>Ga0209013_10000288_pt1 | contig 44012 bp, 36 predicted proteins | sample Cruoilmetagenom2_FD_187291 | JGI IMG/M metagenome (GOLD analysis project Ga0209013, IMG submission 187291) | Oil polluted marine microbial communities from Coal Oil Point, Santa Barbara, California, USA - Sample 2 (SPAdes) (version 2) | ecosystem: Environmental > Aquatic > Marine > Oil seeps ...
CAGGCTCGTAATCATTGCGGAAAAATCATCTTTGCTTCACTGGGAGTACCCGACAGGTTCTACCAGCAGGCGGAACATAGCGCTATTTTACTGGAATGGACCAATATCGCCAGAAAATTACCTTGCCGAAGTCCCGTCAGCAACAAGGGGGATCATGGTCATTTACTGATAATTGGTGGTGATTACGGCATGGCGGGTGCCTGTCGTATTGCCGGTGAGGCCGCACTCAGAACCGGCTCAGGACTGGTAAGCATTGCCACACGAAAAGAAAATGTCAATGCCATTACCAGTACCCGCCCTGAATTAATGGTTCATGGAGTTGATAGTGGTGATGATCTGGAGCCATTGTTAGAAAAGGCAACGGCTATTGCTATTGGCCCCGGGCTGGGTACCGGGCAATGGGGCAGAGCATTACTGGATAAAATCATTAAACACCTCAAGCATCAACCAGATACAGACGATCATGACTCTTGCATCAACTGTGTTATTGATGCCGATGCTCTTAATATCATGGCAAAACGTAATCTTGTTATTCAAAATCGTAATATTATTTACACACCCCATTTTGGTGAAGCCTGCCGCTTACTTAAATGTTCTTCTGAATGTCCTTCACAAGAAACCGATCGCTTTGCCATGCTTCGGTCTCTCAGAGAAAAATATTATGGTACATTTATACTCAAAGGAGCCGGTACACTCATTAACTTTGGAGAAGATACTGCTGTCTGTCCCTATGGTAACGAGGGAATGGCCAGTGCCGGCATGGGTGATTGTCTAACAGGAATTATCGGTGCCCTTCTGGCACAGAAATTACCAGCAGTTGAAGCCGCACAGGTGGGTGTCTGTTTACATGCAAAGGCTGGAGATCTCGCGGCTCAGGAAGGCAAGGCCGGTATGATAGTCAGCGATCTCTTCCCGAAAATCCGACAATTACTGAATAATAAACTACTTAAGGAATAAACATCTGATGTCACGAAAAATATCGATAAAATTTTTATCACTGCTAAGCGGATGCTGGGTTTTTTATGCTTCTGCCAGTGAACTGACTCTCAACCCGGCAGAACAAAGCTATCTTCAGGAACACTCAGAGATTAGCATGTGTGTGGATCCCGATTGGCTGCCCTATGAAAAACTGAATGCCCAGGGCGAGCACATTGGCCTGGTAGCAAAATATATGGCCTTGTTTCAATCCAGACTAATGATCACTTTCAAGACCATAAAAACTTCAAGTTGGGATGAAACTCAGAAGCTTTATCAAAGCGGTGCCTGCGATATTGTCTCTGCACTCAATAAAACGCCCCAGCGTGAGCAATATTTTAACTTCACTCAGGCTTATATTGAGTCTCCTGCCGTATTATTACTCAATGAGAAAAATCAGCAGGATCATAGTCTTGCTGATCTGAGCGGCAAAACTTTAGCCATGGTTAAGGGGTACGTCTATGAAACTAAATTACGCGAGCAATACCCTGAAATAAAGATTGTCTATATGCCAAATATGGACGAGGCTTTAAAAAAAGTATCATCAGGTGAAGTAACTGCAACTTTGGGTCCCTTATTTCTGGCCTTTGCTTTAACACAAGAACAGGGTCTGGATAACCTGGTCATGGTTGGCAACACAGAATATAAAGATGAATTACGAATTGGAATTAAAAAAGACAATAAAATACTTGCCGGGATGCTTGATAAAGCGGTGTTGAGTTTAACAAGTGCTGATCATGCGGCAATTAAAAAGAGCTGGTCGGGAGAACGAAAGCATTAAGAGCGGCGTTCAGCGTTGAGTGCTCAGAAAAAACATAAAGAAAGAGCCTTTTCTTCTGCTCTTTCTGAACGCTGAATACTGAACGCTTCCTCTCTACAACCCTAATTCATCCCACATGGCGTCCACTTTTTTAACCACTTCTTCATCTTTAACGATTGCACGTCCCCACTCTCTATTGCTTTCTCCCGGCCACTTATTTGTCGCATCCATACCCATTTTAGAACCCAGTCCGGATACCGGTGATGCAAAATCCAGATAATCAATGGGAGTATTCTCAACCAGCAGGGTATCTCTTGCCGGATCCATTCGGGTTGTCATAGCCCAGATAACATCATTCCAGTCGCGCACATTAACATCATCATCACAGACAATGACAAATTTGGTGTACATAAATTGCCTCAAAAAAGACCACACACCAAACATGACTCTTTTGGCATGTCCGGCATATTGCTTTTTCATGCTCACAACCGCCATACGATAGGAACAGCCTTCGGGAGGCAAATAAAAATCGACAATTTCCGGAAATTGCTTTTGCAGAATCGGCACAAACACTTCATTCAAAGCAACACCTAAAACAGCGGGCTCATCCGGTGGCCGTCCGGTATAAGTACTGTGATAGATGGGGTCTTTGCGCATGGTGATGCGTTCAATTGTAAAAACAGGAAAAGAATCCACTTCATTATAATAACCGGTATGATCACCAAACGGCCCTTCCGGTGCTTCATCGCCCGGTTCCAGATACCCTTCCAGAACAATTTCACTACTCGCCGGTACCTGTAAATCATTACTTATGGACTTAACCAGTTCAGTTTTCGCGCCTCGTAATAAACCGGCAAAGGCATATTCTGACAAGGAATCAGGCACTGGCGTCACTGCCGCCAGTATGGTTGCCGGATCGGTACCGAGGGCAACAGATATGGGAAAACGCTCACCAGGATGCAGCTCCTGCCATTCACGATAATCCAGTGCTCCGCCACGATGTGCCAGCCAGCGCATAATAACCCGGTTCCTGCCAATAACCTGCTGGCGATAAATGCCCAGATTCTGACGCTCTTTATTGGGACCTTTGGTGACAACTAATCCCCAGGTAATTAAGGGGCCGGCATCTTCAGGCCAGCAGGTCTGAATGGGCAGGCGGCTTAAATCAACTGAATCCCCTTCCCATACAATGCTTTGACAATCAGCACGTTTTACCACTTTAGGAGCCATATCAAGAACTTTACGGTAAATTGGCAAGGTTTTCATGGCCGCTTTAAAACCTTTCGGGGGTTCGGGTTCTTTCAAAAAAGCCAATAATTTACCAATTTCACGTAATTGAGAAACATCATCTTCTCCCATGCCCAAGGCAACCCGCCGGGGCGTACCAAATAAATTGGCCAGAACAGGTATAGAATGACCGACAGGATTTTCAAATAATAAGGCCGGGCCGCCGGCTCGCAGCACCCTATCGGCAATTTCAGTCATTTCCAGATTCGGATCAACACTCTGTGTAATACGCTTCAGTTCGCCAATATCTTCTAGTTTATCAATAAACTCACGCAAGTCATTGTATTTCATAAAAACCTTTAAAAATAATCACTTAATAACATAAATTAATATTAAAAAGTTTAAGTTTGAGCATTGCATTGAACTAATTTCCAACTACACTGTCTATATGAGTAAGCAACTTTATGCATACAGCAGCAGCAAGTTGTTTATAGGTTAACCTCGTGAAACTAGTAGTAGCTAGTTCTATTAGTTAAGAGGCAGCCTAATCATTACATTTCCTTTGATTACTTAATCAAGCCGGGGTTCATCCCACCCCGGCAATCTTTATCCCTCATATTAGACCCTTAAGCCGCCATGACGTCTACGGCTATGCAGATCCATCATAAATAAACCCAGAAAAAATCCCAGTCCGGCAAACATGAGCGGGAACATATAGTTTTTTCTAAATTTTTTTAATAATGATTCTTTTAAGTCCCCTTCCGATTCTGGCACAAAACTCAAAGCTGACAATTCAAGTTGACCGATAGAATCTGCATCCTTACCTGCAGCCAGAGCCGCAATCATGCTCAGACGCTTTTTTAACTCCGTATTATTTTTTTCAGCCTGTTCTTTTTGCGCCCTTTTATCCTGTGAATCCAGTTGCTCCCAGGCTTTTAATTCTGCTTCCAGCGAAGCGATTGTTTCTTTGTAGGCCCTCTCTTTAGAATCAGAGAGTTCAGAATGAGAATCGGCTGGTTCGCTCTGGTCAGACTGACTTGCTTCAGCCAGTTGCAACTGCAATTTTTCCTCTGTCGCCTGCAAAGCTTCCTCAAGTTGATTAATTTTCACTGCAGCAGGTTCTTCCCGGGTTAAAAACTTGCTTTTAATCCAGCCCTGCACTCCTGTTGCAGTTTTGATTTCACTAAAATCCTTTTCGCTATTCAACACCTCGACTGCGCTGCCGCTGCTAATCAGTTCTTTGACAGGACTATCCATACTGGCTTTTGTATGCAGACCTAATTGTAACCTTGCGCTGATGTAGTGTCGCTTCTCCGGAATATCCGTCTGAGCAACTACCTGAGTAATCATTCCAGACAATAGTAAACCTGTTAGCAGGAACTTTCCGCAGCGTAAGCAATTAACAATGATTTCCTTTTTCATTTTATGAATTCCCTCGCACTTCTTATTAGCTTATAAATCAATGGCTTGTGTTTATTCTAGTTTTTTAATTCTGAATAATTCCACTATGTCTTAACAAGGCATCAATTTCCGGTTTTCGCCCTCTGAACTGGACAAAAAGCGCCATTGGATCCTCAACACCGCCTTTTTCTAAAATCGTATGGAGGAATTTTTCACCGGTCTGACAATCAAAAATACCATTTTCTTCAAACAGAGAAAACGCATCTGCTGATAAAACTTCAGCCCATTTATAACTATAATAGCCTGCAGCATAACCTCCGGCAAAAATATGTGAAAAACCATGCTGAAAACGATTTATCTTTGGCGGCAAAAAGACCGCGACCTGCGCTCTGATCTTATCCAGCATTTTCTGAACCTGAGGCTGGCCATTACGTTGATAATGGATGTGCAGATTAAAATCAAACAAAGCAAATTCCAGTTGTCTGAGCATTTGCATACCCGACTGAAAATTTTTTGCTGCCTGCATTTTAGCAAAAATCTCATCCGGCAACACTTCCCCCGTTTGATAATGCCGGGCAATCAATAGCAATGACGCCTTTTCCCAGCACCAGTTTTCCATAAACTGACTAGGCAATTCCACTGCATCCCAGGCTACGCCATTGATACCGGAAACACCACTATAATCGACTTGAGTCATCATATGGTGTAAGCCATGACCAAATTCATGGAACAGGGTGATCACTTCATCATGAGTAAACAATGCGGGTTCATCACCAATAGGCGGAGTCAGATTACACGTTAAATAGGCAACCGGGGTTTGTACTACGCCATTGCGGGCATGTCTGACAATACACTCATCCATCCAGGCACCACCTCGTTTATGAGGCCGGGCATAAAGATCCAGATAGAACTGACCGCGTAAATGGCCCTGGGTATCTTTAATTTCATAGAAACGGACATCCGGATGCCAGGTTTCTACACCATCAACTGCGCTAATATGAATGCCATAAAGCTTCTCTACGATGGAAAACAACCCCTCAATCACCTGATGTTCAGGGAAATAGGGTTTTAAAGCTTCCTGAGACAAATCATATTGATGCTGACGTACTTTTTCAGCAACATAATTCAAATCCCATGCCTGCAGTTCTTCAATTCCCAGGTGTTCATGGGCAAATTTTCTTAATTCCTTAATATCATTTTCGGCAACTGCTTTTGATTTTTCTGCCATTTGCTGTAAAAAATCTATCACCTCATCTGTTGAATCAGCCATTTTTGTGGCCAGAGAATACTCCGCATAGTTATTGAAATCCAGTAAATGAGCCAGTTCCTGACGCAGATCCATAATAGTTTCCATGGCCTCCGTGTTATCCCATTTCCCTGCATTAGGCCCCAAATCCGATGCTCGGGTCGTATAGGCCGTATAAAATTTTTCACGCAGGTCACGCTGATCGGCGTGAGTCATAATGGCAAAATAACTGGGGAATTCCAGATTAAAGATCCAGCCTTGTGCAGACTCTCTTTCAGCTGTTTGTTTTGCCATTGCCAATGCTGAGTCGGGCAGCCCGACCAGTTGCGTTTCATCATCAATGATTTCACTCCAGCCGTTGGTGGCATCCAGAACATTATTTTCATAGCTGGATTTTAATTTGGAGAGTTGTTGTCTGATTTCTTTATAGCGCTTTTTTTTATCTTCATCCAGATCAATTCCAGATAGATGAAAGTCACGCAGGCTGTTCTGAATAATCTTTTTCTGCGCCTGAGTCAAAGATTCATAATACTCATTTTCTGAAATAGATTTTATAGCGGCATAAAGAGCACAATTTTGCCCCAGTTCAGTATGATACTCACTCAACAGGGGCAGACAATGTTCATGAGCAGCTCGTAATTGTTCCGAATTTTTAACTGAATTCAAATGACTAACGGGTGACCAGGTACGACTCAGCCGATCATCCATCTCCTGCAAGGGTTGCAGCAGGTTATCCCAGGTAAAGATTTTGCTATTATAAGACAATAATTCTGCCAGTTTATTACGATTTTCTGCCAGTAAATATTCTATAGCAGGAATAATATGCTCAACTTCAATCTGTTCAAAGTGCGGCAGTCCTCCCATATCCAGTAACGGGTTCTTTTTTAATAAAGAGTCTGGTAAAAAATGAGTCATGTAATTCCTATGCTCAGCAGTCAAGGTTAAGTATTTTGAAATTTTCAGGTTTAACTATAACTGAATCTGGAGAAATTTATAGCGGATGTTTATTATTTTATTTTTTATATGGGGTGCGCAGGGAAGGGGGGATAATTACTTTTTTCATGAAATAATCCTCTAAGTGTATCATAAATTTATTGCTTAAGTTCTCCCCCTTAACCCTATAAACCCAGAAATAAAATTAAGGAGAAAGCTTGTTTAGTCGCAAATATTCAACGACTGGACAATAGAAATCGTGTACAATGAGTGGACATTCACAAAGCAAAAAATACAATGAAAAACAAATCTCAATTAACTATCACCGAAGCAATAGCCCTATCAGGCATTTCAAGAAGCCAATTCTATTCAAAGTATATAAACACCGGCCAGATAAGCAAATCCAAGGATGCTCAAGGTAAGGCATATATTGATAAATCCGAACTATTAAGAGTATTTCCAGATACGGTCTTCGTTGAAGATAATACAGACTGCTGTTCTAAAATAAACTCCTTGGAACAACGATGCACACTATTAGAACTGGAAAACAGATATTTAAAAGAACAGCTTGAACATCATAAATTGCTCGAAGAAAAAGCTTTTACACGAGAAAAAGGTCTGCAAAAAACTATAAACCACTACCAACAAGCCCTGCCAAACCCAGATAAAAAACACAAACCAGACAAGAAAAAACGCAAAAAGACAAAAAAGAACAAGAAATAACTGTAAGCCGACAAAGCTTGGCAAAAGACTAAACACCCGTTCCAAAATTAGTGACTACAGAGTATAGCTCGTTGTTCTCTGATACGGGAATAAACCCTCAATATTGATAAAAAGACCATTCACCCCCAACTTAAGGGTTTAATGACTTAACTTTTAACCTTCAAACATTCTTTCAGGTATTTCCTATGGTAAAACATTATGACTTAATTTCTATTGGTGCAGGCAGTGGCGGTCTTTCTGCTGCAGAACGTGCATCTCAGTATGGTAAAAAATGTGCTGTCGTTGAAAGCAGCAAAGTAGGTGGGACTTGCGTTAATATTGGTTGTGTCCCGAAAAAAGTTATGTGGAATGCCGCTAATCTGGCTTATGGTCTTGATGATGCCAGAGATTATGGCTTTGATGTTAGTAATAATGGTCTCAACTGGGCAAAACTGGTTGAACAACGTGAAGCTTATATTTCCGGTATCATTAACTGGTATGGCAATTACCTGAGTGATTCCGGTATCGACTATATCAATGGTAAAGCACGTTTTGTCGATAGCAATACAATTGAAGTGAACGGTGAACAATACACAGCCGATCATATCGTCGTTGCACCTGGTGGTTATCCCACGATTCCTGACTTACCCGGTGCCGATTTGGGCCTGACTTCAGATGGTTTTTTTGCCCTTAAAGAACAACCCGAACATATTGCTATCGTAGGCTCTGGTTATATTGCCGTTGAACTGGCCGGTTTAATGGCCAGTTTCGGCAGTCAGGTGACCTTGCTGATCCGCAAAGGCCATGTTCTGGGAAATTTTGATTCCATTCTTTCTGACACCCTGGCTCAGGTGATCCAGGATTGTCCTAAGACTGTATTGCTCAGTACTACGGAAATCGAACAGGTAGAAAAAAATGAGGATGGCAAGCTGACGCTGCACTGCAGCCAAAACCAGCAGGTCAATAATGTTGATAGCCTGGTCTGGGCCATTGGCCGAACACCTAATACTTCCGAACTTAATCTTGAAGCTGCTGGTGTTGATATGGATGAACAGGGCTTTATTCCCAGCGATGAATATGAACAAACAAATGTTCAGGGCATTTATTCGTTAGGTGATGTCAACCGCAAAGCAGCTTTAACACCGGTTGCTATTGCCGCTGCCAGACGCTTATCCGATCGTTTATTTAATAATATGCCTGAACGTAAACTGGATTATAGCAATATTGCCACGGTTGTATTTAGTCACCCCCCAATTGCAACCATTGGTTTGAGTGAAAAAGAAGCCAGAGCTACTCACGGTGAATCCGTAAAAGTGTATAGCACAAGCTTTACACCCATGTCGCATGCTTTCACCAAACATAAAGCACCCACCGCAATGAAACTGGTGTGTGTCGGCGCTCAGGAAAAAATTATTGGCTGTCATATTATCGGCCCTGGAGCTGATGAAATGATGCAGGGATTTGCAGTAGCTATAAAAATGGGCGCAACCAAAGAAGACTTTGATAACACCGTTGCTATCCATCCCTGTAGTGCAGAAGAACTGGTCACTATGCGCTAAATAAGAAACCAAAGCGGGAGTCGTAAATGAGTATAAGAGCGTTTAAACAACAGCAACCTGATATCGGCAAAGATGTTTATGTCGATGAATCAGCCCAGATTATCGGCCGGGTTGAAATTGGTCAGAACAGTTCTATCTGGCCAAACACCACGATTCGAGGTGATGTTAACTGGATAAAAATTGGTGCCTGCACCAGTATTCAGGACGGCAGTGTCCTGCATGTTACCCACGATAACTCCGACAAACATCCGGGCGGGTTTCCTTTAAGTATCGGCAGTCAGGTCACGGTAGGGCATAATGTTGTTCTGCATGGCTGTACAATTGAAGACAATTGCCTGATTGGTATGGGCGCTATTGTTCTTGATGGTGCACACCTTGAGAAAAACGTCTTTCTTGCTGCGGGAGCACTTGTATCACCTCACAAGCGTTTGGAAAGTGGCTATCTTTATGTCGGCAGTCCGGCAAAAAAACTGCGTGCTCTGAGCGATGAAGATATTGCAGGATTACAACATTCTGCCGATCATTATGTGAAGTTAAAAAACGATTATTTGTAAGCCAATCATCCGCAAGCTTCGGACATTGACTGACGAATAGCCTGTATTACCGGAGCAACACTGGGTCTGACCTTACGCCAGAGGGTAAAAGATTCCGCCGCCTGACCCACCAGCATACCCAGGCCATCAGAAATTTTAGACACGCCATGCTGACTGGCCCAAGCCATAAAGGCGGTTGGCTGTGCAGCATACATCATGTCATAGCAGCAGCCGGACTCACTGAGCAGATCATCCGGCAGGGGAGGGACTTCACCTTGCAGGCTCGCGGCGGTGGCATTAATCACTAAATCAAATTGTTGACCAATTAAAGAATCATAGCCGCCTGCCGCCAGAGTTTCTGTCTCAGTACTTTTCATATCACTAAAAAGACTCACTAATTCAGTTGCCCGGGATGCCGTGCGATTGACAATATAAAGCGAAGCTGGTTTTTTTTCCAGAATAGGGCCGATCACACCGCGTGAAGCACCACCGGCACCCAAAATCAGAATTCGCTGCTGCTCTATTGCCCAGCCAAGATGCTCAACAATATCATTGACCAGTCCCATTCCATCGGTATTGTCGCCATGAATATTGCCGTCTTCCTGTAAGATTAAAGTATTAACTGCCCCGGCTCTTTTGGCACGTTCACTGAGCGTGTCAGACATCTTCCAGGCATCCAGTTTAAAGGGCACAGTGACGTTAAGACCCTTGCCGCCATGTCCCTGAAAATGACTGACTGCCTGTGCAAATCCTCCCACATCGACATGGATAGCGGTATATTTTATAAATTGTCCGGTTTCCTGAGCAAAAGCAGTATGGATTTGAGGTGATTTACTGTGATTGATCGGATTGCCCATAACGGCATACTGATCAGGCTGGTCAAAATCAAAGAGTTCACTCACCGTTTTCAGCCTCCAGTGCCAGACGTTTTTTCCGCTTAATGACTTTTTTATTATGTCGGCGCAGCATATTAACGACAAATAATATCAGCACTAAGGACAAAATAGCGATCAATAAATTATTCTGCATATCACCCTTGGAAACCATCACAAAGAAGGAGCCCGAAACACCTGCAACACCGCCAACAAACATGGCAGCGACAGCAAGGATCAGGAACAGAAAAAAATATAAAATATTAGAAAGTATACGCATTCGATTAAACTCTTTTATTACACTTCATTCAGCCATTGAGCGACCTGTTTGCCAAAATAGGTCAGGATGCCGTCAGCACCGGCTCGCTTAAAACACAATAATGATTCTAAAATTACTTTTCGTTCATCCAGCCAGCCATTTTGTATGGCCGCCATCAGCATGGCATATTCACCACTGACCTGATAGGCATAGGTTGGTACGCCAAATTCCTGTTTTACGCGTCTGACAATATCCAGGTAGGGCATACCAGGCTTGACCATAACCATATCGGCGCCTTCTTCCAGATCCATAGCGACTTCCAGCAGGGCTTCATCCGTATTGCCCGGATCCATTTGGTATGTACTTTTATCCGCTTTGCCTAAATTGGCGGCAGAGCCTACCGCATCTCTGAACGGGCCATAAAAACTGGAGGCATATTTTGCCGAATAGGCAAGAATTCGGGTATGAATATGGTTGTTTTCTTCCAGTGCATCACGAATTTCACCAATTCGGCCATCCATCATATCGGAAGGTGCCACCACATCAGCACCTGCATCTGCATGGGACAAAGCCTGTTTAATCAACACCTCAACGGTTTCATCATTGAGTACATAACCGCTTTCATCAATCAAACCGTCCTGGCCATGAGAAGTAAAAGGGTCCAGAGCGACATCGGTAATCACACCCAGATCCGGGTAGGCATCTTTGAGTGATTTTACCGCGCGCTGAGCCAGGCCATGGGGATTCCATGCTTCTCTGGCATCATCAGATTTGGCACTTTGAGGTGTCACCGGAAACAGAGCAACAGCCGGTACGCCCAACTCAACCAGCTCTTTGGCTTCCAGCAGAAGTTGATCAATACTGACTCGTTCAACACCCGGCATAGAAGCAACAGACTCACGCTGGTTGCTGCCTTCAAGAATAAACATGGGATAAATCAGGTCATCCACACTCAAATGAGATTCACGCATAAGGCGTCTGGAAAAATCATCCCGGCGCATACGGCGCTTACGGGTAAAAGGGTAGACTGTTGAGGTAGTCAAAACGCTCTCCTGCTAAAAATTACGTGCTATTAAACTCAAGTGATTGGCTTTATACGGCAGAGGAATCGTAACAATATGTCCACTCCCCGGTGCGACCGCCATAGCCTCACCTTTTTGACTCTGTATCGATTCCAGAGTAAAAGACCGATTACCTTCAGGTAGTATTAATTCAAGAGTATCACCCACCGCAAAGCGATTTTTTACATCCACTACAGCCGTTTGTTCAGATTCATTGTATTCAATGATCTCTCCCACAAACTGCTGACTTTTACTGCGTGAATGGTTATCCATATAATTCTGATATTCATGGGTATGATGACGCTGATAAAAGCCATCCGTATAGCCTCGATTTGCCAGACTATTTAAATCCGCATACAATTCCATATCAAATGCTTCGCCCCGAGCCAGTGAATCAATAGCCTGACGATAAACCTGAGCCGTACGGGCAGCATAATAATGAGATTTAGTTCGCCCTTCAATTTTTAATGAATCCACACCGATCTGCATCAAACGTTCAACATGTTCCAGGGCACGCAAATCCCTGGAGTTCATAATATAGGTGCCGTTTTCATCTTCAATGATGGGCATATATTCACCCGGACGTTCAGCCTCTTCAATAAGATAAACTTTATCTGCTTCAGGATGACGTATTAATTTGCTGTCATCAGGAAAAGCTTCCGGAGAGTTCATCACGGCAAAGGGATCAAAATCAATTTTTTCCGGTTTGATTTCAATGTCACCCGAGATGTCTTCCTGTGCATCATGAACCTTATATTCCCAGCGACAGGCATTGGTACAGGTACCCTGATTGGGATCACGGTGATTGAAGTAACCGGAAAGCAGGCAGCGGCCTGAATAGGCAATACACAATGCACCATGAACAAAGACTTCCAGCTCTATGTCCGGACATTCCTGACGAATTTCCTCAATCTCATCCAGGGAAAGTTCTCGGGACAAAATAACCCGTTCTACACCCATTGACTGCCAGAATTTAACGGCGGCATAGTTGACGGTGTTGGCCTGAACGGACAAATGAATACAGGTATCCGGCCAGCGCTCTTTGACCATCATGATCAGCCCCGGATCGGCCATAATCAATGCATCCGGTTGTAACTCAATTACCGGTGCAATGTCATCCATATAGGTCTTTATCTTGGAATTATGGGGGATCACATTAGAGGCCAGGAAGAATTTTTTTCCCTGTTCATGCGCTTCATTAATCCCGATTTGAATATTGTCGTAGCCAAAATCATTATTTCTGGCCCGCAAGCTATAGCGCGGCTGCCCGGCATAAACCGCATCAGCACCAAAGGCGTAGGCATAACGCATATTTTTCAATGTACCTGCCGGAAGCAGTAGCTCTGGTTTTTTAAGAACAGGTTTTTTTATCACAATATCTAATCACATACACAATAGAATGGGGCAGTCCATTTCTGAAAAAGGAGAAATAATCCGCAATTATAACCTTTTTGTCTTGTTTATGTGTCCTCTTTCATAGAAAATATGCCGTCAGAAAGAATTTTTAAATTATTTGCAAGTATTTGTTAGATATAGCTGTCTAATAAGATAAGCCAGCTGCCATTTTTCGGAGAAAACATTGATAAACTTATCGATACAAAGCGTTTTCAAAACGACAACTATTACTCTAAAATCCGTTTTAATTGCTTTATTACTTTTGTCTATTAGTTATGCTGCTTCAGTGCCAGAACCACAGCAACTCATGGAAGACACATCAAAAGTGATGTTAAAGAAATTTATAGACCAAACAGAGGCAATTCGTAAAGATCCAAAGATTGCCCATACACTAATTAATGAATCTCTAGTACCCCACATTAATTTCAATATCATGTCCAGGTGGGTATTGGGTAAAAACTGGAAAAAAGCTACACCTGATCAGCAGCAGCAATTTATTAAGGAATTCCAGGACTTAGTGATTAAGTTTTATTCTAAAGCTTTTATCCAGTTTCTGGAAAAAAATGATTTAAAAGACGGTATTATCGCTTTCCAGCCTTATCGGGGCAAAGTAAATGGTAAATACGCTACAATTCGCTCACAGATCAACCCGCCGAGCGGTGCTGAACCAATCAAGGTCAACTATGATTTATACCATAGTAAAAAAACCGGAAAATGGCAGGTTTATGATGTCTCGGTAGAAGGAATCAGTCTGGTCACCACCTATCGTTCTTCCTTCAATCAAATCATTAAGCAAAAAGGTATGGACGCTTTATTGTCAGAATTACGTGATAAGAACTCTAAACTCAATGACCCTGAGGTAAAGCAACAGGTGGTAGAGAATAAGTAATTCTCACCGCCCAATATTTTCTAATTCTTTTATCTTCCGGGTCAGCGTATTTCTGCCCCACCCCAGCAAGCGGGCTGCATCCTGTTTGCGTCCGCCGGTATGTTTCAGCGCCACATCTATCATAATGCGTTCCATATCAGGCATCAGAGTTTCAAGGACATTTTCTGCTCCGGATGATAATTGTGTATCCAGCCACATTCTCAGAGCAGCTTCCCAATTACTGCTAACCACTTCTTCCTGATCAGTATTGTGCATTTCCGGCGGCATATCTTCAATATGAATCATCTGTGCCGGTGACATAACAGTGAGCCAGCGGCAGATATTCTCCAATTGGCGCACATTACCCGGCCATGCCTGGCGAGATAAAAACTCTTCACTTTCAGAATCCAGGGTTTTCTTTTCTACATTCAGTTCCTGTGCGGCACGATTAAGAAAATGTCTGGCCAGCAGGGCGATATCTTCCTGCCTGTCACTCAGAGGTGGAATATGAATGCGTATCACATTAAGACGATGAAATAAGTCTTCACGGAACAGACCTTCTTTTACCCGCTTATCTAAATCCTGATGAGTCGCCGCAATAATGCGAACATCAACCTTAATCGGTGAACGACCACCCACCCGATAAAATTCACCATCGGCAAGCACTCTTAACAGACGAGTTTGCAGCTCCGCAGGCATATCTCCAATTTCATCAAGAAACAGGGTGCCGCCATCCGCTTGTTCAAAGCGACCCACCCGTTGCGACTGAGCACCGGTAAAAGCACCACGCTCATGACCAAACAACTCTGATTCCAGCAGATCTTTGGGAATTGCTGCCGTATTCAGGGCAATAAAGGGTTTCTCTGAACGGGGACTATGGCGATGCAGTGCCTGCGCGACTAACTCTTTACCAGTACCTGACTGACCATTAATCATGACGGTTATATTGGATCGTGACAAACGCCCAATGGCACGAAAAACCTCTTGCATGGAGGCGGCTTCACCAATGATCTCCGGCGTGTCTTCTGGGTGCTCTAATTCTTCCTTTCTGGCTTTTTCAGATTTTCTCAGACTCAAGGAACGCTGTACTAGTTCCACCGCCTCATCAACATCAAACGGCTTGGGCAAGTATTCAAAGGCACCGCCTTCATAAGCGGAAACAGCGCTGTCCAAATCAGAATGTGCCGTCATTATAATGACTGGAATATCTTTATAATCATTTTGCAGCTTTTCCAATAAACCAAAGCCATCCATACCCGGCATACGTATGTCCGTAATAATCGTATCTGGTTGTTCTTTTTTTATGGCACTAAGAACAGTTTCTGCATTTTCAAAAGTCTTAACCTGAATATCAGTCTGTTTAAATGCTTTTTCCAGAACCCAGCGGATAGAACGGTCATCATCTATGACCCAGACAACATTTTGTGTGCTCACATTGCACTCCGATAGTTTTTATTTAAAATTTTGAGAACCCTCACCGCAGCCCTCTCCCAGAGGGAGAGGGAGCAGTCATATCATCTATAGGCAACAAGATACTAAAAACCGTTTTCCCCGGTCTGCTATGGCACTCAATCAGACCGCCATTTTGACTCACCAATGATTGAGCAATGGAAAGTCCAAGCCCGGTTCCTTCAGCACGTCCGGTTATTAACGGCATAAAAATTCTTTCCTGCATCTGTTCTGATATGCCCGGGCCATTATCAATAATATCCATTTTAGCCACTAACTTGTAGCGCTTGTGGGCAATATTAAAATGCCTTAGTATTCGCGTTTTTATAGTGATCTTTTTTTCTTTTTCATGGCCATTTTCATCCAAATTTGAGTCCTGCTCTGACAGTGCCTGCGCAGCATTACGCACAATATTCAGAACTGCCTGAATCAAATGTTCCGGATCAAAATTCACTTCTGGAATACTGGGATCATAATCAAAAAAGATTTTTACCTCTCTGGTTTTATCTGCTTTGAGCAAACTGCGCACCCGCTCTGTGACAGAGTGGATGTTAACCATTGTTCGATTAGGTAATGCATTAGGTCCTAACATTCGATCAACCAGTTTTTTTAATCGATCGGCTTCACCAATGATCACCTGAGTATATTCTGTTAACTCGGGATTTTGTAATTCTCTTTCCAGTAACTGCGCCGCACCACGGATGCCGCCCAAAGGGTTTTTTACTTCATGAGCCATACTGCGTATAAGTGCCCGAATGGTTTCATGCTGGGCCAGGAGATTTTCTTCCCTGGAGATTCTTAAATGCCGATCCAGCTGGTTAAACTCAATTAATAAATGCTTTTCATTTGTTTCTGACTGGATGGGCTGGACACTTAAATCAACAATAACCTTGTGATCCTGCAGCTGAAGTGTTTTTTCTCGCTGAGTAAAGGGATGATTAGTATCCAGAGTATTCTTAATTGCTTTAACAATATCAGCGTCAGTGAGAAATTGTTCAATTGCTTTAGTGGTTACTTTGTTGGAACTGACACCCAACAACATTTCTGCAGCTGAATTAACACATAAGACGCATAATTGGCTATCCAGTAATACCACAGCAGTATTAAGATTATCCAATATATTTTCTGCCAGCATGCCTATTTTAGGTTGTTGCTTTGCTTCATTGCTCATTAAGTAACCAGGTATTTTTCTGTCATTAAATGAATGTTATTTTTATAAGAAAGCAATAATCGAACCACATATTCACTTTTCAAACAAATAACACTAACTTCTTGTTTTAAAAAAGTTTATTTTTTTTGGTCTGTTTTAAAAGTGGCTGAATTTAATTGTTTCGCACTATTTTAGTGCATTATGGAGATTTTTTAAAGAAGGTGAAGCTCCCCCCTTTGGAGGAGGGAGATAAGAGAGCAGGGTGCTGAAACTTAGCAGCTATAGTACATATCAAACTCAACAGGGTGAGTTGTCATGCGTAAGCGAGTCACTTCTTCCATTTTCAGGTCGATAAATGCATTGATCATGTCATCAGTGAAAACGCCGCCGGCAGTCAGAAAATCATTATCTGCTTGCAGAGCTTCTAAAGCCTGATCCAGTGAACTGGCTACAGTTGGGATTTCAGCCGCTTCTTCAGCAGGCAGATCATATAAATCCTTATCCATGGCTTCACCTGGATGGATTTTATTCTGGATACCGTCAAGGCCGGCCATCAGCATAGCAGAGAAAGCCAGATAGGGGTTTGCTGTTGGATCAGGGAAACGGACTTCAACACGACGGCCTTTAGGATTTGACTCATAAGGAATACGAATAGAAGCAGAACGGTTACGAGCTGAGTAGGCCAGCATAACAGGTGCTTCAAAACCGGGAACCAGACGCTTGTAGCTATTGGTTGAAGAGTTAGTGAAGGCATTCAAAGCGCGTGCATGCTTGATAATTCCACCGATGTAATACAAGGCTGTTTCAGATAATCCGGCATAGCCATCACCGGAAAACAGATTTTCACCATCTTTAAATATCGACTGATGGACGTGCATACCCGAACCATTATCACCTACAATCGGCTTGGGCATAAAAGTCGCTGTTTTACCATAGGCATGAGCAACATTATGAATCACATATTTCATTTGCTGGACTTCATCTGCCTTAGCGATCAAGGTATTGAATCTGACGCCGATTTCACACTGACCCGCAGTCGCCACTTCGTGGTGATGCACTTCAACTTCCTGACCCATTTCTTCCAGAGTCAAACACATTTGCGAGCGAATATCATGCAGTGAATCAACAGGAGGTACAGGGAAATAACCGCCTTTAACTCCAGGACGATGACCCATATTGCCATCATTATAAACTTTTTCTGAGTTCCATTCGGACTCTTCAGAGTCAACCTTGACAAAAGAACCGCTCATATCTGAACCCCAGCGAACATCATCAAGGATAAAGAATTCCGGCTCCGGGCCAAAATACGCCTGATCGCCAATACCAGTAGATTTCAGGTGTTCAATAGCACGCTTGGCAACAGAACGCGGATCACGCTCATAACCTTGCATGGTGGTTGGCTCAACGATATCGCAGGTAATAATTAAAGTGGGTTCATCGGTGAAAGGATCCATAACCGCTGTTTCTGCAGCCGGCATTAAAATCATGTCTGATTCATTAATACCTTTCCAGCCTGAAATTGAAGAACCATCAAACATTTGACCGTCTTCTAGTGTACCGGCATCAACCATTTTAGCAGGTACAGTGACATGCTGTTCTTTACCATGGCTATCAGTGAAACGGAAATCGACGAATTTTGCACCGTTTTCTTCTATCATTTTTAAAACATCAGACATTTGTATCTCCAATTTACAGAACTTTAATCATTATAAATTTGCAAATAAACTTATCCGCAGGGAAAAGTCTTACTCTAGCAACTCCAATAGCGCACAATACTAGTGCAACATTAATCATAAAAGCACCATCTTGGTGCATTACCGATAAAGTACTTCCAAACTATAAATATAATCCAGATTTTTTATCAGTGTATTAAATTTTTTCGCTAAAATTGCCGGATCATCAATTGTTGATAAAATTGATAAGGGCATAATAATTTGAACACTTACCTTACCATCAAGATAGTGTAGTGTCACTTCTTCAATAAATTTTGAATATTCTACTTCTTTCCAATGCTGATCTAAGTCCGTCAAAACTTCTTTTCTTAATGGCAAATGTGAACAACTTGAGTTTGCCTCATCATTTTCCGGATCAATATGTACCAGTACCTGAGCAATATCAGGGAACTCCTCAGTCAGCTCTTTACTGACCTCATCACTGATCCGATGGCCTTCTGAGACACTTAATTGCGGTGCTACTTCAATATGCACATCCAGCAGAGCATCGGCTCCCATCTGCCGGCTACGCAGCATATGCATTTGTGACACACCGGGAATTTCACTAATATGCTGAGTGATAGATTTCACCTGCTCCGGATCCAGACCTTTATCAACCAGTTGTTCAATACTTTCTTTAGCAATACTCCAGCCAATTTTTGCAATCATCATGGAAACAATCACTGCAGCCGCCGCATCCAGATAGGGCACACCTGACATACTCCCTGCAATACCCACCAGCACCACAATTGAAGAAATGGCATCACTTCGATGATGCCAGGCATTGGCCTTTAATATAGGTGAGTTCAGTCGATTAGCGTAAATCAGAGTATATCGATACAGTATTTCTTTAGACAATACGGAGAGTAATGCCACCCAGATCGTCATACTTTCGGGCGTAACAATATTACCGGAAGTCAGTTTTTCCAGTGCATCGATAACAATGCCGATACCTACCGCAATCAAAATACCGCCTAATACCGCCGCAAAAGCTGTTTCAATTCGAGCATGACCATAGGGGTGATCCTCGTCAGGCTCCTCATTACCTTTTTTAGCGGCAAAAACAACCAGCGCATCACTGAGCAGATCTGAAAATGAGTGAATACCATCCACAATTAAGGCATGAGAATGGCCGATAGTACCAATAATAATCTTAAACACTGCCAGAACAAAGTTCACAACAGCGCCGATAATGGTCACTCTGGTTGTTATCTTATATCGTTCTTCACCGATATCTTTTTCGTCAGGCATAATACAAAACTTATTTTTATTTAATTCAGTAATCTTACTTTAATTTAAGATAAAAACCAAAAAGACCATTATAAAGATTAATTATAATGGTCTTTTTGGTCAAAGCAGGCTGCGCTCAGCCTAGGCTAAATGAGTGTTCTATTTAATGAACAACATTTCCTGATACTTGGCTAAAGGCCATAGTTCATCAGCAATGACGGTTTCAAGTGCATCTGCATGGGCACGAACTTCATCCATCAAGCTACGAATATCATTAGCAAAATACTGCGTATGATCGTCGGTTGATGCAAAATCTTCTTTTGCCAGAGCGTCACTCAGTTTGCTGACTGAAGCCATCATCGCATTTGACTCTGTGGCAACAGACTGTGCAATTGAGTTATCCATTTCAACACCCATTTCAGACATACCGGCATTGGCCATTGAGAGATCAGACAAATAACGCACAGCAGCAGGGTAGATCAAAGTCTTAGCCATATCAACAACCAGTTTGGCTTCCAATTCAATTGACAGAATATACTGCTCTGAATAGACTTCATAGCGGCTTTCCAGTTCAACCGGAGACAATACACCGGTACTTTCAAAGAGTTTTTTCACCGATTCTTCCTGCAGGGCCGGCAGGGCATCAGCAGTCGTCGGGATATTTTTCAGACCACGCTCTTTAACCGCCATTTCATGCCATTCACTTGAATAACCGTCACCGCCAAATACCGAATTACCATTCTCATCTATAAGTTTCTTAAGAACATTAATGACTGCTGCAGTTTGCTCTGTATCATTTTTTAATTCTGTTTCCAGCTCATCGGCAATCCAGTTAAGTGAATCGGCAAGCATTGTGTTCATTGCAACCAGAGGACCTGAAACCGACTGTGCAGAACCGACCGCACGGAATTCAAAACGATTACCAGTGAAAGCAAATGGAGAAGTACGATTACGGTCACCCGGATCACGATCAAAGTTAAGGATCTGAGAAAGACCTAGATCCATTTCACCACCGGATTGACTTGCTGTAAGCTTCCCGTTTTTAATGTCTTCATACACTTTTTCCAGCTGTTCACCAAGATAAACAGATAAAATAGCTGGAGGCGCTTCATTAGCCCCTAAACGATGATCATTGCCTGCAGATGCAATTACTGCACGTAATAATGGTCCAAATTGATGAACACCACGAATCACAGCGCCACAGAATAACAAGAAGTTTAAGTTGTCATGCGGTGTGTCGCCCGGATCCAGTAAATTACCCTGGGTGGAATTTCCTACAGACCAGTTAACATGTTTACCCGAGCCATTGATGCCGGCAAAAGGTTTTTCATGCAGCAGACAAATAAAGCCGTGTCTCTTTGCCGTAGCTTTTAAGGTAGTCATCATCATCTGCTGATGATCAGCTGCAACATTAGCGGCTTCAAAATAAGGGGCAATTTCAAATTGTCCCGGTGCCACTTCATTGTGGTGAGTTTTGGCTGGGATACCCAATCTATATAACTGATCTTCGACATCCTGCATATAAACCTGTACACGAGCAGGGATAGCGCCAAAGTAATGGTCATCAAACTCCTGTCCTTTTGCAGGAGCAGCACCAAATAAGGTACGTCCGGCCAGCAATAAATCAGGACGATTATTGGCAAAGTTAGAATCAACCAGGAAGTATTCCTGTTCAGCACCGCAACTTGAGTTTAAAGGTGCAATTTCTTCTTCACCCATTAAAGACAGTACTCGGTTACCTGCCTCGTTCATAGCATCATTAGAGCGCAATAAGGGGATTTTCTTATCCAGCGCTTCACCGGTCCATGACATGAAAACACATGGAATCATCAGCGTAGCACCATTATCTGTATGCTGGATATAAACCGGGCTGGTGGGATCCCATGCAGTATAACCACGAGCGGCATTGGTCATACGAATACTGCCATTAGGGAATGATGAACCATCCGGCTCACCTTTAATTAACAGACTACCGGTAAATTCAGTGATGGCACGACCATCAGCACTAGTGACAATAAAGCCATCATGTTTTTCAGCAGTAGCATGAGTCAATGGGTAGAAAATATGAGAGTAAAATTTAACACCTTTAGATACTGCCCATTCTTTCATTGCCGCAGCAACAATATCCGCCGTTGCAGAATCAAGCGCTTCACCCGTTTGTACGGTTTTCTTTATCGCTTTAAAGGCATTTTTGGAAAGAGAATCTTCCATTGTTGCCAGACTGAAAACATCACTTGCCCAGATATCACTCAACGGATCTGTTTTTTCCATTGCTGCGGTCTCACGGTTAGTAATTTGATATATTGCTTGTAGGCGTGATTCATTTCCACTCATTCTGGTTTTCCTCGACTTAGTTTCTAGATTTAATATTTGCAGATTAAAATTTTATAGATTATGGATACTACCATAATTGCAATTACTTAATTTAATTTATTAGCACTTCTCTTGATATAAGTAGCCTTAATTCAATACTCTTAGTATGCAGAGAAAGCAATGGAATTACTGTGGAATTTATTTGAGCAATTATTGTACCAGTATTTATTAATGCTAGTAGTTATACGGTTTGAGGCTTGAATAAAAGCAATATGGAAAAAGAAATACATATTTTTTAACAAAAATATGTATTTCTTGCACCAGAGCGGTGCATAAGAAGAGAAAGGATGTATTTATATCATCATAAAGTACTACCGCTAAGCTCTTGCAAAGCAATTGCCTGCAGTTGATCGGTGGGCATAGGACGGCCATACAAATAGCCCTGAACTATCGGACAGCCAATTTCTCTGACATAATCCATTTGTATTTCATTCTCCACACCTTCCGCCACAATATCCATTTCCAGCTCTTTGGCCATGGCGACAATTGCGGTAATAATTGAGTTTTTATCACCCGGTGATTGTATAGTGGAGATAAAGGAGCGATCAATTTTCAAATTATTCAACGGCAGGGTCTGTAAATAACTTAAGGATGAATAGCCCATACCAAAGTCATCAACAGCAAAACGAATGCCGTAACTGGCCAGCTGCTTTAATTTTCCAACCACCATTTCCATGTCCTGCATAAGAACATTTTCAGTGATTTCCAGTTCCAGCTGTTCACCTTTTATACTGTATTTATGTAAGGTATCAAGTACGCAACTGACAAAATTATCCGTAGCAATCTGTAATGCTGAAATATTCACAGCCAGGGTAATATTCGCCAGCTCAGGGCTGCTTTTAATCCACTGTCGTAATATTCGGCAGGATGAATCCAGCATCCATTCGCCAATATTAATAATTAATCCGGTTTCCTCTGCCAGAGGAATAAAATCATTAGGGAAGATCAGTCCTTTTTCCGGATGATTCCAGCGGATCAGAGCCTCAACTCCGGATATTTTTTCTGACTTAACATCATATTGCGGCTGAAAGTACACTTCAAACTCATCATCCTGCAGCGCTTTTCTCATACCATTTTCGATTGACAGGTGGCCCTGCAGTAAAACCTCATCATTCATATTATCAGAGAAAAATTCATGACCATTTTTACCCTTGCCCTTAATCTTATACATCGCCATATCAGCATGTTTAATCAAAGCTTCACCGCTGTCACCATCTTCAGGATACATTGCTGTACCAATACTAAAGGTCACATAAACCTCATTACCATCAATTAAAAACGGTTCTTCTAAGGACAGAGTGACTTTATCAACCAGATTGAGCACATCCTCTTCTGAGTTGATGTCGGTTAACATGAGATTGAATTCATCGCCGCCCACTCGCGCCAGGGTATCACTGTCACGAATACATACTTTTAATCGCCTGGCGATTTCCTGCAATAATTTATCACCGGCAAGGTGTCCCAATGAATCATTAACGACTTTGAAACGATCCATATCAAGGCACATAATAGCTATTTTCGTTTCGTTGTGCTTTGCCTGAGACATGGCAAAATTGATTCTGTCACGGAATAGAATACGGTTCGGCAGCTCAGTCAGTGAATCATGATATAATTGAAAATATATCATTTCATCTGAACGCTTTTGTTCGGTAATATCTCTTGCCACACCATAAATACCAACAAAATCATCCTTGGATTTTCCATCCATAATTTCAGTCGCATTTAATTTGATAGCAACAGAGCGGGATTCAAAACAACGTAATTCTGCACTGGGATGCTTAGATAACAATTTAAATTCAACTTTCTGTGCAACATCCACATTGCTCATATAGGTGCTGAAAGCAAAATGTGCTCGTTCAAGATCTTCAGCATGGATAAAATCTGAATAATGACAGCCGATAATTTCGTCCTGGCTATAGCCTAATAATTCGGTAGTGCGTTCATTAACAAAGGCAAAATTACCTTTTTGATCCAGCATATAAACCATATCGGGAGAATTATTAACAAAGAAACTATAGCGTTTTTCTGATGCCTGGATACAGCGGTACATTTCATCTAATTTGCGTTTTAGTTCACGCTTTTCAATCAGATTATTAACAACATTGATTAATTCATTAGGTACATAAGGCTTGTGCAAAAAGTCTTTAACGCCATGGCGCATGGCCAGGGTGGCATTTTTAAAGGTGGCTTCGCCGCTGGTGATAATAACATCAGTATCCGGATAGTTTGTTTTTACTTCTTTCATGACCTGGAAGCCGTCAATTCTCGGCATAGCCAAATCAAGCAGTAAAATATCAACCGGCATTCCTGCCATAATCTCAAGCGCTTCCAGACCGTCAGCAGCCAATGTACAGCTTAAATCATTGAGAGAAAGTAATTCCTGAACACTTTCTCGCATGAGCTTTTCATCATCAGCAACCAGTATTGTCACCGGTTTTGCATCATGCTCACTGGATTCCTGCATTCTTTCATAAAGACATGAATTATAATATTTTTCAATATCGATACTATTTCCAGACATCTTATTTACCTGTTTAACCCACTCTGTATCATCTTGAACCCACTCACTCTTTAACTTTCCAGAGACTTCCTGGGTAACAGAATTACAAACTCTGCACCACTGGATTCATTCTGATCTAAACCAACCGATAGTGAACCTGAAAGTCGGTTACTACCACGGATGGCCCCCCCCATATCAGTAACAAGATTTTTTATAATACTCAGACCTAAACCTGAGTGCTCTCCGGATTTACTTGTTTTTACCGGATTAAAAAGATTGGCCAGCACGTCTGTTGGGATCCCCGGACCATTGTCTGAAATACTCAGCTCAACAAACGGCTTACCATTATAATTAACCTGATCTCGTGTGGTAATAGTAATTTCCCCACCATCAGGCATTGCTTCAACGGCATTTTTGAATAAGTTAGTTAAAATTTGTTTTATGCTATTGGCATTACTTTCTATCACTGGAATTAGTGGATCCAGAGTTGTATTAGCAACAATGCTGGAGCGGATAAAGAGTGAATCCTGGAATATAGACAAAAGATCCTTCACCAGGTCATTAATATTAACCTGCTTATTATCTGATTTTTCCCGTTCCTGTGAATAATGCGTTGGCGTTTCCCTGATTCTAAGAACGATATTTCCCACCCGCTCAACTTCCTCCATCAGTATTTCCAATTGCCCCTGCAATTGAGCATCCTGAGAATCCGCCAGTTTATGTGACAATATCTGCAGATAATTTCGTACCACTCCTAAAGGATTGTTTGCTTCATGAACCAGCTTGCGAAGCTGCAATGATTGCAGTGATTTCTCTTCTTCCATGACGAACTGCAATTGTTCAGCCATTTTTCTATCCCGTGTGATCACCTCGGATGAAGCCTTGGCAAATTCATTGAGTAAGGCTTGTTCACGCTTTATAGACTGTGTATTGGCTGAGCTGAAGCCAGCGACTAATACCCCGTATTTTTCACCTTCCAGGGATTGAAGCAGGGGAATACAAAGCAGTTCATCCGCCTCGAGTAATCGCAATAACTGCCTGTCCAGCACTGAGCTGTTAGCACTTTGTGAGCTGTCCTGTGAATAGGAAGGAACCCCCTTAAGCAAAGCCTGTACAGGCAAAGTAAGCTCCGCATCCAGTGGAAAACTAAACTGTGTGAGTAAGTGCTTCTCTACATTCATTCCATATTGTGCATTCAGCTGCCCGGATTCTTGCTCATAAGCAAAAAAGAGGCAGTTTGATAAATCAAACAAAACCTTTAAATTTTGCATGATTTGTTCTATCAGTTCTTTTTCTGAACGGCTGTCAATTCGGCAAGCCTCAATTTCCCGTAAAGAGCTGGACAGGGCAATGGTTCGGACATTCTCCGCCAGTTCTATCTGTATCGCTTCATTATCAAGTTCGATACTATCATCATCATTGATGGTAATATTCATGCCTTTTGCAGTTTCCCGAACTTCTGAGGCACATTTTTCCAGCATTTCTTCCAGCAGCGGCTGATTCAAATCAAATAAAGTTGCCGCTTCACTAAAAATACTATCCTTTGTTTCCGGCTCACTTTGCGCCAGCATGGATAATTTATGGGCCAGATTAACTATCTGGATTAAATGCGCTGAACCAACAAGCTGTGCAGCAGTTTCACGCTGAAATAAAACGGCATCGCCTAATAGGGAATCCCGATCAAAACCATGAATAATCCAGGCCCCAATCTCCGGTATACCAGCACCGATAAATTCCTGTTCCATCCGGGTTTGCTGCAACTCTAAATCAGCCAATGAATTATGAGCAGTATTTGCCATTAGCTGACTTGAACGCTGTAGATAATCTTCTGCATTATGCATCAGACAAACAAGTTCACCCAGATTGTGTAATAAACCAGCAACATAAACTTCATCCTTATTAGGATAGCTGGTTACATGCGCCAGTGCTCTGGCAATAATCGCCGTATTCAGAGACGTTTTCCAGAAACGGGCCAGCACTCCTTGATCATCAATATTAAATTGTGAAAAAAATTGCTGCACAGAAGAATTAATGGCAATTTTCTTAACCATTTTTAAGCCCAGAGCAACGATCAAACGATTAAAATCTTTGCATTGATGCCATTGATAATAGGCACCGGAATTCGCAACGGACATCACTCGGGCAGTCAGCGCTGGATCAGTCTGAATAATTTCTGCAATTTTGGTAAAACTGACATCCGGCTGATGAATGACTTCAAACAACTGAAGCAGTGCATGGGGTATGGACGGCAGCTTTTCTAGCTCTATTTGCAGTGATTGATTTAATGGGATTTGTTGCATTTACCTACTACTTAATATTTATTTTGATTGATGATTTATCATTATTACTTTAAGTAACCACTTAACAACATTAGCTAAGTCTATGTAGTTTTTAGTATATTTACAAGTTTTCTCTAATATTTATTGCCTTTTTAATTTATTAGAGTTGACTGCTTTTTGTAAAAAGTCTAAATTTGACGACAATTCTTTGTAAAATTTCATTAAGGAATGCTTTTTATTATGCAACAACAACAAGCATTATTATATAACAATGCCTGACTCAGACTCTAAACCATATGCCTCTCAGGTTTGTAACCGCTTACTTACTGTTTTTAAAAAAAATAGCATGTTCAGTGATAATTCCGCAGGCTTAAGCTTATCCAAGTTGAATGAACTTGATTTAACTAAACCTGGCTCAACTAAATCCGATTTAGGTAAATCTAATGAAGCGGATGATACAGCGCAGGACATTGAACTCATATCAGCACCTGAAGTTCAGGCTGATAATACTCATTTTAGTACCAGTTCCGTTACTCAACAGGTTAAAAAATCTGATTTATTGCAAGCCAGCCAAGCTGCACGTTTATTGGGGAAAAATAAAACTTAAGTTTAAGGGCGGGAGAATTGATACCATGCTGCCAATAAAAAACCCGTTATGCTCATTGAACATAACGGGTTTTTTCTGGACTGAAAGAATAACTCAATCAGTTCATAGCAAGCAAGCTTACTTAGCAGCAGCTGGCTTAGCTGGAGCAGCCTGAGGAGCTACTGGAGCAGGCATCATAGGACGACCATATCCGTAACCATTAGGCGTGTTCTGGTAAGTGTTATAACCATTTCCACGGTAATCCATGTTGTTATTACCATTGTAGTTGCTATAGCCATTACCATAAGCAGAACCACGAGTGTTACCACGACCACGACCACGGCCTTTAGCTTTAATAGTGATTTCTACATCACCATCCATATCAGCATCACCAGAACCGTCGCCCCAACCATTACCATAGCCATTGCCATAAGCATTGTTGTTCATGTTGTTATAACCAGAACCATTCCAGTTAGTGTTAGAGTTACTGTCGTCACCCCAAAAAGCGTTAGCAGACATAGAGACAACAGTAGTTGCGATTGCAGCAGCAATAATTAATTTTTTCATTTTATACTCTCCAGTATTTGTATTATGTGTTTTATTTAACAATGTGTTTACAAATTCAAGATGATTGTCAGCAAAGCTGATAATTATCTTTCGTTGATTATTTTTTGTTTTGATTCAACTTGAGTAAAGTATATTAGATATATTTAATATTAGCAAGCTTTAATGCACTTTTTTTTAAATTTTTTTAATTTATTTCATCTCCAACCCTGATGGTGATAATTATTTCGTGCTCCTGCTCCCTGATTTCCTGTACTTCATGACCGTTTATTCGACACCAGATGGGAATATCCACTTTTGCTCCCGGATCGGTACTGGTCACAACCAGAACTTCACCCGGGTGCAGTTTAACAATAGCATCCTGAGTTCTAATCACCGGCAGGGGACAAAGTAGTCGCCTGGCATCCAGCTGATGACTGTTTTCCTGCTTCATACCAGCCATTCCTTTTTTATGGCATCGGCGGCCATGGGCTGAATACTATATTCCTCCTCACTGCCATCCTTCTGACGTACACATAAACTAACCTGCGGCTCATTTTTCCCCTGGCTGTAACGTGCCACCAGTGCAAGAACCTGCTGCAACTCTTCAGCAGATTTAAATTCACCATCAACCAGGCACAGCGCACCGGGATGGCTGGTCGGATAAACAGAAACAAAAAGACTTTTATAACCCTGCATAAAGCGGTTTTCACCTTCTTCCCGACCAATAATAACTTTTAAATGGGGTGCTATGCGGAAGTGACGCCCCATTTTGAGCATGATAATGTCATCCAGCTCATAGTCCCGGTTGGGACGATTTGCCCACATATCCTGCAATTTAATAGCGTAATTTTCATCCGTCAGCATACAGCAGCCGCCTGCTGGCTGAGCATAATCTTCAAATTGAAACTGTTTGGCCAGAGCCATCTGCGGCTTACGGGTACGACCGCTGAAATCATATAATTTTTCTCTGTCCAGCCAGCCTTCACGTTCCGGCAAAGTCTCCGGTAATTGTTTGGCACTCAATGGCCTGACCAGAAGATCATCACTGCCGGACTCTTTGGCAACAATCGGCATGGTTTCACGACGTTGTGACATCGGGCGCTGCCCGACCACTTCACCCGTTATAATGAAGTCATAATCATGTTCTTTAATCCACTCCAGAGCTTTTTTAACCATAAAGGTTTTACAATCCAGGCAGGGATTCACATTTTTCCCATAACCATGAACCGGATTAAGTAAAATGTCTTTATATTCCTCAACAACATCGACAATATGCAGTTTAATGCCCAGTTGTTCGGCTACCCAGAGGGCATTATTACGTTTTTGTTTATCTTTGTGTTTCTTCCGCACAGCATGTGTGTGGCCTTCAACACAAAATCCGGTAAAAAAATTAATACCTTCGACATGAATACCCTGTTCCTGGATCACCCTGACCGCCAGCATGGAATCCAGTCCACCGGAAATTAATGCCACTGCTTTTCGTTGCTGCTTCATCACTTTAAACTGCACTCTGTTACATAAAATAATAGGGGAGGGTATTGTAACAAAAAGTAATAGTAAAAAGTTATCGGATTACCCATAATCTTCAGCCATTTTGGAAAGGCGTTTGGGATTATTTAAACCGCACTTTGGTGGACAGGGCCATGTTTCAGGGGACGCTTCAAGCACATCCCTGTGCCGCTATGCGAAAACATCCATGTTTTCACAATCCCCTGAAACATGGCCCTGTCCACCAAAGTACTCTTATTGTATATACCTCTGGTAGTGTCAGGCCTGCAGTGGCTCTCTCAGGGGTGTAGAAAAACAAGGATGTTTTTCTTCAAGCGTTACAGGGATGTACTTGAGCGTCCCCTGAGAGAGCCACTGCAGGCCTGACACGGATTATTATTGCATCTCCAAAATGGCTGAAGATTATGGGTAATCAGGAAAGTTGTCTGATTAATCGGCTTTCTTTGTTGCAAAATCGGAAAATTTATTAAGTGCGCCGGTCATTTTTTTGATAACACCTTGCTGATCATTAATACCATGACGTTTAGCAATATATGCCGGTGTATTATACGCTAACCAGACTTTACCTTCTTTATCCTGCCAGGCAATCGCTTTAAGCGGTAAATCAATTGCCGCTGTGCGTTGACTGCTCATTAGCGGGCTGCCCAGTTTTGGATTGCCAAAGATAAGCAATTCTGTGGGTTCCATTGCCAGCCCCGCTTTTTTAGCACCCTCAGCATGATTAACACGCAGAAATACGGTAATGCCTTTTTTCTTAACAATACTTTCAAAACGATCTAAAGTTTCACTGACACTATAGTGGCTGGGTTTGACTAACAAGCCCTCTGTCTGGACAGTGTCTGCGTTGACGATTGTTACAAAACATATCAGAACGAGCGAGGTGATGATTTTTGTTAATTTCATTATTATTCCTTTGATAAGACTTCAGTAGTCCGGTAAAAATTTCCAATACAAAACAAGCTAATACCCGTAAAAGTTAGAAATTTATATCAGAAATACATAAATTTTACTCTGTACTTTAGGATTTGTTGACTTTCAAGGTATAATGACCGGCTTTTTATTAATATAATTTCAATTTAACGAATCCAGACAAAAGAATGCCAGATAATATGACCGCATCCAGCCAACCGGACGTTTCGACTTTTCAGGGACTCATCCTTGCACTTCAGACCTATTGGGCTGAACAAGGCTGTGTACTACAACAACCCTATGATATGGAAATGGGTGCGGGTACTTTCCACCCGGCAACTTTTCTACGCGCCATCGGTCCTGAACCGTGGAGTGCTGCCTATGTTCAGCCTTGCCGACGCCCGACTGATGGCCGCTACGGCGAAAACCCCAATCGTCTTCAGCATTATTATCAATTTCAGGTAGTTATCAAGCCATCACCACTGGAAATTCAGGATTTATATCTGGGTTCTCTGAAGATGCTGGGACTGGATCCACTGGTTCATGATATTCGCTTTGTTGAAGACAACTGGGAATCACCGACCCTGGGTGCCTGGGGTCTGGGCTGGGAGGTCTGGCTCAATGGTATGGAAGTCACTCAGTTTACTTATTTTCAGCAGGTCGGCGGCCTGGACTGCAGGCCGGTAACCGGAGAAATAACCTATGGTCTGGAGCGAATTGCCATGTATCTGCAAAATGTTAAAAGCATTTATGATCTGGTCTGGACCGACGGGCCATTGGGCAGGGTTACTTATGGTGATGTATTCCATCAGAATGAAGTTGAAATGTCAGCCTATAACTTTGAACAGGCACCTGTAGATGCACTGTTCAGCCAGTTTGATCATCTTGAAGCGGAAAGTAAACGCCTGATTGAAGAAGATTTACCCCTGCCTGCCTATGAAATGATGGTTAAGGCATCTCATGCATTTAATTTACTCGATGCCCGACATGCAATTTCTGTCACTGAGCGAGCCCGTTTTATCGGCCGCGTGCGCGGTCTGGCCAGGGCAGTGGCGCAGGCTTATTATGAGCGCCGTGATGCATTGGGCTTCCCCATGCTAAAAAAAGATTGATCAAAAAGAACGCTAAACCATTGGAACCAAACAATATGTCATCAGCAATTAGCTCAGAAAGCAGCTCAAAAACCATAGCAGATAAAAAAGATCTATTAATTGAACTTGGCACCGAAGAGCTTCCACCAAAGGCATTAAAAGGATTATCAAAGGCTTTTTGCAAGGCAATCACTGATGGTCTTTCCGATGCTTCATTAAACTTTGATGAGATAAAGTCTTATGCAACACCTCGTCGTCTGGCCGTCGTAGTCAGCCAACTGGAAACAAGCCAGCCAGATAAGTCAGTGGAACGTCGTGGCCCGGCTTTACAAGCGGCCTTTAATGAAGAAGGCTGTCCTACAAAAGCCGCCATGGGCTTTGCCAAATCCTGCAGCGTTGAAGTCGAACAATTAAGCAAACTGGAAACCGCTAAAGGTGCCTGGCTGGCTTATACTTTGCAAGAAAAAGGCAAGCAGAGTAAGGAACTGATCCCGGCTATATTTCAGACTGCTCTTGATAAACTGCCTATTCCAAAACGTATGCATTGGGGAGATCTGGATGCCATGTTTGTCCGCCCGGTTCACTGGGCCATTATCTTACTCGGTGATGAAGCTATCAGCACTGAAATTCTCAGTGTAAAAACATCCAATAAAACCCGTGGTCACCGTTTTCATGCGCCGGGAGCAATAACTCTTTCCGCAGCATCTGAATATGAGACATTATTAGAAGAAAAAGGCATGGTCATAGCAGATTTTGCCAAACGCCAGGCAGTCATTCATCAGCAAATCATGGCTGCTGCTGCCAAAGCAGGCGGCACTGCCGTAATTGATTCAGACTTGCTCGATGAAGTGACCAGCATGGTCGAATGGCCTCAGGTCATTGTCGGCGAATTTGAAGAACATTTTCTTGATGTCCCTTCAGAAGCCTTAATTTCTGCGATGAAAAAGCATCAAAAGTATTTTCATATGGTTGATGCTAATGAGCAGTTAATGCCTTATTTTATTACTATCAGTAATATTGAAAGCTCCGATCCCGGACAAATTAAAGAAGGTAACGAACGGGTTATCCGGCCACGGCTTTCCGATGCCAGTTTTTTCTGGTCACAGGATAAAAAGACCCCTCTTGAAGATAAACTCGAACGCCTTAAAACGGTTGTATTCCAAAACAAATTGGGCACAGTTTATGACAAAACACAACGCGTTAGCGAATTAGCCGCAATCATTGCTAAAGATTTAAACAGTGACATCACTCATGCCAGACGTTCTGCACAATTGGCAAAGTGTGACCTGATGAGTGAAATGGTCAATGAATTTCCTGACTTACAAGGTATTATGGGACGTTATTATGCCCTTAATGATGGTGAAGACCAGGCCGTAGCACTGGCTCTGGATGAACAATATATGCCGCGCTTTGCCGGTGATAAGACAGCTTCATCTGCAACTGGTCAGGCACTGTCTATTGCCGAACGAATTGATACCCTCATGGGTATTTTTGCCCTTGGACAGATACCCAGCGGCGACAAAGATCCTTTTGCCCTGAGACGTGCAGCCCTTGGCCTGCTGCGCACAGTCATTGAGAACAAACTGGTGCTGGATATTCCACAGATACTAAAACAATCCGCCGGACTTTTCCCGGATGAAATCAATGCAGAAACGGTTTGTGAAGCGGTTTATACCTTCATGCTGGATAGACTGAAAGGTTATTTTGCCGATCAATCCATCAGCAGTGATGTATTCGATTCCGTCCTCGCCCTGACTCCGGCACAACCCTATGACTTTTCCCGCCGCATTGATGCGGTCAGTCAATTCAAAAAACTCGAAGCAGCCGAATCGCTGACTGCTGCCAATAAACGTATTGCCAATATCCTGAAAAAACTGGATGGTCAGTTACCGGAACAAATTGATAACAGCTTATTTTCAGAACCGGCAGAAAAGAATCTTGCTGAACAGCTTAATGCTGTTTCTGAGCGAGTTAATCCCTTATTGGCTCAATCTCAGTATACACAGGCATTAACCGAGTTGTCTGAATTAAAAAATGTCGTTGACCAGTTTTTTGATGATGTCATGGTCATGACAGAAGATGAAGCATTAAAAAATAACCGCATTGCATTACTCAATCAATTACATGGTAAATTTATGCAGGTGGCTGACTTATCACTGCTGCAATCATAATGAGCAATGGCCGTAAATGTCGCGTTTAATTATTCTTGATCGGGATGGTGTAATCAATCAGGACTCTGATCACTACATTAAAACGATTGATGAGTTTATCCCCATTCCAGGCAGCCTAGAAGCAATTGCGCAGCTTTGTCAGGCTGGTTATACTGTAGTCGTTGCAACCAATCAGTCGGGTATTGCACGCAACTATTTCTCGCTTGAAACATTGCAGGCTATGCATCAGAAACTACAGGATCTGCTGGAACCTCTGGGTGGTCGAATTGCACATTTTTATTATTGCCCGCATGGACCGGATGAGCAATGTGATTGTCGTAAACCAAAACCAGGTATGATTTTGCAAATTGCTCATGACTTTCTTAATATGAAGCAGCAGGGCATAAATGAGCAACAACAATTATCCGATGTTTATCTGGTCGGTGATTCCATACGTGATTTAGAAGCAGGCATTGCCGCAGGTACCCGGATTGCCCTGGTAAAAACAGGAAAAGGAATGCGCAGCCTGGAAAAAATAACCCGGGATAAGCTGTCAGACTATGCAGAGCTTCCGCTTTATTCTGATCTGGCTGATTTTACCCAACAACTTTTATCATTGCCGACAAAAACCACCCGGAAGGATTAGGAGACAATATGGATTTTATTCGTTCAACTTTATTTCTTGCCGCTATGTGGTTGAGTATTCCTGTTGCGACCCTGGTTTTTTTATTAGCTTATCCTGTGCCTTACAAATACCGTTCCATGATTATTGCCAGCTGGTCAAGAGTCTGCCTGGCAACACTGGAGTTTTTTTGCGGCTTAAAATTTGAGTTCAGTGGCCTGGAGAACATACCCGACAAACCCTGTATTATTTTTTGCAAGCATCAGTCAACCTGGGAAACAATGGCGCTGCAGCTTCTGTTCACGCCTCAGGTATGGGTTTTAAAACGTGAATTATTGTGGGTGCCTTTTTTTGGCTGGACTCTGGCCACGATGAAATCCATTGCCATTGATCGCAGCAGCGGTAAAAAAGCACTCAAGCAGATCATTGAGCAGGGAACACAGCGGCTGAAAGAGGGTAACTGGGTCATTATTTTCCCGGAAGGCACACGCAAACGCCCCGGACAAAAACCAGATTATAAGATAGGCGGCGCCATGCTGGCCAAGCAATCTGCTTTTGACGTTTTACCCATTGCCCACAATGCCGGAGAGTTTTGGCCCAAAGGACAGTATATAAAAAAGAGGGGACTGATCAAAATGGTCATTGGTCCTGTCATTAAAAGCAGTGAGTTAAAAACTAAAGAAATTAACCAGCAAGCCGAACAATGGATTGAATCAACGGTTGAACAGTTATACAAAAAATAAGCTGTTATTATTTACTATAATGAAGTATTAGTTTCGATTATTAGACATTCAAGCTAATGATCTTGTATCATCATATCTATAAAAAATACCAAACTCAGATTTTCTTACTCAAATATAAAGGTATATCACATGAAGTTTATATCGACGAAATCTTTTTGCTTATTATTAGCCATGTTGCTGGTAACTCCACTATGGGCAAGTGCCAGTGAAAAAACCGCTGACAGTCAGGCCAAATGGTCTTATGAAGGAGCAACGGGGCCAGCACATTGGGGGGATTTAGCACCAGAATACAGCACCTGTAAACAGGGAAAGAATCAATCACCTATTAATATTAACAAATCATCCAAAGTTAAATTGCCAGCTATTAAATTTGATTATAGTATGCTGATTCCTGAAAATATTGTTAATACCGGACACAGCATTCAGGTTAATGTCCGCTCAGGTGGTACTCTCAAACTGGATGATAAGGACTTTGAATTAAAACAATTCCATTTTCACAGTCCCAGCGAAAACAGAGTTGATGGCGAGTCCTATCCGCTTGAAGCTCATTATGTTCACCTCAGCAAAGACAATGAAATAGCTGTTGTTGCTTTATTATTCAAGCCGGGAATGGCCAGCCCGTCACTGGGCACATTGATAAACAATATGCCGATCAAAGCAGGGCAGTCAAATCGTCTTGGTGCTAAAGATATACAGGGTTTTGAACGGTCAAAGCAGGTAACGGATTATTTTCGTTATAATGGCTCTCTCACTACCCCCCCATGTACTGAAGGAGTACGCTGGATCGTTTTGAAAACTTTGCCAACGATGTCCAGACAACAATTGGATGCTTTTCAAAGAGCACTGAAACAGCCTAATAATCGTCCTGTTCAGCCGTTAAATGCACGTATTATTTTCAGGTAATGCCAATTTCTTTTCAATAGCTGCCTCATCCTCCCTCTATCCCTGCAGGGGGTGAGGGAACTTTATATTCCCGCCTTGAATTGTGCATGTTACTTTATTGAGGATTCAATTTTGCTAATTCTTCTAATAAATCTTCCACAAGCTGAACACCTTTCTCATCCATGCCTTTAGTCAGTGTCTTTAAATCCCGTTCGCCATTGATCATAGTTCCTATCATTGCTCCCAGATATCGCATACTACCTGATGCCGCTACCATTTGTTCAGCCATATCACCTAAAACAGATAATGCCTTAGCATCTCCTTTTGATGCGGCATCAATCATGCCTGCCAGGCCAGGAGCGGCAAACTTTGTTTCTGCACTTTGTTCAGGTTCAGGAAGTTGTGTGGGATCCTGCAAGCCCACTAATATAGCCAGAATAATTGCCGCATCTTCTTCATCAAGCTTTTTTAACAAATTTGTATTACGTGAACCAGCCAGTATTTTTCGAATACGATTGACCAAAGCAACCCAGCCATTATCTTCTGAGGATTTTAAGACAACTTCCAGCTGAGGGATTAGTGCCTTATTATGACAGGCCATCACCACCGTATTAATAAGTTGTGCATGTACCTGAGCAATTTGTTTCGTTTTTTCCGGTAGTTTAGCCATAGGGATATTTTTGTGGTAGTAAGAGTTGTTGTCTTTGCCTTATTTAAAGAGTTTATTTTCCGACCAGATAATAGCCCTGGTCAGGCTGTTTATTAAAGTCAGTGAAAACGATTTAGGGCTGCCGGCACAATTATCGGACTGTTGTAAGTGATTAAATGAGCTGTTTAATTGAGTTTGACTCATCTCCGGTTTATCAAGCACTATAAACTTGCCTGAACGTATAATTCGGTTCTTTATTGCCATATTAATTGGAGTTACTTCAATTGCTTCATTAGTATTATTTTTAACTGGCGTTATAAACAGGGTCATTCGACTATCAGCAGTTGCAGCTTGTATGCTCTTATCCTGAACTAATAAATCAACCATTCTATTAGCATAGAGTAAATAATCAATGTCGGTCAATTCAACACTTTCTATACTTTCATTACATGAATGACTATCAGAAATGCTTTCTGAAACAATAGGCAGGTGAGTTTGACAGGCATTTAATAATAACATGCTCAGTAAAAATACCATTGCGTTCTTCAACATATACAACTCCAGCTTCTGTCAAAATCTGTTTTATTGTTATTTTAGACTATTTAATCTCTAAAATAACAACTATTTTATCTGAATTACTTCAATTGAGTTAAGCCGACAAAACTGCCATTATTATTCTCTGCAAGTTTTCTCATTAGCGCCGAAAATTTTGCTATATTCAGTTCTGTACCTGGCTGATTGAATAAAACGGGAAAACCAATGGCGTTAATTCTAACACGCTTTTTTCCTTTAAGATTAGAACGATTTAATCGATCCACTGTATTGATCACTGATTGAATAGAACCTCTGGAAAAATCATCACCAAATATATAGAGGGCAATTTGTTTATCTGCTGCATGAAAAGTTTTTATTGCCTGTGTTATACCTTCCTCAGGAGAAGAATTTGAAAAGGGTTCCCAGGAGGCAAGTCTTTTTAAAATAGCACGCCTTCGAGCCGGTGTGTCAGATATCCATCGGCCTGAATACTGACTGAACATATAGTTACCCATATCATTAAGAACCTGAATGCCTTTTACATTAGGATGAACTTGTAAAATTTCCTGCATTTTTTTTCGCACCAGAGGCCAGGCAAAATTCTGCATAGAACCTGAAGTATCAATTATAAAGATAATATATTCACTATTAACACTAATGCCGCCAATGGTATTATTTTTGTTATTAATGGGTTTGTTTTTTTGTAAACGCCGCATCTCTTCAGACAATTGTTGTCGGGCACGACTAAGTTTTTCATTTATAATTGTTTGTGTCTGTAATTTATCCGTAATTTTTTCATATTGACCTTTTATTTTACTTAACTCAGCAGAACGAGTCTCTCGTTGATTTTTTAGTGCTTGTAATTGTCGATCGGATTCACTTAATTGCGTATAGCTTGTTTTTATCTCACCTTTTATAATTTCAAGCTGTTCTTTTGATTTAATAAGAACACTTTTTAAATCAGTTGTGGTTTGTTCAAGAACAATCGGCTCGGAAATTTTGCTGATCACCAGGAGTAAAATAATGGCACCAAAACCACAGGAAATCACATCCAGAAATGATAAGCTGAAAATTTCAATTGGCTTGCGATTGCTCTTTTTCATAGGGAGGTTTTACACATAATCATGGCCAGTCACTACTGGGCGTCATAAAAGATCCATTACTATCTATTGCCAGTTTCCAAAAAAGAACAGCTGCCATAGGATCACCTTCCATCGGTAATAATATAGTATTTACCGGTATTCCTGAGGGTAGTAATTTAACAGCTTCCTGAAATAATTTTATTCGTTCTGAAGGGGACACTTTTGTTTTATTTTTTGACAGGCTTTTACCCTGCGTAGGCAGACCATCAGTAATTAAAATAATATTGTCCGGCTTTTGAGACATGTTTCTTGTGGCTGAAAAAACTTTTGCTAAATCTGTACCTTGCTGAGGAACAAGTTTAGAAAGCTTATTAAACATTATATTAATTTTTTCATTATCAGTACTTTTTACCCATTGTAAAGATTGATCATTTGCCAGGGATTTCACTTTATTATTAAAACTAACAATCATGAGCTGACTGCTTGCCGGCAGGTTTGCTGATAACCAGCGCACGCTATCGACGGCTTGCCGCCATTTTTTTGCAGATTTTTTTTGCCTGTCAGATAAATTTCGTTTTAAAATTATATTCACAATAGTTTCGTCAAGCATTGAAGCAGAACTATCAATTAAGATTAAAACTCTCTTACCGCCTAGCTTTAAACCCGTTAAATATTGACGATTACCTTCACCTTCATACTGTCTGACTTTATTTCCACTTTCTTTAATTGATGATTCAATTCTTTGTTTCTCTTTCCAGGTATTTTTATCAATGGTCTTTATATCACTTTCCAGGCTATTAATATGTTGTTTTAAAGCCTGAGTTTGTTCTTTATCAATCTGTGTTTTAAGCTCTAATTTTGATAGTGATTTATTAATTTCATCAAGGTTTGTTTGCAGCTTTTCTGATTCATCATGTTTCTCATTTAATTGCTCATTTAATCTGGCATGATAAATCTTGCTTGCCTTTATTTCTAATTCAATTCGTTCAACATGTGAACTCAAATCAGCATATTTTTTTTTATTATCCGTTCTTGCGTTTGAATTAATAATAAGAACCAGCAAAACGACAGCACCAAAGCCGCAAAACATAATATCAAGAAATGATAAGTTAAAGGATGAAACAGTTCGAGTGCGCTTGCTCATTTTTTAAATTAGTTTATGTTCAAGCGTGCTATCAGATTTTGGTCACAATAACTTTCTGTCTCCAATACAAGTCGTTCTTGTAATAACTGTAATTGATGAATAAAAAACATTAAAACAATCGAAATAACTAATGCAATAAAGGTAGAATTAAATGCCACACCAAGAGATTCAGTAACGCCGGTTATATCACCTTCCATTGCACGATTCGCCTGAGAAAGTGCATCACCAATACCTCGAACCGTGCCAATAAAGCCAACTGATGGTATTGCCCAGGCAATATAGCGAATTATTGATAATTCAGATTCAAGTCGCTGTGATTCAGAATCACATACGTCCCTCATTGCAGTTGCTGAATCATGAACATTTTTTGTTGCACTAAAACGTTGAATCGTCATCCTTAATGCTCTGGGCAATAGATAATGATGTATATTCTCTGGCAATTCATCTATCTTCTTTAATAAAAATTTAGTATCTTCAGGCCCTATAGGAAAATCTATGGGTAGTTTCAACAAATCAATATCTAATATATTATTTTGTCGCCATGAAGAATGTCCTTTATAGCCCATTATTGCCATTGCCCATAACATTAGAATAAAACAGGCCTCCTGTTCATAATCCCGTACCACAACATAAAAATTTCTTTTTTGCACATACGATGAATCAGCAATCATAAGTTCGTGTTCATATTGTATAAATTCATCTGCCTGAGGCCTGATAACTGATATATAGATTGAATGAACTATAATGAATGAAATTAATAAGGCAAAGATTTGATAAATAAATTCCGCCGGAATATTTTTTCTACTATGCATAATCTTCTCTGATAATTCTTATATTTATTAAATATCAACCGGAAAAGGCACGGCTGTATCGGCTTTTATTTTTTCGCTGGGAATGAAGTTCGATCTTCTTTTTTTGGCTTTACTATTTTGGAAACTTTTTTCTGAATTATTTTTTTGTGCCTGTTGTTCACTTGTGACAGTCTTTGTTGTATTTTCTGATTTTTCATTATCGCCTGAGTTAGCAGACCTTATCACTACGGATAATATAATAAATAAGAGAAATTGTATTATCAATTTGTGTATCATTCTGCATACCTTGCAACTCTAAAACCAATATCATTAGCTGATTTTTTATTATAATTTCGATAACTCAAGCGTAATTCTGTTATTGATGCATCTTTCCAGCTTGAATCCCGAACCACTTTATGTGTTCCATGCAAAGGTCCTGTCGGATCCACGTCTAAGATATTCAAGTTAGAATAGGGAGCATAATAATCCTGGCACCACTCCGAAACATTGCCGCCCATATCAAAAAAACCAAATTGATTTTTTTGATAACTTCCAGTTGCTGCAGAAACAATGTTTCTATCATTATAACCACTAATTATCATCGATGCCTGTGACTGCGCAGATTCGTCTGCATAATTACCACTATTCGCTGCGGGCGGAAATTTACCATACCACGGATATTTCATTTTATTTTTCCCTCTTGCCGCATAAGACCATTCAGCTTCAAATGGCAGGCGATAGCCCTTATTATTTCCTTTTAAATCGATTGCCAGCATCTTGCCTTTTACTTCCTTATAAAATGGCTTCAAGCCTTCTTTTTTACTTAACCAGTTGGCAAATTTTGCTGCCTGATCCCAGCTGATATGTACAACCGGTTGATTAGCTGTATTCAATGAATGCCCTGAGCTCATACCTGAATTATGCGTGGGCATAAATTGTTTAAATTCTTTATTACTCACTTCTTTCTCTGACAGATAGAATGAACGTGTCAATTTAACCCTATGCTCTTTCTCATTTGAACGTCTGCCAATTTCATTTTTTGTTGAACCCATTTTAAATGTATCCGGATTCAGTAATATCATATTCTGACCCAATGAATTCCTGTATTTAGATTTCGGTTTAGAGTTAGAGTTAAAATTAGAGTTAGAATTAGAGTTAATTATTACCTGATTATTTGGTACTTTAGCTGTTGATATTTTCTCTAAAAATAAACTGATATTTTTACTATAACTACTTGCCGAAATTGTTTTTGTCTTAGTTACATAACCTTTAGCTCTAACCGTAATAATATGATTTTTTTCTGTCACTATAAATTTTCCTGATGATCGGCTTTGCAGTTTATTATCAATATACAGCTTGGCTTGTTTTGGTGAACTGCTAATATAGATGACTCCATTCCTGGATTTTAAATCAATATCTAATGTTTGCAGCTCTTCTGGCTCTAAGCTAATGTTCAATTGCTTTTTTTCATATCCTGATAAACTGACTTCGATCTGATGATTCACAAAGGGTAGTAGTTTAATAGACTGTGGTGTCACGCCAAAATATTTTCCGTCAATACGAATAATACACTTATCAGGAATTGATTTAATGGTTAATATGCCATCTTCAGGCTCTAATTCAATAGCTTCTAATACTAATGACTCACCAGCCTTAATACTGATTTTTTGCTTTTTACTTTTGAATTTTTCCTTTGTCAGAATGACTTCATAATCACCGCTTATCAGCTCAACTTCTGCTGGCGTGTAAACTATATTTTGATAATCTTTTGTTTTATCCAAAGTCTCACTTTTTATTTTAATCAAAGCCTTATCAGGTATACTCAATATGTTAAGCATACCCCAGTTTGGTTCAAGTTCCAGATTAAATTTTTGAAAAAGACTCTTTCCTTCAATTTTAATATTTTGTTCAAGTATTTTATATCTTGGATTAATTATTTTTAAACGATGTATACCTTTTTCAATTTCATAATTATCATTTTGAGCAGAGTTATCACCAAGCAATATTTCATTTATAAAAATTTTATTATCAATAATAGGCGAAATATTAAACTCAACAATACCCGGTTTTTCTTTCATAGTATAAGAAAATTGCTTATTAGTTGAATTAATATCTAATGTTTCCTGCAATATCTTATAACCCTTTTTATTCGCCTTTAAGTGATACTTACCCTTCATTACAATATAACGTTCACCAATTTTTATTGTCGGTAATAATCCATCTAATTGTAATTTATCTGCTTCAGGTTCTATTTTAATACTGACTGTTTCTGCTAATAATATAAAACTTGCAATGCTTGTTAATATAATCAGCATTAAAATAACTAAATGCTTTTTTTTAGTTGAGTCCTTTTTTTTAATATCAGGATCTTTTTTAATTTTCAATTCCAGGTTATTATTTTTTTCTTTTTTTAAATGTTCAGTAGTGGAAAGGGGAGGGGATATCAACTCAATTTTTTCTGCTTTATTAACTATTCTTATCTCTATACGATCGCCTGAAATTTTAAAAATTAAATTATTATCTTCAATTTGAATAACATCACCTGATTTTATCCAAACTGATTTTTCTATCAATTCATCGTTATGAAATATTTCTACATCTGACTTTTCAGGCTGTATAAATAAATGTCCATCATCTTCTGCTATATAGGCACACTTAAATAGATTATTTATATCATTACTATTATTGTTGTCTAAAATTTGGATCTTTGTTTTTCTTTTATTTGACTTTTTATTTTCATTGTTACTCATACTAACTGCAAAGGGTAAATCATTACTGGTCAATAAATTAGTATTCTCCCCATCAATTATTTCAAAAAAACGTTTCATATCTTTTCTCTACATCGAACATCAATTATTTTCGATTTATCAGATGCCTTTATTATTAATACTTGTCTATGATCACGATAATTGGCACGTGTTCCAACAATAGTATATTTCCCGGGTCTAAGATTAATTTTTTTCTCATATATTTTTCCATATTGACCTATTTTATAAACTGATACATCTGTTTCATTATCTGATTTTATAATAACTGGTATAATTATTGATGCTTCTTTTATTATTATTTTTACCTGGTTAATTTTTTCAGCCAATTGTGGTGTGTTTTTTATTGAATACAATAAATTGTTTTTTTGTCCTAACTCAAACTCAATACTTTCTAACGTCAACTTTGCTCTTTCTAAAACTTTATCGTTTTGAAGTCGTTCAGGTCTGTCAATAATATCATCAAGTAATTTATTTAATTTTATATAGGCTCTGGCTCTTTCTTCATTTACTACTCCACTACTTGTATCTGAATCATATTTCAATATCTTTTGATAAGTACTTAAAGCCGACTGCCATTGCTCTTTTTGTTCCTGCTTTATTGCTTTACTCTTTAAATTTTTAACTGCAGCAACTTTTATTTTATTATCAAGTCTTTTTTCCAGTTCATTTATTATTGGTTTAGTTGCATCTATTTTTTTTGCATTTTCTATTTCTATTTTTGCGCTATTAAAATCATTGTACTCCAGCGCATTCAATATCTTATCTACTGATTTATTAAAATCTTGTTCTAACTTCTTTTTCTCAATAATCTGTAATTTTTCATATGCTCTCTTATATTCTGGTTCAATCGTCAGGGCTTTATTTAATTTGCTTATTGCTGCTGATAAATTATTTTTATTATCTTGTTCTATGGCCTGTCCATAAATTGTTAATACTTCCTCCCTGTTTGCAATTCTATGCAAACTTTTTAACATTGTTTCATTTTCAGGATCAATAGCTTGTGCTACTTTGAAAAACTTTTCCGCCTGTTCGATATTTTCATTTTCAAGGGCCAATAAGCCTTTATTTATTGACTCAAGTAATATTTGTTGTTTTTTATTGAATGCAATATCTATTGTTTGTATCGCTTGTTTATAATAGTTTTCTGTTTTATCAAACTCATTTTTTCGTTCTGACTTCTCAGCCAGAACAACTATACCTAACGCTGTTTCATAGTCTTTTTTTAGCCATATAGACATACTGTTTTTATCGGCTTCAGTTTTCTTCAATATCCAGTCAATTTTTATTTTCTCTATCAAACTATTATCAATTTTTTCTATTTTATTATCTGGTTTTTCATAGCTTATTATTTTTTTTGGCGTAATAACTTTAGATGATGAGGAAACACCCGGGGTAGAAGAGGGCATAAAAAGCATGACTGTAATTATTAATAGCAGACAAATAATAATCCCTGCCAATATCATGATTAAAGAACTAAAATCTTTTTTTTTAGGCTGTTCAGAATTATTTGTAGGAGATTGTA
>Ga0209013_10000289_pt1 | contig 43975 bp, 41 predicted proteins | sample Cruoilmetagenom2_FD_187291 | JGI IMG/M metagenome (GOLD analysis project Ga0209013, IMG submission 187291) | Oil polluted marine microbial communities from Coal Oil Point, Santa Barbara, California, USA - Sample 2 (SPAdes) (version 2) | ecosystem: Environmental > Aquatic > Marine > Oil seeps ...
CCAAGGAATTATAAAGTGGCTTATCCTTTTCATAAAAATGTTGCAACTCGGCAGAAAAAATATTTTTTTCGTTTTTGGTATAATACCAATTAAAATTTTGATTTAAGGTAGTTGGTTTTTCTTCTTTATAGGTATCGGCACTTCTTTGGGTTGAAGTAACATCATTAGATTCTGTTTGTTTAGATATTTTACCAAACACATCATAATCTATATGTACATTTTTATTAGGATTGTAATTGGTGCTAAATTTTAACATTCCCATTTGGTTACCTTGCTGTGTTGCATTGGTATTATTATCGGTTATATTGGTTTTATTATAAACGGTTTGAGATTGCGTTAGCATTTCGGTTTTAGAATCGTTTACAATTGCAAAACCATTAAAATCGATGGCCTTTTTAGGAACTAAACTAAAGTTTAAAGCGCCAAATTTTGAATTAATTTCTTGGGCTTTATTATTTTGAGTGGTTAAAAATCCTAATCCAGAAGAGGAAACATTAAACTGAGTTCCTGTACTTTGCATGGTACTTCGCAAACCTCCTGTGAATCTAAAATAATCTCGCATGGTAAATGGCGATTGCCCAATATTATTGAGATCTGCTAAAACATTGATACTTTTTTCTGGACTGTAATAAAACAGTTTTGGTTTTGCTACATACTTATCGTTATCGCCTACACCGGCATTTATTTCACCAAACCAAAATCGTTTTTTACCTTCCTTTAATTTAATATTTATAGCAATATTATCTTCGTTATTGGTAACAGATTTCATACCAGAAACTTCATTGTAATTTTTTAATACCTGAACTTTATCTACTGCATTAGCAGGAATATTTTGGGTTGCTAATTTTGAATCGCCATCAAAAAAAGCTTTTCCTTCTACCAATACTTTTTGCACTTTTTTACCTTCTACTTCTACTTCGCCATTATCATCAATATCAACTCCTGGTAATTTTTTTAAAACGTCTTCTAGCTTTTTTTCCTTTCCTGAGGTAAATGAATCCGAATTATATTCAATAGTATCTCCTACTATTCTCACAGGCATTTCATAGGTTATTTCAACGGTATTTAACTCATCACTGACTTCTTTTAAGATAATGTTTTTAATAAGTTTATCCGATTTGTCAGTTACTTTAAAATCTTCATTTTTAGTAGTGTATCCTAAATAACTAATTTTTAATGTATAATTTTCACCTTTAACTAAACTTAATTTATAATTTCCCTGTGTATCTGTTATGGAATACGATTGTAGGAATTTAGTTCCTTTTTTAAAGGCAATTACATTTGCCATTTCTAAAGGGTTTCCTTTTGAGTTTTTTACTTTTCCTGTGAGTTGTAGGTTTTGGGAAAAAATTACAGAAGGAAATACTATAAAAAATGCTATTAATATATTTTTTATCATTTTGAAATGGCTATTGCTCTATTTTAATTCGATTACTAAAACACTTCGACAAGCTCTGTGTGACAATTTTTTTTAAACTGAATTATAATTTTTAGGTAATTCTGTTACCAAATAATGGAAATCAATTATTGACACTATCCTCTCATTCTAATATGCCTTTCACCGCCACTTTTTTTACGGTCATTTCTAAAGCGTTCTCGCATTTCTTTCATTTTGTCCTTCATAATTTTATCGTATTCTTTTTGAGTAACTACTTTTCCTTTTTTAGGGGCTACTATTACCGTTTTTTCTTTAGGATTTATCACAATTTTAGTACAAAGCATATGGGTACGTCCATCATTTAATTCCAAAATTAATCCTGGCAAACCCCAATAATTATCAGGACCGTTACTTGCCGGAATATCCATTGTGTACCAAGCTGTTACCAAAATTTGCTCCATAGTATTTGGGTTTTGTTCTTCCTTTTTTTCTTCCTCGTTATTATTTCTTCTTCCAAACCTAAAACTACTTTGTCTTACTGGTTTTTCAATAACAGTAGTTGCTTTAAAACATAAATTTTTACCTATCATTTTGGTTTCCTGTTCCATTTTCCAATTATAAGTGATTAAGCTATCTTTAATTAGAAATTTTTTACCACTAAATTCGGTAGATTTAGTAGATGTTTTGGATGGAATATTTTTAAAATAAACTCCAGATGCTCCTCCACCAAACATCATCATTCGCATACCTCCACGCCCGCCAGATTGATCTAATTTTTCTTCTTTTTTATAAATGGAAGCTGTTTTATTAAAGGTTAATATATAAGTGTTTTCAAGTCTATTTTTCATTCTTTCTTTAATCATTTTAATTCTATCTGCTGGAATTCCTGAACCAGAAAAATCCATATCAAATGAAGTTTTTGTTTGATAAACAGCTTTGCCTTGAAAATTTTGAGCACTTAAATTAGTTGCTATAATCAATAAAATTGCCGAAATAATTTTTAAAATCATGTTACTCATTATTGTTTTTTTTTCAATTAAACTAGTTACAAATATAAATGTTAAATCAATAAATATCCGTTAACTAGTGTTAACGATTGTTAAGCCATTCGGATTATACAATTTATGTACTTAACTTTGAACTGTGAATAAACAAAACTACAAACTAGTTGTTTATTTAATTGGCATTACCATTGTAACTATTATTGGGGTTCAACTTTATTGGATAGTTAAGGAATACGGATTAAATAAACGCAATTTAATTAGCAAAGTGCAATTAAGTTTAGACAATTCGGTAGAAGCCTATTTTGTTAATTTAACCAAATCTGGTATTATTACCTTTACTTCTATTGATGGTAAAAATTCCACAAAAAAAATTGATACCATCTATTTAAAACCTGGCTCTCGATTTAAATTGCGAAAAAAAATTGATAGTACCTTACAAAAAATAGCAAAAACAGATAGTAAAAAGCCTTTATTAATAAAAAACAGGAGAGACCAGCGAGAAGATAATTTTCCGTTTTTTACAGCAAATAAAGCTTTTCCTAAAAATATTGACAGTTTAATTTCTAAAGTTTTTGTTTCTATTTCTCGCGATAGTTTAGATTTAAAAAAGCTGAGTAATTATGTAAATGAAGAGTTACTTCGAAATAATTTAAAGGTAACTTATGGTTTAAAATATTCCTTTCATAAAAGGCATATTAGAAAGGATAAAAACCCAAAAATTACTACTTTTAATTTAGTTAACTTTCCTGAAAAATATTTAAAAACAATTTCAAAATCCACATTTTTACCTCACCGAAGTAAACTTGAATTGTTATTTACTAATGAAACATCGCTACTTTTAAAAGAATCGTTAATCAGTATTTTACTATCCTTATTACTTTCTTTAAGCATTATAGCTAGCTTAGTATATTTATTAAAAACCATTTACAAACAAAAACAATTATCGGAAATTAAAAACGATTTAATAAGTAATATTACCCACGAATTTAAAACGCCTATTGCTACTATTTCTACTGCTTTAGAAGCTATGCAAAATTTTAATGCATTAGACGATAAAGAGAAATCTGAAAAATATATTACCATAGCAAATTCTCAAATAAGTAAACTCAATTTAATGGTAGAGAAAATTTTAGAAACCGCTACTTTAAATCAGGAAAAATTAACGTTAAACAAAAAACCAATTCAAATTTCTGCATTACTACAAAACATAATAGATAAATATAAAGTTATAAACCCAAACAAAACATTTACCTTTAAAAATAGTTTTGGCGAAAGCCTTTTAAATTTAGATGAATTTCATTTTGAAAATGCCATTGGAAACATTTTAGATAATGCTATTAAATACGGTGGAAATAAAATTACTATAACACTAACTTTAGACAAAAACAACCCTGTTTTACTAATTAAAGACAATGGAAATGGTATTCCTAAATCTCAAAAAGATAAAGTTTTTGAACAATTTTATAGAATTCCGAAAGGAAATACTCATAATGTAAAAGGTTTTGGAATTGGCTTATATTATACCAAAAAAATAATGGAAAAACATGGGGCAACTATTTCCATAATTTACGATGCAAATAATAATACTTTGTTTAAAATTAAATTACTAAATGAGTAATCCTACTAAAATATTATTAGCTGAAGATGAACCTTCTTTAGGACAAATAATTAAAGAAAGTTTAGAAACTAGAAACTTTGAAGTATTATTATGCGCCAATGGCGAGCAGGCTTATCAGGTTTATAAAGCGGAAAACCCGAAACTTTTGGTATTAGATGTTATGATGCCCAAAAAAGATGGTTTTACGCTGGCAAAAGAAATTAGAGAGGAAAACGCAACTATACCTATTATCTTTTTAACCGCAAAATCACAAACTTCTGATGTGGTTGAAGGATTTACGATTGGCGGAAATGATTATTTAAAAAAGCCCTTTAGTATGGAAGAACTTATTGTTCGTATAAATGCTTTGTTAAATAGAAATACTTCTGAAAACAATAATGAAACTGCTAAAATTGGTGATTTTATTTTCAACTTAAAAAAACAAACACTTCAGCATAAAAAAACTACCCAAAATTTAACGCATCGTGAAGCAAACTTGCTTTATTATTTAATTCAAAATAAAAATCAAGTTTTAGAAAGATCTTTTATTCTTAAAAAACTATGGGGAAATGATGATTTTTTTAATGCTAGAAGCATGGATGTTTTTATTACCAAACTTAGAAAAAAGTTAAAAAACGACTCGTCCATTCAAATAATTAACGTTCGTGGATTTGGTTATAAACTTATTTATTAACAGTTCAATTTTCTACTACCAAAACATAAAAAATTTAACTAACTTTAGCATTTTAAATCTTATACCAAACTTATATTATGCATGTAGCAATTGCGGGAAACATTGGAGCTGGTAAAACTACGTTAACCAAGCTTTTAGCCAAGCATTACAAATGGGATCCACATTATGAATCTGTTGATGAAAATCCATATTTAGATGATTTTTACGGCGCTATGGAGCGTTGGTCATTTAATTTACAAGTTTACTTTTTAAATAGTAGATTTCGTCAAATATTAGAAATCAGAGAAAGTGGTAAAAATATTATACAAGACAGAACCATTTACGAAGATGCTCGAATTTTTGCACCTAATTTACATGCTATGGGTTTAATGCCAAATAGAGATTTTAATAATTATGAATCGCTGTTTGAATTAATGGAAAAATTAGTTACACCTCCTGATTTATTAATTTATTTACGGGCTTCTATACCTACTTTAGTAGGACAAATTCATAAAAGAGGACGCGATTATGAAAACTCTATAAGTATTGATTATTTAAGCAGGTTAAATGAACGATATGAAGCTTGGATAACAAATTACAAAAAAGGAAAATTATTAATTATTGATGTAGATAATTTAGATTTTGTAGATAATCCAGAGGATTTAGGTTCTATAATTGATAAAATTGATGCTCAAATAAACGGATTATTTTAAACTTATTATTTTAGTTTGATATAATATAAAAAAGCTCGCCAATGGCGAGCTTTTTTATTACTAATTTTTTAGTAATTATTCTTTGTGTTCCTCTACATTAACATCAACATTAACACCGTTTAAGTTATCTAATTCTTTTTGAACATCTGCTTCAGTTCCTTCAAAAACTTTTTCTTCTTTAGTAGTTTTTCCATTCATAGTTGAGGCAGTTGTAACGACAGCTTTAACAGTTCCATCGTCATTTGTAGTCATTTTAACTTGAACTTCTTTTTGAACTACTTGAGCTACTATTTCAGTAGCTGGTTTTACTGCAACATGATTTGAAACAGCATCACTAGAAAGTGCAATACTTGGTGCAATTACCAAGGCAACAACCGACATTAATTTTAATAAAATATTTAAAGATGGCCCTGAAGTATCTTTAAAAGGATCTCCAACAGTATCTCCAACTACAGAGGCTTTATGTGCATCTGTTCCTTTCATTCCTTTTTCTTCAATCATTTTTTTTGCGTTATCCCACGCTCCACCTGCATTAGACTGGAAAATAGCCATTAATACACCAGAAACTGTAACTCCCGCTAATAATCCACCTAACATTTCGGCACCCCCAATAAAGCCAACAGCTACTGGAGCCGCTAACGCTAATAAACCAGGCAACACCATTTGTTTAATAGATGCCTGTGTAGAAATTGCAATACATTTTTCAAATTCTGCAACTCCATGAGCATCATCAAATATTTTTCGTTCTTCAACAGATGCTTTGCTCATATCAGAATCATGTTTTTTCATAACTACTAATGCAGCTTTTAAAGCAGGAATATCTCTGAATTGTCGACGAACTTCTTCAATCATAGCCATAGCAGCTCTACCAACTGCATTCATAGATAACGCTGAAAACACAAATGGCAACATACCACCAACTAACAAACCAGCCATTATATCTGGTTTTGAAACATCAATTGACTTTACATGTGCAGTTTGCATAAATGCCGCAAATAAAGCTAAAGCTGTTAAAGCTGCTGAAGCTATTGCAAATCCTTTTCCAATAGCTGCTGTTGTATTACCAACTGCATCTAGTTTATCTGTTCTTTCTCGAACTTCTTTTGGTAATTCTGCCATTTCAGCAATTCCACCAGCATTGTCAGAAATTGGTCCGTAAGCATCAACAGCTAATTGAATTCCTGTATTAGCTAACATACCAACAGCAGCAATTGCAATACCATACAGTCCTGCGAAATGATGCGACACTAAAATTGCAGCTGCAATTAACAAAATTGGAACAGCTGTTGACATCATTCCAACACCTAAGCCCGCAATAATATTAGTTGCTGCACCTGTTTCAGATTGTCTTACAATAGAGTTAACAGGTTTTGTACCTGTACCTGTATAATATTCTGTTATTTTTCCAACTCCTAAACCAGCTACTAAACCAGCAATAGTTGCAAAAAACACACCTAATGAAGTATATTCAAATCCATTAAAAGTCCACGATGCTGGAAGCATTTCTTGAATTATAAAATACGAAGCTATTACCATTAATCCAGCAGAACCAAATTCTCCAATATTTAAAGATGTTTGTGGATTACCACCATCTCTAACTTTTACAAAGAAAGTTCCGATAATGGACATTACTATACCAACAGCTGCTAATGCTAAAGGCAAATAAACAGGTCCTAATCCATCAAAACCGTTTTGTTTAAAAACTGGCAATGCTACAAACGCACCTCCAAGAACCATAGTACCAATTATAGAACCTACGTAAGACTCAAATAAGTCAGCTCCCATACCAGCTACATCCCCAACATTATCTCCAACATTATCTGCTATAGTTGCAGGATTTAAAGGATGATCTTCAGGAATACCAGCTTCCACTTTTCCAACTAAATCTGCACCAACATCGGCAGCTTTGGTATAAATACCTCCACCAACGCGAGCAAATAAAGCTATAGAAGAAGCTCCTAAAGAAAAACCTGAAAGTACATTCAACACTTCTGTAATATCCCAACCTTGTCCACTATAAAACATAAATAGGGAACTAAGACCTAAAACACCTAATCCAACAACACCTAATCCCATAACTGAACCACCTGCAAAAGCTACTTCTAAAGCTTTTCCTAAGGAAGTTTTTGCGGCTTGTGTTGTTCTTACGTTTGCTTTTGTGGCTACTTTCATACCAATAAAACCAGCCAATGCAGAACAAACAGCACCTACCACAAATGATAAGGCTACTAATCCACTTGAACCAACTTCATGTTCCCCTTTAAAATATAATAAAATAGCTACTGCAACCACAAATACAGATAGCACTTTGTACTCTGCCTTTAAAAAAGACATGGCTCCATCAGCAATATTTTTTGCTATTCGAGCCATTTGTTCATCTCCTTCTTCTTGTTTAGAAACCCAAGCGTTTTTGACAATTACAAAAAGAAGCGCTAAAATTCCAAAAAGAGGTAAATAATTTACTATTAATTCCATTTAAATTTTTTGTTGTTTATTTAATTATTTTTCACGAGCTAAATGTAGTAAAATACATGAGATAAAAAAAGCCACCTTAAATTAAAAGATGGCTTTTAGGCTATTATTATGAACTTCTTAAATTGTGAAGGTTCTTTTTTTCTTATGCTCACTATTATCGTAACGATCTATACATTTTGCTAAAATTTCATAAGCCTCTTCCGCGTTTCCCCAACCTCCTACATCTACTTTCTTTTCTTCTAAATCTTTATAAACCTGAAAAAAGTGTTCTATTTCTTTTATTCTATGTGGATTAATATCGGTAATATCATTTCGTTTACTCCAAACTGGATCTGAAACTGGAACGCAAATAATTTTCTCATCTGGTCCTTTTTCATCGGTCATATGAAAAACACCAATTGCTTTAACTTCCATAACGCACATTGGAAAAGTTGGTTCTGCACCCAAAACTAAAACATCTAGCGGATCTTTATCTAAAGCTAATGTTTCTGGAACAAATCCGTAATCTCCTGGATACATCATAGATGAAAATAACATTCTATCAAACCTAATTTTGTTTAAAGTAAAGTCATATTCATACTTATTTCTACTTCCTTTTGGTATTTCAATTAATACATCAAATGTATTTTTTCCTTTTTTAGTCATTACTGTTTTTTTTTACAAAATTATAAAATTGAAGTAGTAAACCTATTTTAATAGCATTATTTTTAAAAATAAAATCCAAATGCTCCTTTAACTGCAAATTTATTCGCACCCGGAATATCTTTGTAATTCCCTCTCCAGCTAAAGTCAATTCTAAACACCTTAAATATATTACCTATTCCAACACTATATTCATAATAGGGTTTAGTTGATGGCGCTATATAATTAATATTTGAGGCATTTAAGGCTCTATTTTTATCAGAAATTGAACCAATTACTGCTTTAAACCCTACTAATTCTCTTAAATTTAATTTTTTTAGCAATGGAATTCTTGAAAATATACGTCCGTTAAAGTTATGATCAATATGTACAGAAGCATAAGTATCTGTTATAAACTCATAATAATCTAACAATGCGTATGTGTTTTCTATGGTAAAATACGATTGATTTCCAGGAACCACATTTAATAATCCAAGAGGTACTTCGCCAAAAGTTTTTCCTAATTCAAAAGTTGTAAACATCCTTCCAAGCCCTCCAATTAAAACAGGTTGGCGATAATATAATTGTACTTTATCGTAATTAAAATCGTTATTTAAAACCCCTTTAAATCCATGTTCATAATTTAAAAAGAAGGTTGCATACGTATCTGTTACTTCTCTTCGTTCTACACCAAAACCAATAGTTTTTCTATCTGGCGTATATTTAATAGAGAAATCCACTTCTGTTTGAGCAATATTAGATCCTTTTATATTATTCGCTTTATCTATCCAATAATCTAAATTAAATGTTTGTGGCGATGCGGACTTTAAAGTTCTATAAGATGCGCCTATTTGAAGTTTTAAATTATGCTTTGGTTCTATAGAAGCAAAACCACTTGTTAAGTTTATGGAAGTTAATTTACTGTTATCGCCACTTGCAAAAAAGGAAGAAGAAGCAAAACTACGCCCTAAAACATCATTTGTTGTGGTTAAACTAACCCCAATTTGCTCAATATCTCGTCGGTTGCCAAGCCCAATGGTAAATCTATTTTTATGATTGAGCATCCATTTACCCGAAATGCCGTATTTAAACTGATTATCTTTAAATCCGTAAGCCGTATAAGCCTGTAAACGCCAAAGGTCATTTTCGCCAAAATAGGTTCGCACTCCTGTTCTTATGCGTAAACCTTCTACATCATTTTTCCCAAAAGTGGAATAAATTGGACCATAATCAAAATTTTTAAAACCAATGTAACCTGAACCTAAAATGGAAATTAAATTATAAATTCGTTTAAATTTTGGAACCGTTACCAAAGTATCCAGCATTTTATAAATACCAAGTTCCGTTTTATTTAATTTTTCTTGTCTATTAGTTGTCCAGTAATCTTCGCTTTTATGGTATATATTTTTGTCTGAAAAATCTGCTTTTTTGGTATAAAAACTATTCTTTTTTATTTCATTAAAATTGTAGTTTTTATACATAGTAGTTCTTCTACCATACACACCTTTTGATTTATCTTTTTTATTTAAACTGAAATCAGACATCATATAATCTTTTTTCAATAAAAATACCGAATCATTTAACACGTTAAATTCTTGCTCAATATAAATATCTTTTACCCAATTAATATTTGCTGAACGTGTAGCTTGCATATTAATTTCTTTAACTGCATAAGTGCTGTCGTTTACCCAAAAATCGCCTTTAAAAGTAAGTTCGTTTTTTCGTCGTGGATAATAAACAATATTATAACACCATTTATTATCAATATATGCGCTGTCTGACAACACATAATTATAGGTAGAAACTCCTGAAATTTTTGAAATAGGACTGACAAAACTTTTGTCAAAAACTTTAATATAATTACTGTAAATATTATATTCTACATATAAATCTTTTATAAACGCAATTACATTTTGATTAGATTCAAATCCTGAATTTTTATTAGCAATTAAATCTTCTCTCACTTTTAAACCTCCTTTATTTTTGCCATAAGTTTTATAAACCGATTCGTTAATAAAAATTGGTAAAAAAGCCTTTCCTGTAATATTAGAAGTATCAATGCTTTTAAAAACAAACTCTAAACCTTTAAAAAATTTACTTTTCATCATAATGCTATCCACATTATTCATGTCAAACTCTAATTTTTCGTATTTATCGTATTGAAATTGAGGAAATAAATAGACGCCATTTTGCCTTTTTTTAGCCCATATTTTTTTAAGAATAGCAATTGCTGGATTTCCTTTTTTCTTAACTTTTCCACTATAAATAACCACTTCTTTAAGCTGATCCGATTCTTCTTTAAGTTGAATAGTTAAATTTAAATCTCTACTTTTTATAGGAATTATTTTTGTTTTAAAACCTAAAAATGAAACTTCTACTTTAGTATAGTTTTTTTTCGACTCTAAATAAAATTTACCATTTTCATCAGAAACAGTTCCTGTTGTTGAGCCTACAAAAACAATATTAGCAAAAGGAACACTCTCGCTATTTTCATCCACAACAACTCCTTTTATTTTAACTTGTGAAAAAGCTGCTGTTACACTTAATATAAAGAGTAAAAATATATTTATTTTCATTTTTCTCATTCCAAAAAAAACCTTTCAAGAGTTACTTAAAAGGTTTAATAACGTTTATTTAATCGTTTTTATTTTCTGTATAGTACTTCTTTTACTGCTTTTATTACATCATTAGCATTTGGCAACCATTCTTCAAGTAATACTGGAGAGTAAGGTGCTGGTGTATCCGCAGTAGTAATTCTTTTAATCGGAGCATCTAAATAATCAAATACATTTTCTTGAACTTGATAGGTAATTTCAGAAGCAATACTTCCAAATGGCCAAGATTCTTCTAAAACAACTAATCTATTTGTTTTTTTAATTGAATTAAAAATTGCTTGATGATCCATTGGGCGGATAGTACGTAAATCAATTATTTCAACAGAAATTCCTTCTTTTTCTAATGCATCTGCGGCTTTATAAGCTTCTTTAATTATTTTACCAAAGGAAACTATGGTTACATCTGTACCTTCACGTTTTATATCTGCAACCCCAATTGGTATAATATATTCTCCTTCAGGAATTTCCATTTTATCCCCATACATTTGTTCCGATTCCATAAAAATTACAGGATCGTCATCTCTAATTGCAGCTTTTAATAAGCCTTTTGCATCATATGGATTTGAAGGAATTACAACTTTTAAACCCGGAGTGTTAGCAAACCAATTTTCAAAAGCTTGAGAATGCGTAGCACCTAACTGACCTGCAGAACCTGTTGGACCTCTAAAAACAATTGGACAATTTAATTGTCCGCCAGACATTTGTCTAATTTTTGCTGCATTATTTATTATTTGATCTATACCTACTAACGAAAAGTTAAAGGTCATATATTCTACAATTGGTCTAGTTCCATTCATAGCAGAACCTACTGAAATTCCAGTAAATCCTAATTCAGCAATTGGCGAGTCAATTACGCGTTTTGCACCAAATTCATCTAACATTCCTTTTGAGGCCTTATAAGCTCCATTATATTCGGCAACTTCTTCTCCTATTAAAAAAATAGCTTCATCTCTGCGCATTTCTTCGCTCATTGCTTCACGAATAGCCTCTCTGAATTGTATTGTTTTCATTTTATCATTTTTTAGAATTTGCAAAATTACGCATTTCTATTTTTTCTATCAAACTTATACTCATAATAATATTTTACTATGCATGCATAGTATTTTAAAAAAAAATAGTAACTTCGTAGCAATTACAAAAAACTTGATTAATTTTAATCCAACTATTTAAATAATAATAAAATGAAAATATTAGTTTGTATTAGTCACGTTCCAGATACTACTTCAAAAATAAATTTTACAGAAGATAATTCAAAATTTGATAGTACTGGTGTGCAATATGTAATAAACCCTTTTGATGAGTTTGCACTTACCAGAGCAATGTGGTTTAAAGAAAAACAAGGAGCAACGGTTACTGTTGTAAATGTAGGAAATGCTACTAGCGAACCTACTTTGCGTAAAGCTTTAGCTATTGGTGCAGATGATGCCATAAGAGTTAATGCGGAAGCTATTGACGGATTTGCCGTTGCTAAAGAACTTGCAGAAGTTGCTAAAAACGGTAACTACGATTTAATTATGGCAGGTAGAGAATCTATTGATTATAATGGAGAAATGGTTCCTGGAATGATGGCTTCTATATTAAATTACAATTTTATAAATGCTTGTATAGGTATTGACATTGAAGGTGAAAAAGTTACCATTTCAAGAGAAATTGATGGTGGAAAAGAAGTTCTTTCTGGAAATTTACCTATAGTAATTGCTGGTCAAAAAGGAATTGTTGAAGAAAAAGATTTACGAATTCCGAATATGAGAGGAATTATGATGGCTCGAAAAAAACCATTAACAGTTGTAGAACCTAACAATGCAGAAGCAAAAACCAATATTATTTCTTTTGAAAAACAAGCAGCAAAAGGAGCTTGTAAATTGGTAGATGCAGAAAATGTGGGAGAATTAGTGGATTTATTACATAATGAAGCCAAAGTAATTTAATTATTGTCTAATACTTAATATCAAAAAAACATATGTCAGTTTTAGTTTATGCCGAAACATCGGAAGGAAAATTTAAAAAACCAGCTTTTGAAGCAACTGCTTACGGAAAAAAAGTTGCTGAGCAAATGCAAACAAACTTGGTGGTATTAGCAATAAATGCAAATGATACTACAGAATTATATACTTACGGAGCAGAAAAAGTAGTTTCTGTTTCTAATGATGCTTTAAAAAATTTCAACGCAAAAATATTTGCTAACGTTATAAAACAAACCGCAGAAAAAGAAAATGCAACGGTTGTTATTATTGAAGCAAATGCTAACGGATTATATGCCTCATCTATGGTAGCTGTACAATTAAATGCAGGTTATGCAAGCAATGTAGTTGCTTTACCTAGTGCCACAAATCCATTTACCGTTAAAAGAAAAACATTTTCAAATAAAGCATTTAACAATACTCAAATTTTAACCGATACCAAAGTGCTAACTCTAGCAAAAAATTCGGTTGGTGTTCAAGAAATCCCGGTTTCAGGAAGCACAGAGAAGTTTTCTCCTGAATTAATTACTTGTAATTTAAAATCTGAATCTATTGAAAAAACTACGGGAAAAATTACTATTGCAGATGCAGATTTAGTAGTTTCTGGAGGACGAGGATTGAAAGGACCAGAAAATTGGGGAATGATTGAAGAATTAGCGGAAGTTTTAGGAGCAGCAACTGCATGCTCTAAACCAGTTTCTGATTTAGGATGGAGACCTCATAGTGAACACGTTGGGCAAACAGGTAAACCTGTAGCATCCAATTTATATTTAGCAGTTGGTATATCAGGCGCTATTCAACATCTAGCTGGAGTTAATTCCTCTAAAGTAAAAGTGGTTATTAATAATGATCCAGAAGCTCCTTTCTTTAAAGCTGCAGATTACGGAATTGTTGGCGATGCTTTTGAAGTTGTTCCTAAATTAATTGAAAAGTTAAAAGAATTTAAAGCAAATAACGCATAATTTTATTAAATTGTGCCTCTAAAAGGCGGTCTGATTATTGGACAACGATGTCCTTATAATTAGACCGTTTTTTATATTTTAAATTATGAGCTTAGTCCGTTTAAATATTAAAGGTATATCCTACAGCCAAACTCAAAGTGGTGCTTATGCATTAGTATTAAGTGAAGTAAAAGGTACCCGAACTTTACCCATTGTTATTGGCGCTTTTGAAGCGCAATCTATCGCCATTGCTTTAGAAAAAGCTATAAAACCTCCACGGCCACTTACTCATGATTTATTTAAAAGTTTTGCTGATAGGTTTCATATAACCATCAAAAAAGTAATTATTCATAAGTTAGTAGATGGCGTTTTTTACTCTAGTTTAATATGTGAACGTGATCATATTGAAGAAATTATAGATACTAGAACTTCTGATGCTATTGCCTTAGCTACACGTTTTAACGCTCCTATTTTTACCTACGAAAATATTTTAGATAAAGCTGGTATTTATCTAAAATTTAAGGATGAATTAAATGTGGAAAAAGATAAATTAAGTATTGAAAACTTAATGGATGAAGAATCCTCTATTGAAAGCAAAGAATCTTCCTTTTCAAAAGATACTCTCAAACAATTACACGAAAAACTAAATGAAGCTATTCAAAAAGAAGACTACGAATTAGCCGCTAAAATTCGTGATGAAATCAATAAAAGAACATAACAAACAATGAACATTAAATTTCGATTAATCGTATTAAATTTTTTAGAATTTTTTGCTTGGGGAGCTTGGTTACTTTCCGCAGGTGCATATATGTATATTACTTTAAAATTTACAGGCTTACAAATAGGTGCTGTTTATGGCACTTTAGGTCTGGCATCCTTATTTATGCCAGCAATTATGGGTATTGTAGCCGATAAGTATTTAAATGCAGAACGTGTTTTTGGCCTAAGTCATTTAATTTTAGGAGTCCTTTTATTTTGGATTTCAGGAGTTACTGATTTCGACACTTTTTATATAATTATATTTTTAATTTCTATGTTCTATATGCCAACAATTGCTTTAGATAATTCCATTTCATACGCTATTTTAGAGAAAAAAGGATTTGACATTATTAAGGTATTTCCTCCCATTAGAGTTTGGGGAACTGTGGGCTTTATTTTAGCTGCTTGGATAGTTGATATGTCTGGTTGGAAAATAGGAAAAGAGCAATTTTTAGTATCAGCAATTGCCTCAATAGTTTTAGGTATTTATTCATTTACATTACCAGCTGTTAAGCCAAGTAGTTCTACTGAAAAAAAATCTATAGTTCAACGTTTGGGCTTAGATGCATTTTCCTTATTTAAAGATAAAAAAATGGCCGTTTTCTTTATATTTTCAATGTTATTAGGCGCAGCTCTACAAGTAACAAATATTTGGGGTGTTCCTTTTTTAGAAGATTTTAAAGTAAATTTTGCTGGTTATTTTGCAGTAAAACATTCCTTATTTTTGATGACCTTATCTCAAATTTCTGAGACTCTTTTTATTTTAACTATTCCTTTCTTTTTGAAAAAATTTGGCATTAAAAAAGTAATGCTTATGAGTATGTTAGCCTGGGTTCTTAGATTTGGGTTCTTCGGAATTGGTAATCCGGGTGGAGGTCTAATATTTCTAATCTTATCTATGATTATTTATGGTATGGCCTTTGACTTTTTCAATATTTCTGGCTCTCTTTTTGTTGAAAAAGAATCAAAACCTTCTATGAGATCAAGTGCACAAGGTTTATTTATGTTAATGACCAATGGTTTAGGAGCTGTTTTAGGAGCTTATGGAAGTGGATTTATAGTTGATTTATTTACACAAAATGGTAGTAAAGATTGGCAAACAATATGGTTTATTTTTGCAGCTTATGCGTTAGTTATAACAATATCTTTTGCTATATTATTTAAATACAAGCACAATCCAAATGCTATAAAAAACGTTAATCATTAAAACCCTTCCTAAAAATAATTTTAAATGAAGCAATATTTAGATTTAATAGAGCACATTCGTGATTACGGCACACAAAAGGAAGACCGAACCGGCACAGGTACAAAAAGTGTTTTTGGGTATCAAATGCGTTTTAATTTAGCGGAAGGATTTCCTATGCTTACCACTAAAAAATTGCACTTAAAATCTATTATTCATGAACTATTGTGGTTTTTAAAAGGCGATACAAACATTTCTTATTTAACTGAAAATGGCGTTAAAATATGGAATGCTTGGGCAAATGATAATGGAGATTTAGGTCCAGTTTATGGTCATCAATGGCGTAATTGGAATAGCGAAGGAATTGATCAAATAAAACAAGTAATAGAAACTATTAATACTAATCCTGATAGTAGAAGAATGTTAATTTCTGCTTGGAATCCAAGTGTTTTACCAGATACTACCGTTTCTTTTTCTGAAAATGTTGCAAATGGCAAAGCTGCTTTACCTCCTTGCCATGCCTTTTTTCAATTTTATGTTGCAGATGAAAAGCTCTCTTGTCAATTATATCAGCGTAGTGCAGATGCTTTTTTAGGTGTTCCTTTTAACATTGCTTCTTATGCATTACTAACTTTAATGGTTGCACAAATTTGTAATTTAAAACCTGGTGATTTTGTGCATACATTTGGCGATGCGCACATTTACAACAATCATTTAGAACAAATTAATTTACAATTATCCAGAACTCCGAAAGAGTTACCTCAAATGAAAATCAACCCAAATATTAAAAATATCTTTGATTTTAAATTTGAAGACTTTAACTTAGTAAATTATAATCCGCATCCTCATATTAAAGGTGCTGTTTCTATTTAACTACCAAACTAGATTAAAAAAATTAAAAATATATATTATGAACACAGAAGAATTAAAAAAAGAAATTAATGAAAAAATTAACCAATTAAATGATAATGAGGTTTTACTTTCATTAAAAAACTTGCTAAACATGTCAGATAGTAACTTAGCAAACTTTTTAAAATTGGCTAATGAAAAATTACATAGCGAACATTTTAGTGAAACAGAAGATTTTACTGGCTACATTAAAGAATGGGTTAAAAACATGTAACTGTGGAAGCCAAGCTTGAACAACACGAATTGTATGAAAACGCACGAACTAGAGTACAACAAAAAAAACGGTTGTATTATCATTTTGTGCTTTTTTTAATTGGTTCTGTATTTTTAATCGTTTTAAATAAATTTTTAAAGCTAGGTGAAAATTATATTGAAAACTGGTTTGTTTGGGCAATAGCTATTTGGTTTTTTTTATTAGTTATCCATTTTATTAATGTATTTTTTGTAAATAGATTTTTAGGAAAAGAATGGCAACGACAACAAACGGAAAAACTAGTTGCAAAACAAGAAAAAAAGATTGCTCAACTTTCTAAAAAAATAGAGAAAAATCCACTGCCTAACACAGATGAAGAAATAGTTTTATAATTTACTCCCTTATACATGATTACAATAATTGCGGCTGTTGCCAATAATAATGCGCTTGGCAAAAACAATCAATTAATTTGGCATTTACCTGCTGATTTAATTCGGTTTAAAAAAACTACCTTAAATCATTATATAATTATGGGTAGAAAAACTTTTGAATCGCTAGGCAAACCACTACCAAACAGAACTACCGTTATTGTTACTAGAAATAATGAGTATAAAGCAGATGGTTGTATTGTTGTTCATTCGTTAAAAGAAGCTTTAGAAGTTTCTAAAAAAGATGAAAATGTATTTATTTTAGGTGGAGCTAAAATATATGAACAAGCCATTAATTTTGCTGATGTTTTAGATATTACTTTGATACACCATAACTTTGAAGCTGATGTTTATTTCCCAAAAATAGATGCATCTATTTGGAAAGAAAGTACTAGACAGAATTTAAAAGCCGATGACAAAAATAAATACGATTACAGCTTTGTAACCTATACCCGAAAAACTAGTTTATAGTTAATACAAATGGTAAACGAGCTTGTATTCCTTTGGTATTAGTAATACTTTTTAAATTTTTAAAAATCCTATAGTTAGTTTGCCCAAATTCTTCTATTAATAATTTTTCTTTAGATTTTACAAAAGGTAAATTGCTGAATTTATCCTCAAAATCTATGTGATAACTTGGATAATTTCTAATTCCATAATCTGTGATACCCGCTAAACCTGCTGCTTCAACTACCGCATCATGTAAATTACCTAATTTATCCACCAATCCATTATTAACTGCCTGTACTCCTGTCCAAACCCTTCCTTGAGCAATACTATCCACAGTTGCCACACTTAAATTTCTTCCTTTTGCAACTTTACCTACAAAAGTAGTATAAACAGCTTCAACACCTTCCTTTGTAACCTTTTGAAATTCACTAGAAATTGGTTCAAAAACACTATAACTAGGACTTTTATTAGTTTTAACCTGTTCTGCATTTATTCCTAATTTATTTGCCAGCTCACTTACATTTGGAATCATACCAAAAACACCAATAGAACCTGTAATAGTTGTTGGTTCGGCAATAATTTTATCGGCATTACAAGAAATATAATACCCGCCTGATGCAGCCACATTTCCCATAGAAACTACAACCGGAATTTGTTTTTTGGTTAGTTCAATTTCACGCCAAATTAAATCCGACGTTAAAGCACTTCCTCCTGGCGAATTAACACGTAATACAATTGCTTTTGTGTTGGTTGATTTTCTCGCTTTTTTTAAAGCATCAATAATTAAATCTTGTCCAATATGCTCTTCATCTCCTTTTCCGTAAATAATTTCACCTTGTGCATAAATCACTGCTATTTTACTAGAAGCAGAAGATCTTATTCTACCTTTTCCAGTAGTAATATAATCTGCTAATGAAACATTATTTAGAGTTTCATCTAAAGAAATATCCACTGCTTTTTTTAATTTATTTTCATATTCATCTGCATAAATAATGCCATCAATTAGGTTGTTTTCTTTAGCTAAATTTGCATTTCTACCTAATAAATTATCTGCTATATTATTTAGTTTTGAAGTGCTAATATTTCTACTTTTTGAAATATCTATAATAAGTTCATCCCAAATAGATTTTAAAAATGAGGTAATTTGTTCTTTGTTATTTTCACTCATTTTATTTGCTAAATATGGTTCAACCGCACTTTTATATTTTCCATGACGGATAACTTCATATTTTACCCCAAACTTATTTTCAAAATCTTTATAATATAAAATCTCTGTTGCTAATCCTTTAAAATTAACTAAACCACGAGGATTTATAAAAACAGAATCGGCAACTGAACTTAGGTAATACGATTTTTGGTCGTACATATCCGCATAAGTATAAATAAATTTACCCGTTTCTTTAAATTCTAAAAGTTTGTTTCTAATTGCTTGCATTTGAGCAACACCAGCGCTAACACCTAAGGTTGAAATAGAAACTCCTTTAATTTTATCATCATAACCTGCATTTTCAATAGCATTCAAAATTTTATTTAATCCTAGTTTTCGATTGTTCATTTCAAACAAATCATCTAACGGATTACTACTTTTTGGAGCAAAATCTTTAACTACCGATTTTAAATTTATAGTTAAAACCGAATTGCTTTTTACTTCCACTTTTTTAGTTTCTCCAAATGCAGATGCAATTAAAACTATTATTAAAAATAACAAGCCAATTGCAATTAAAGTTCCAAAAATAGAAGCAAATAAATTTCTTAAAAATTTCATAGTTTAAAATATTTTTTATCAGCAAAAAAAGGTGCTAAATGTTTATAAGTTGAATAACAAAGATATGTTTTTATATAATACTTTTCTTTTCTTTGTAGCTACTTTATGCATTTACTTAGAAACACATATTTATCTATAGGAAGCAACCTAGAAAACAGGCTCGAAAATTTACAAAAGGCAGTGGATTTTATAGGTCAAAAAATTGGTCCAATTGCCAAAATATCTAGTGTTTACAAAACAGAATCATGGGGTTTTAAAAGTGAAGATTTTTATAATATATGCGTACAAGTTTCTACCAAATTAAACCCAGAAGATTTATTAAAAACCACGCAACTTATTGAAAATAGCATCGGTCGGGCAAAAAAAACAAAAGAAGATTACGAGGCTCGCACTATAGATGTTGATATATTGCTTTTTGATAATGAAATTATTTTTTCTAGAGATTTAATTGTACCGCATAAAGAAATGCTAAAGCGAAAATTTGTACTTGCCCCTTTAGCTGAAATTGCACCGAATTTATTGCATCCAATTGAAAAAAAGAGAATGCAAGTTTTACTAAATAACTGTGCTGATAATCATACTATTTACAAAACAGAGTTTAAATTAAATAAACCAATTTGTTTGTCTGAAAAGTACAATTATATAGCAATTGAAGGAAATATTGGCGCTGGAAAAACCTCTCTTACCAAAATGATTGCAGAAGATTTTAATGCAAAAACGGTATTAGAACGTTTTGCAGACAATCCTTTTTTACCAAAATTTTATGAAGATAAAGAACGTTTTGCTTTTCCTTTAGAAATGAGTTTTTTAGCAGACAGATACCAACAACTTTCTGATGATTTAGCTCAATTTGATTTGTTTAAAAACTTTATTGTATCTGATTATTATATATTTAAATCGCTAATTTTTGCTCAGGTTACTTTACAAAATGATGAATATTTTTTGTACCGAAAAATGTTTGATATTATGTACAAAGAAATTTCAAAGCCAGATTTATATATTTATTTATATCAAAAAACACCTCGTTTAATTGAAAACATTAAAAAAAGAGGAAGAGAATACGAGCAAAATATTGCACCAGAATATTTAGATAATATTCATAAAGGATATGCCACTTTTATTAAAACGGAAGAAAATTTAAAATCGTTAATTATTGACGTTTCAGAATTAGATTTTGTTAATCATCCTGACGATTACACTTCTATAATTGAGCTAATAAAAAATACGGATTAATTATTTTTTAAGTTCTAATTTTTCAGCAAAATAATCACAAAAATCACGCATAGTTGCGCTCATTCTTTCATCATTAGTTGCACGTTCAAAAGAACTTGCCATAGAAATTAATGTTTGATGAAAAAAATATTTCATTTCATCTAATGGCATATCTTTAGTCCATAAATCTAACCTTAAAGTATCTTTTGCTTCGGCATCCCAAACAGAAACCAACATTGCTTTAGCCTCTTTATCTAAAATGTTGTTATCCTTAGCTGTCCAACTTATTTTTTCAGGAATCTTATTTTCGTCTAATCCTACGTTAAATTCTATTTTAGAGGTATGATTTATTGCCATTTTTTTTCGGTTTATATTTTGATTTTTTAAATATTTCTTCTGCCTTAGTTTCTAAAAGTTGCTGCAAAGTTACATTATTATTTTCCATATACGAACGTACAATTCTCCAACCAATCCAGCTACCAACTCTTCCAGAAGATTCACTATCTATATTCAAATAAAATTTTGAAAATGGAGCATCGGCAATAAATCTTTTATACAAAGAAGCTTTGCTACTAAACAACAAATCTTTTTCCATAAAATAAGTCCAAATTGGCACTTCATTAGCTTCGGTCCAATCTAACTGATCTTTAGTATAGCCCATTTTTCTATCATCAGAAAGCCTTGGTAAAAAAGCATCTAATATATATTTCTTTTTACCTTGAATGATACAATTATTTAAAAATAATCGTTCTCTTTTTGGTCTATAATATTTATCAGCAATAGCTTTTGCAACATCAACAACTAATTGTTTTTTAGTATAATTTTGTTTTAAATAATCAGGAAAATCTTTGTAAACTTTATCTTTTGTTCCCAAATACATATCCAGCGAAATAAATAACAAACTATCTGCATAAATTACCTTACTTTCATAATCTAAATTTGTTATTAATGTAATTATTTTTGGCGATTTAAAATCTGGATAATAGTATTTTATATGTTTAAATAAATTACTTATCTGCGCTTTTTCGTCTTTAAAATCTCCAAATATTTTTTGTGATTTTTGATATAATTCTTGCTCCTTTTTAATTTTAGAAAGCCAAATACTATCATTTTTTTCAGGGAATAAATATGGATATTTTTTCTCTACTTTGGGTAACGTTTCTTTGTTTGAAGTATAAAATTGTTGTTCAAACCTATCTACAATAACTTCAACTTTAATATTAGAAACATCTACATCTTTTTTAGGTTTTTGGGTACAAGATGCTATAACCAATAAAATGAAAACGGAAATATAATATCTGTTCATTAATTTCTATCTTTACAAACTCAATTTTAGTAACGACAAAAGTATTGAATTAGTTTATAAAAGTATTTAATATTTTTTGAAATTAGATTAAACGCCAAATGAAAATAGCAATTGCGCAGATAAATACAACTGTAGGAGATATAAACGGCAATTTTAAAAAAATTGTTTCAAACATTACCAAAGCTAAAAATGAAAATGCGGATTTGGTGGTTTTTCCTGAATTAACACTAACTGGTTATCCTCCAAGAGATTTATTAATTAAGAAAAGTTTTGTAAAAAAAAATATAGAAGTACTTCATGACTTGGTTAAATTAACAGAAAACATTGCTGTTATTGTTGGTTTTGTAGATGAAAAAAATGGAGAATTATACAATGCAGCGGCCTTTATAAATAATAAAAAGTTAGTAGAAATATATCATAAAATTCACTTACCAAATTATGATGTTTTTGATGAAAAAAGGTATTTTACTGCAGGTTCTGTTCCTTCCTTATTTACTTTTAAAGGTGTTAAATTAGGATTAACTATTTGCGAAGATATTTGGATAGATAATGGTCCTGCAATGGATTTAAGCAAAAACGGAGCGGAATTAATTATTAATATTTCAGCATCTCCTTTTCATGCAGGAAAAGAAAAAATTAGATTAAACATAGTCACTAAACAAGCCAAAGAAAATAATATTCCTATTGTATATTGTAATCTTGTTGGTGGACAAGATGATTTAATTTTTGATGGGCGAAGCTATGTAATCAATAATAAAGGAAAATTAGTACAACAAAGTAAATCTTTTACCGAGGAATTAAGTTATATAAGTTCTATTGAAAATAAAGATGAAATCGCTTTTATAGAAAATGAAAATGAATCCATTTATAAAGCTTTGGTTTTAGGCGTTAAAGATTATTTTAGAAAAAATGGTTTTAAGAATACGGTAATAGGTTTAAGTGGAGGAATTGATTCTGCTTTAACTGCGGCAATTGCTGTGGATGCTTTAGGAAAAGATAATGTTAGAGGCGTTACTATGCCAAGTAAATTTTCATCAACAGGAAGTATATCTGATTCATTAGATTTAGCGGAAAACTTAGAAATTCCTTGCGATGTAATTCCTATTAAAAGTATTTATATCAGTTACTTAAAAACTTTAAAAACGGAATTTGCAAATACTAAATTTAATGTTGCTGAAGAAAATATTCAGGCTAGAATTAGAGGAAATATATTAATGGCGCTTTCTAATAAATTTGGTTATTTAGTACTTACTACAGGAAATAAAAGTGAAAGTTCAGTTGGATATTCTACTTTATATGGCGATATGGCTGGTGGATTAGCAGTAATATCAGATGTTTTAAAGACCAAAGTTTATGAATTATCTAAATACATAAATGAAGCAAAAGGCAAAGAAATTATTCCGGTATCTACAATTACTAAACCGCCATCTGCAGAATTAAGAGACGATCAAAAAGATTCGGATTCGTTACCAGAATACAACATTTTAGATCCAATTTTAAAAGCTTATGTGGAAGATGATTTAGGAAAAGAAGCCATAATTAATTTAGGTTTTAAGGAAGCAATTGTTACTCGAATAATTAGTTTAGTAGATAGAAATGAATATAAACGACAACAAGCTGCTTTAGGTTTACGTATTACTTCCAGAGCATTTGGACAAGGTAGAAGAATGCCTATTACAAACCGATGGAAAGACGATTAAATAACGCGATTTAATCGTTGATATAATTTTTGTTTTAAATTGGTGTAATTTACTACAGATTCTAAAATTTGATCATTTATATTTTCTTTGTCTATTTCAGAAATTAACGATTTAATTTTTTGTTCAATAAGTACACGTCTAAGATTATAAATAGCGTCTAAAACCATTTTGGCCAAATCGTCTTTTTTTGTTTTTGGAAACACTTTTTTTCTTTCCCAATCACTTAAAACATATTTCTCATCATCCATTAAAATATTGGTAACCAAACTAGCTATTCTAGCATCTTCATTATTTATAAAAGCATCTACAGAAATGGTTGTATCTTGATTTAATTGATGAATTACTTCATAATAAATAAGTTGAAATATCTCATCGGTAAATTCTACTTCATCTTCTTGTAAATTCAAATACACTTCTTTTGAAACCACATTTTCAAATTGGTATTTTTTTAGAGATTTTACTTCATTATCATCTACTTCTTCCCCAGGAACATATCCTTCAAACTCCACATTATTATTACCATAAAGCAACAATATTTTAATTATTTCTCTTTCGTATTTATGTAATTCGTCAATTTTTTTATACTCTGGTGTTTTTTGTAAAACAGGCGCTAATGGTTTATTATAAACAGGTGTTTTAGAAGCATCACGTTGTTCTTTTTTTGCAATTTGTGCCAATTCACTAAACAATACTGTTTCAGAAATGTCTAAAATTCTAGAACACTCTTTAATATACACTTCTCTTTGAATTCTATCCGGTATTTTGGAAATGCTTATAACGATGTCGCGAATTAGTCCAGCTTTTTTTACTGGATCATTTTCGGCATCTTTTAATAATAAAGTTACTTTAAAATTAATAAAATCCTGCGCTTCTTTTTCCACATATTCTTTCAGCTCTTCTGCAGAAACTTTTTTAGAAAAACTATCCGGATCTTCTCCTTCAGGAAATAAAACTACTTTTACATTTAAACCTTGTTCTAACAGTAAATCAATTCCTCTAATAGAAGCTCTAATACCCGCAGCATCCCCATCAAACAACATAGTTACGTTGTTAGTAAGTCTGTGAATTAATCGTATTTGCTCTTTAGTTAAAGCTGTTCCAGAAGAAGAAACTACATTTTCAATACCTGACTGGTGAAAGGAAATAACATCGGTATAACCTTCTACTAAATAACAATTATCTAATTTTGCTATACGTTGTTTTGCAAAATAAAGGCCATATAAAATATTACTTTTATGGTAGATTTCACTTTCTGGTGAATTTAAATATTTTGCTGCTTTTTTATCTTTTGTTAAAATTCTTCCTCCAAAGCCAAGCACTCTTCCACTCATACTATGAATAGGAAACATTACTCTTCCTTTAAATCTATCAAATTTTTTAGTTTTTGATAATTCGTCCGTTTGTTTAACAATAGTTAGTCCAGTACCTTCTATAAAATTAAGATCGTATCCTTTATTTAAAGCTTCTTTAGTAAAAGCTTCCCATTCATCTAAGGCATAACCTAGTTCAAATTTTTGAATAGTTTCATCAGTAAAACCACGTTCCTTAAAATACGTTAGTCCAATTGCCTTGCCTTGCTCGTTTTTATGTAATATTTTTTTAAAATAATCTCTTGCAAATTCAGAAACTAAAAACAAACTTTCTCGCACATCTGCCTGTTGCTTTTGCTCATCCGTTTGTTCGGTTTCTTCAATTTCAATATTGTATTTTTTTGCTAAATACCTAATGGCTTCTGGATAAGAATAATGCTCATGTTCCATTAAAAATGTAATTGCATTACCTCCTTTTCCAGAACTAAAATCTTTCCAAATTTGTTTAACAGGTGAAACCATAAAAGAAGGACTTCTTTCATCAGAAAAAGGACTTAATCCTTTAAAATTACTTCCTGCTTTTTTTAAATTGACAAACTCACCAATAACCTCCTCAACACGAGCAGTTTCAAAAACCTTATCTATGGTATTTCTAGAAATCAATATTGTTATTTTTTGAAGTTTCTAAATTACAAAATTTAGATAAAAAATAAGAGGTTGTTTAAAAAGTAATTAATACGTCAACCTGAACTTGTTTCAGGTTCTCATCATGATTATTCATCACAATCTTAAGATTCTGAAAACGATACTTCGACTCCGCTCAGTATGACGTCTTCAGAATGACGCCTTCCAAAACTTTTTAGGCAACCTCTTTAATTATTGTATTTTATTCTATTAAACTGCTTTTAAGCGTTTTAAAGTAGATTTTTCGACTTTTTTTTCTGCATATTTTTTAGTAACTCTTAATGTTTTTTCTTCTGTTCCAGGTAATTCAAACATAGCATCTGTTAAAATTGCCTCACAAAGAGAACGTAAACCACGAGCTCCTAATTTATAATCTACTGCTTTTGAAACAATATACTGTAATGCTTTTTCATCAATTGAAAAATCAATACCATCCATTTTAAACAATTTTTTATATTGTTTAATAATAGAATTTTTAGGTTCCGTTAAAATAGCTCTTAATGTTTTTTCATCTAAAGCATGCATATAAGTAAGCACCGGTAAACGACCAATTATTTCTGGAATTAACCCAAATGATTTTAAATCGCTTGGAATAATATATTGCAGAATATTTTCTACATCTACCTTATCTTCTTTAATAGAAGCACCATAACCAACCGCTTGTCTATTTAATCGTTTTCCTATTATTTTATCAATTCCTGAAAATGCACCTCCAGCAATAAATAAAATATTTTTAGTATCTACCTCAATAAATTTTTGATCAGGATGCTTTCTTCCTCCTTTTGGTGGAACATTTACTTTTGAACCTTCCAAAAGTTTTAATAATGCTTGTTGCACACCTTCTCCTGAAACATCACGAGTAATGGATGGGTTATCTCCTTTACGTGCTATTTTATCAATTTCATCAATAAAAACAATTCCTCTTTCGGCTTTTGCTACATCGTAATCTGCAGCTTGTAATAATCGTGTTAAAATAGTTTCAACATCTTCACCAACATAACCAGCTTCCGTTAAAACTGTTGCATCTACAATACTAAAAGGTACATTTAACATTCTAGCAATAGATCGTGCAATTAATGTTTTACCTGTTCCTGTTTCTCCAACTAAAATAATATTACTTTTTTCTATTTCAATATCATCTTCATTATCGGAAGAAACTGGCTGTAATAATCTTTTATAGTGATTGTAAACTGCTACTGCTAATATTTTTTTTGCCTGCACCTGCCCAATCATATATTGATCTAAAAATGCTTTTATTTCTTTTGGTTTTTTTAAAATTAACTCGGTACTTAATGAAGAAGAATTTTTTTCTGCCAATTCTTCCATGACAATACCATGAGCCTGCTCAATACATTTATCGCAAATATGTGCATCTAAACCGGCAATTAACAAATCGGTTTCCGCCTTTTTTCTCCCACAAAATGAACATTCTAATACTTCATCTTTTGCCATTCTAATTGTTTTTTAAACTTGTTACCAGCTTAAACTTAAGCTATTTATTATTTTCTCATTAAAATTTCATCAATCATACCGTATTTTTTAGCTTCATCGGCTTTCATCCAGTAATCTCTATCTGAATCTGCATGAACTTTTTCTAAAGTTTGTCCGGAATGTTTTGAAATTATTTGATATAATTCCTCTTTTAATTTCAAAATTTCACGTGCTGTTATTTCAATATCACTAGCTTGACCTTGTGCGCCTCCCATTGGTTGATGAATCATAACTCTAGAATGTGGCAATGCGGAACGTTTTCCTTTTGTACCCGCGCACATTAAAACTGCTCCCATAGAAGCTGCCATTCCTGTGCAAATTGTTGCTACATCTGGTTTTATAAATTGCATAGTATCATAAATTCCTAAACCAGCATAAACACCTCCACCTGGAGAATTTATATAAATAGAAATATCCTTTGTACTATCTACACTTTCTAAAAACAACAATTGTGCCTGAATAATATTTGCTACATTATCATCTATAGCAGTTCCTAAAAATATAATTCTATCCATCATTAAACGCGAAAACACATCCATTTGTGCTACGTTTAATTGTCGTTCTTCAATAATATAAGGCGTAACGCTGCTTACAATTTTATCGTAATGCATACTACTAATTCCTTGGTCTTTTGTCGCAAATTTTTTGAATTCCTTTCCGTAATCCATTTTACAGGGTTTTAAGATTTAAGGCGGTAAAGATAAGAAGTATTTGTTAGATACTCAATTAGAGTTGACATTATACTTTTTATTTTACCATTTTAAGTATATTTGAGCTATAAAAAATCCCTTTTTCAATGAAATTTCTTTTTAAAATTTGTTTAGTTTTCAGCCTAATATCTTCTCAAATTTATGCTCAAAATTACAAAGACCGTTTAAATCAATTAGATATTTTACATTATAATTTGTCTATTGCGGTAAACGATTCTTCAAATGTAATTTATGGAACTATGAAAATTTCTATAAAATTTAAAAAATTATTAAATGATTTTAAATTAGATTTCACCAAACAAGATGCAAATGGAAAAGGTATGCAAGTACAATCCGTTTTAGAAGGGAACGACACCGTAAAATATATTCATAAAAATGATTTTTTAACTATTGTTCCTACAAATTTAAAAACGGATAGTGTTTTTACGTTTTCTATAAAATATAAAGGAGTACCTAAAGATGGCTTAATTATTAGTAAAAATGAGTTTGGTGATCGAACTTTTTTTGGAGATAACTGGCCAGACAGAGCGCACAATTGGTTCCCTTGTATTGATCATTCTTCGGATAAAGCAACTGTTGAATATTTTATCACTGCTCCAAATAAATACCAAGTTATTGCCAACGGATTACTAAAGGAAGAAACTAATACAACCAATTCTACAAAATTATACCATTACCAAACTAAAGTTCCTATTCCTCCTAAAGTAATGGTAATTGGTATTGCAAGGTTTGCGGTTAAAAATATTGGTACAATAAAAACGGTACCTGTTTCTAGCTGGGTTTATCCACAAAATAAAAAAGAAGGATTTTACGATTATAATATTGCTAAAAAAGTGATGCATTTTTATATAGATAAAATAGGAGAATTTCCTTTTCAAAAACTAGCAAATGTACAGTCTAAAACCAAGTTTGGTGGTATGGAAAATGCTGGTACTATTTTTTATGCCGAAAATTCCGTTACTGGCAAAAATAATAGTGAAACTTTAATAGCGCATGAAATTGCACATCAATGGTTTGGAGATTCTGTGTCAGAAATAGATTGGCCTCATTTATGGTTAAGCGAAGGTTTTGCCACTTATTTTACCAATTTATATATAGAAAAAACTAAAAATGATTCTATTTTTAGAAACCGACTAAAAAAGCAACGAACAAAAGTTTTAAATTTTTATAAAAGACAGCAAAAACCTGTAATTGATAGAAATCCTAAAAGTTTAATGAGCATGCTCAATGCAAATTCTTACGAAAAAGGAGCTTGGTTTTTACATATGTTACGCCATAAAATTGGAGAGGCTGTTTTTTGGAAAAGCATTAGAAATTATTACGAAACTTTTAAAAATAAAAATGCATCTACTAACGATTTTGAAAATGTTGTAGAAGCAATATCTGGCAAAGATTTAACTTCATTTTTTAACCAATGGTTAGAAAAAACCGGGCAACCAGAAATAAAAACAGACTGGATTTATTTTAAAAATAAAGTACGAATTATGATTTCGCAGAAACAAAAAACTGTTTTTCAATTTCCTTTAGATGTTGCTCTAATATATAAAGATGGAAGTTCTGAAATTAAAACGTTACAAGTTACCGATAAAGTAACACCATTTGTTTTAGAAACAAAAAAAGAAATAAAAAATATAGTGTTAGACCCAAATACTTGGTTGCTTTTTAAACAAGTAAAAAATTAAATAATTTTAAAAATCATTTAATTTTTAGCAAAAAACCTTTTCCATATTACTTAGTTTTTAAAGGTTATATTTGCAAAAAATACAACCATGACATTTTCTGATTTAAATTTAAACCGATTTCTGCTTGATGCCTTAGATGAAATGGGATTTACAACTCCTACTCCTATACAAGAAAAAGCATTTTCTGTAATAATGAGCAGTAGAGATATGGTTGGTATTGCACAAACTGGCACAGGTAAAACATTTGCTTATTTGTTACCTATTTTAAGACAACTTACCTTTTCTACTCAAAAACATCCAAGGGTTTTAATTATTGTTCCTACCAGAGAATTAGTAGTTCAAGTAATTCAGGAAATTGAAAAACTTACTCCTTATATTAATGTACGATTTGCAGGAGTTTATGGAGGCACCAACCTAAATAAACAAAAACAATTGGTTTTTGAAGGACAAGATATTTTAGTTGCAACTCCTGGAAGATTGTTAGATTTAGCTTTAGATGGCATTTTAAAACTAAAACAAATTCAAAAGTTGGTAATTGATGAAGTAGATGAAATGATGAATCTTGGATTTAGGGCGCAATTAGTTACAGTACTTGATTTATTACCTAAAAAAAGACAAAGTATTTTATTTTCGGCAACTTTAACCAAAGAAGTATCCGGAATATTAAATCAATATTTTAAATCGCCTGTTAAAATTGAAATTGCAAGTAGCGGAAGTCCGTTAGAAAATATTGAACAACAAGCATATCCTGTTCCTAATTTTTATACTAAAATTAATTTTTTAGTTGATCTTCTTAAAGATAAAGAAGCATTTAAAAAAGTGTTGGTATTTGTAAAAAACAAAAAACATGCAACTATTTTATTTGATGAATTAGAAACTTTAATTCCTGGAGAAACGAATGTAATTCATTCTAATAAAACTCAAAATTATCGTTTACGTTCCGTTAAAAATTTTGAGAAAGGATTTTTTAATGTATTAATTGCTACCGATATTATTGCTCGTGGATTAGATTTAACCGATGTAAGTCACGTTATAAATTTTAATATACCTGAAGAACCAGAAAATTACATGCACCGAATTGGCAGAACAGGTAGAGCTGAGAAAAAAGGAACTGCTATATCCTTTTTTACCGAAGAAGAAGCAGATTATTTAGGAGAAATAGAACTTTTAATGAACACCGAAATTGATGTTTACGATTTACCAGATTCTGTTGAAATAGCTACTCAAAAGATTTTTGAAGAAATGCCAAAAGTGGCACCAGAAAGAACAAGTAATAAAAAAACTATTACGGAACCAACTGGACCAGCTTTTCATGAGAAAAAAGAAAAGAATAAACGCGTTAATTTAGGTGGCTCGTACCGAAGAGAAATTGCTAAAAAATATAAGAAACCAAAAACTAGAGGTCAAAAAAGAAAGTAATTTTTATTATATTTACATGTTAGTGGTTATTAATTAGTTAACTAATTTATAAAAATCTATTCATGAAATTAATAATCAAATTGTTTGGGATATTAATGCTCCTTTCAGGTTTAACATTGCTTATTAAGCCAGAAATAATTTTCAGTTTCATAGAAAATAACATGGAGAAAACCACCCTATATGTATTTGCCATAGTTGTTAGATTTATTTTAGGTATTATATTTTTAGTTACCGCAAAAGAAACAAAATATCCTAACGTAATTAAATTTTTAGGTTACTTGTTTATAATTGCTTCCATACTACTAATTTTTATGGGACAAGTACGTTTTCAACACTTTATTACCTACATTTTTCCTCATGTAAATCCTTTTATTCTAGCAGTTGGCGTACTTGCTATTGCTTTTGGAGCATTCCTTATTTATGCATTTTCAAGGAAAAATGAATTAAAGCAGAATTAAAAATTAATACTCGGATGATATTAAATTAAGTTCAGAATAACGAATAAAAAAACTCCTTAATAAAATTTATTAAGGAGTTTTTAAATTTTAAAAATTAACTATTTATTATTTGTAAACTTCTTTTACAAATTCTTCATAATTAACTTCTTTTATTTTAAAGGAAACATTTTCTTTATAAAAATCTAATAATTTTTGTCCCATTAATTGATCTTGTAAACGTTTAACTTCTTCTTCGTTTTCCAATACTCTTTTTACAATATCATCCAATTGTTTTTCTTCAGGATTTAATTGTCCGTATTGAGCCATTTGAGCTTTTACAAAACCTTTAGTATAGTCTTTTAACTCTTCAAAAGTAATTTGTAAGTTATTGTCTTTAAATATTTTATCTTGAATTAATTGAAAACGTAATCCTTTTTCAGATTTTTCGTATTCTTCAGAAGCTTGTTCTGGAGTTAAAGGTTTTTCTCCTGAAACTACAATCCATTTTTTTAAAAATTCTGCAGGCAAATCAAACTTAGTATTTGCCACTAAAGAATCGTTTACATCATTTATAATTTGTTGATCGGTTTGAGCTTGAAATTGTTTTTCAATTTCTTCTTTTATTTTTGCTCTTAATTCATCTTCAGTTTTTACAGCATCTTTACCAAAAACTTTATCAAATAACTCCTGATTCATTTCTGCTAATTCCGTTACATTAACTTCTTCAATAGTAAAAGCTAGTTCAATATCTAAACCGTGAATATCATCGTGTGATAACCCTAAAGCACCCATTAACTGATGATCGTCTGTAAATAAACCTTTGGTTTTTAAGGTTACAACATCGCCAACTTTTTTACCAATAAATTTCTTTTGGTTTACTTTTCCTTTTATGGAAGCTAACTCAATAGTAGATTTTTTATTTATTTCTTTTTCTTCATTTACAAAAGTTCCAGTAAGGCTAACTCCTTCTTCTACTTCAGCTTTTGCTACTAGTTTACCAAACTGTTTTCTAATTTTTTCAACCTCATCATCAATTATTTTTTTATCTGCAACAATTTTATATTGAGTAATTTTCTTTTTTGAATTCAAATCAATATTAATAACAGGAGCTAGACCTAATTCAAACTCAAAAGCATAATCTTCGGCGTCCCAGTTAAAATCATCTTGCATTTTAGGTAATGGATTTCCTAAAATATCAATTTTTTCTTCGGTTAAAAATTTATTCAATGAATCTTGTAATAATTTATTTACTTCATCAATCATTACGGATTTACCGTATTGTTTTTTAACAATTCCCATAGGAACTTGTCCTTTTCTAAAACCTGGAATATCCGCTTTTTTACGGTAATCTTTTAAAATTGTGCTTACTTTATCTTGGTAATCTTCTGTTGAAATTTCAACTTTTACTACTGCATTTAACGCATCAATATTCTCTTTTGTAATATTCATTGTATTCTAAAATTTATCTTATATCATTAAAAATCGGGTGCAAAATTACTATTATTTTTGCACTTGACAAAGTATTTAATTCATTCATATTCAATCCTTTTGATTATTCTCTTTTAATAATGAGAATAATATAGATTGAAACAAGGATAATAATAAACTAAATAATAGCGCTGTCCAAAATCCTGTTACAATAAAACCGCTAACAAAATGTGCTGCCAATAAAATTATACACGCATTTATTACTAATAAAAATAGCCCAAAAGTTACAATGGTTGCGGGTAAAGTGAAAAATATGAGTAATGGTTTTACGGTTACTCTTAAAATTCCTAAAACTATAGCTACCAAAATAGCATTAGTAAAATTTTGTATTTGTACGCCTGGTAATAAATTGGCTATTAATACTACCGCAATTGCGGTTAATAATATTTTAAAAATTGTTTTCATATTTTTTTTTATAATTATTTTAATCTTAAAATTTTTTTCATTTTTCTTCCTCTTGCTAATTCATCTACTAACTTGTCTAAATATCTTACTTGTTGGGTTAACTTATTTTCAATTTCTTCTACACGATAACCACAAATTACACCTTTTATAAATTTTGCATTTGGATTTATAGATGCTTTAGCAAAAACCATTTCAAACGTTTCTTTTTTATCTATAAGTTCTAAAACTTGTTTTTCATTATATCCTGTTAACCATTCTAAAACTTGATGCAATTCTTCCTTTGTCCTACCTTTTTTCTCAACTTTCGATAAATAATGAGGATAAACGGAAGCAAAAGTCATTTTTGCAATACGTTCATCATGATGGCTTGTTGATGTTTTACTCATAATAAATATTATTTTTTCAATGGATTATAACCCTAAAATTAGAAATCAACTTTCTATAATCTGATTAACTTCCACTTAAAGGAGTCCCAAATATTCCAACTGCTAATTCAATCCAAAGAAGAATTACCATTATCAAAATTGCTGCCAGAATCCACATTTTTTTGTGAAAATTCTTTACTTTTCTCATTACAAATTCCGAAACCAATCCTGTTCCAAATAAAATAATTCCAGCAACTAAAAAATCAGGAAAATCCCAATTTACTTCATTAGTAAACATCATGGCTACCAATGGAATACATAAAAGAAAAATTATAATCGACAAAATAACTATAACTCTTTTATTTTTCATTATCTAAAAAAATTAATATCTTAAATTATTACTAACTATAATTATGCCAAGCAGTTAATTGTTTAAAAAACTGACAACTTCGTTATAAAATTGAGTAGGATTTTCGGCATGTAGCCAATGACCTGCATTTTTGACAGTTACAATTTTAGCATTTTCAAAATGCGCTATTATTAAAGGCTCTTCTTTTTTGGTAATATAATCTGAATTTTCTCCTTTTAAAAATAACGTTTCGCCATCAAATACCGTAAAAGATGGCAAAGCTTCTCCTACTTCGGGATAATTTTCGGTTAAACTATTCAAATTAAAACGATAATCTAATTCGCCTTTGTTTTTCCAATACACATTTTTAAGTAAAAATTGTAAAACGCCTTTATCTTGAATATAAACTTTTAAGAGTTCTTCTACTTTTTTACGAGTATTTTGTATTTGAAAATTAACGGCATTTAAGGCTGTTAATATTTGTTGATGATGTGGTTTATAAGCCCACGGACTTATATCTGCAACTATTAATTTATGCACTAATTCTGGATAAGTAACTGCAAATAACATCGCCACTTTTCCTCCCATGGAATGACCTAACAAATTAACTTTCTGTAATTTATGATTAATAATATACGAATGTAAATCTTCTACTAATAACTCCAAATCAAATTCATCCGAATGAAAACTTCTTCCGTGATTACGTTGATCTATTAAATGCACTTGATAATTTTCGGATAACTTTACACCTAAAGTTTTCCAATTATCACTCATTCCTAAATAACCATGTAAAATTATTAGTGGCGCTCCTTTGCCTAAAATTGTTGCATGTAATTTATTCATTATTGTTAGCCAAACTTAACCTATATTTATACATATTAATCACATTTTCTAAACCTAAATACAACGATTCTGTAATTAAAGCATGACCAATAGAAACTTCTTTTAAATTTGGAATAGAAGAAGCAAAAAATTGAATATTTTCTAAATTTAAATCGTGCCCTGCATTAATTCCTAAACCTAATTTACTTGCCAATTTAGCACTTTCAATATATGGTTTTACCACTTTTTTATTGCCCAAACTGTATTGTGCCGCAAAGTTTTCGGTATATAATTCTATTCTATCCGCACCAGTAGTAGCTGCGGCTTCCATATATTTTAAATTAGTATCAATAAAAATAGAAGTTCTAATTCCGTTTTGTTTAAATTCAGCAATTACTTCTTTTAAAAAAGATTGATTTGTAATAGTGTCCCAACCTGCATTTGAAGTAATCGCATTAACTGCATCTGGCACCAATGTTACTTGATCTGGTTTTACTTTTAACACCAAATCAATAAATTTTGGAATTGGATTTCCTTCAATATTAAACTCGGTAGTCACAATTTTTTTTAAATCAAATGCATCTTGATATCTAATATGACGTTCATCTGGTCGTGGATGAATGGTAATCCCTTCAGCCCCAAACTCTTGTATATCGCTTGCTACTTTTACAACATCAGGGTAATTTGCTCCTCGTGCATTTCGTAGCGTAGCTATTTTGTTTACATTTACACTTAATTTTGTCATATTTTTAACCTTTATTTTGAAATGATGGTGCAAATTTACAACTAACTATATGAAATTGGTTTTATTTTTGATTAATTTGTACTATAATTAGAAACGTAATGAACACAACTCCTAACATATTAACAGACTTTAAACCGCTTACCTTGCAAACCAAAATTGCAGAAGCAAAAGCTTTTTTTAAAGAAAACACGTATTCTCATTTTCCAATTGTAACCCATAAAAAACTGATTGGTTTAATTTCAGAAGCAGATGTTGAAGGAATTTATGAAGAAGAAAGTGTTTTAGAAAAATATCAATATTTAATTAAAAACTTTTTTATAGAAGAGCATACCAATTTTTTAGAAATTTTAAATGCATTTGCTATAAACGAAACTAATATAATTCCGGTGGTTACTAAAAATCAAAATTATATTGGTTATTATGATTTAATTGATATTTTACATATTTATAATAATTCGCCTTTTTTAAGCAATGAAGGTATTATAATTTTACTAGAAAAAGAAATTAGAGATTACTCCTTTAGCGAAATTTGTCAGATTGTAGAATCTAATAATGGTAAAGTTTTAGGAATTTTTATTTCTAAAACCACAGCTTCTACCGTAACCATAACACTTAAATTTAACGCTTCAGAAGCAAATGAAATTATACAATCCTTTAGACGATATAATTATCATGTTTTATCGAATCATAAAGAAGATTTTTTACTAGAAGAATTAAAAGACAGAACAGATTACTTACAAAAATATTTAAATATTTAAATATGAAAGTTGCTATTTACGGACAATTTTTTAAAACAGATGATATCCTTTATATTAAAGAACTTTTTAACATCCTTAATAAAAATAAAATTGAATTTTTAGTAGAACAAAATTATTTCAACTCCATTAAAAATCAGGTTGAAACTAATAATATAGCTACTTTTTCTTCGCATGATGATTTAAAAAATAATTTTAACTATGTAATTACCATTGGTGGTGACGGAACTATTTTAAGCGCAGTTACTTTAGTTAGAAATAGTAATATACCTATTATTGGTATAAATACTGGTAGGTTAGGATTTTTAGCCACCATTCAAAAAGAAAAGATTAAAAGCGCAATAATTGCACTCATAAATAATGATTTTTTAATAAAAGAAAGAACCTTACTTAGCGTTAGTACTTCTTCAAACAAAAAAGATTTATTACCACTAAATTTTGCTTTAAATGAAGTTTCTGTTAGCAGAAAAAATACGGCATCTATGATTACTATTAAAACTTATTTAGATGATGAATTTTTAAATGCTTACTGGGCCGATGGATTAATTATTGCAACACCTACTGGCTCTACAGGATATTCTTTAAGTTGCGGCGGACCTATAATAACTCCGCAAGCTAAAAGTTTTGCACTAACTCCAATTGCGCCACATAATTTAAATGCTCGTCCTTTGGTTATACCAGATGAAACTAAAATAAAATTTACCGTTAAAGGACGTGAAAATGAATTTTTACTTTCGTTAGACTCACGAGTTAGCACCATTAAAAGTAATACTGAAATATTTGTTGAAAAAGCACCCTTCAATTTAAAAATGGTTCAAATAAACAAGCAAACTTTTATTAAAACCTTACGAGAAAAATTACTTTGGGGTAAAGACCTAAGAAATTAAAGGTATTAAAAGATATAAAAAAGTATCCTTAATATTTTACAATAATTTCATTTATAAATAGTTATTCAAAAAAGAATTATTGAAACTTCAAAAAGCAAATAGAAATCGTTATATTTGCACGCTATTTTACGTATGAAAAAAATATTTTTATTTATTGCATTTAGTTGGATAACAAGCATTTCAATTGCCCAAGTTAATGAAATTGGAATAATGGTTGGAGGTAGCAACTATATAGGTGATATTGGTTCAGAATACTACATAAATCCCAATAATTTTATGGGTAGCCTAATTTATAAATGGAATAAAAATCCGAGAATAGCGTATAGAGGCTCTTTTACCTATGCACAAATTTCTGCAGATGATACAAAAGCTACTAATCCTGAAAGACTAAACAGAGGATTGCGTTTTACCAACAGCATAAAAGAATTAGCATTAGGTTTAGAATTTAATTTTTTCGAATACAATTTAGACGATTATAAATACACACAAACTCCATATGTTTTAATTGAATTAGCAGCTTATAATTATAGTGTTGTTACTGATGTTAATGCAACAAACCCAAATCAATACGAATACGGAAACAAAACTTCTTTTGCTATACCTTTTGGTATTGGCTATAAAACAAAGTTATTTCAAGATTTTGCTATAGCTTTTGAAATTAGAGCTCGCTATACATTTAATGACGATTTAGATTATAACAATTCAAAAATAGATAACCTAAAATTTGGAAATCCAAATAGTAATGACTGGTATATGCTAACAGGCATATCCATAGTTTATACTTTTGGACGACCTTCTTGTTACGCCCCTACATATTAATGAAAACCCTAAAAGCTACCATATTACAAAATACTATTCCAAACCATGTGGCAATTATTATGGATGGCAATGGAAGATGGGCAAAACAACAAGGAAAACTAAGAACCTTTGGTCATAAAAAAGGAGTAGATTCGGTTAGAGCAATTATTGAAGCTAGTGTTGAAATTGGTGTAAATTATTTAACACTTTACGCTTTTTCTACAGAAAATTGGAATCGCCCAAAATTAGAAGTAAGAACTTTAATGTCGTTATTAGTTTCTTCTTTAAGAAAAGAACTAAAAACCTTTATAGATAATGATATTAAATTATTGACTATTGGCGATTTAAGTCATTTACCAAAAAAAGTACAAAAAGAGCTTACTGAAGTAATTGAAAAAACTAAAAATAATAAAACATTAACCTTGACTTTAGCACTTAATTATGGCGCTAGAGATGAAATTGTTAATGTTATCCAAAATATTTCAAAAAAAGTTGTTAATAATCAACTTTTGATTGAAGAAATTAACGAAAATATTATTAATAATCATTTATATACGTTTTCTTTGCCGGACGTTGATTTTTTGATTCGTACAAGTGGTGAAAAACGAATTAGTAATTTTTTGCTTTGGCAAATTGCTTATGCTGAATTTTATTTTACCAATGTGCTTTGGCCAGATTTTAAAGAAGAAAATTTTTACAAGGCAATTTTAGAATATCAAAAAAGAGAACGTCGTTTTGGAAAAACAAGTGAACAAATTGAAAAGAACATCAATGAATAAATTTACCCGCACCTTACTATTTTTAATAGTAATAACTTTTGTAAATGTTGGATTTTCACAAGAACCAGCTAAAAAAAGTATAACAGAAACACTTCAAGTAAAAAAAGATTCTATAGTTAAAGATTCTCTTGCTCCTATTAAAAATTTACCAACTAAATTTATAAAAGAACATAAGTATGAGCTTGGTGGAATATCTGTAAAAGGACTACATAAGTTTGAAGAACAAACTGTTATAGTATATACTGGTTTAAATGTTGGACAAAAAATAAAATTACCTGGAGATAAATTAACTAGTGCTATTAAAAAATTATATGACACCAAACAGTTTAGTGATATTGAAGTTTATATTGCCAAATTGGATGGAAATACTGCTTATTTAGAGTTTGACGTGGAAGAATTGCCACAACTTAACAAAGTTACCATACAAGGTGTTAAAAAAAATAAAGCAAAAGACTTACAAAAAGATGCCGAACTAACTAAAGGTGCAATGGTTACTGACAACCTAATTGTAACTACAAAAAATTACTTTAAAAAGAAATATCAAGAAAAAGGATTTCTAAAATCTAAAGTTCTTTTAACTACAAAAAAAGATACTGCAAATACCAATAGTGTAGATATGCTTATTCGTATTGATAAAGGCGATAAAGTTAAAATTAAAAAAATTACTTTTACTGGAAACGAAGCTTTTAGCAAGAAAAAATTGCGTAAAGCAATGAAAAAAACCAAACAAGCATTATTAGGAAGGTTTTGGAAAAAATCTAAATTTATTGATGCTGATTTTAAAACGGATTTAGAAAACATTGTTACAACATACAGCGAAAAAGGATATAGAGATGCACGGGTTTTAGACCATACTTTATCTTGGAATCCTGATAATACGTTAAACTTAAACATTAAAGTAGAAGAAGGAAAAAAATATGTTTTTGGAGATATTAAATTCTTAGGAAATAGTAAATATACGGATGATCAGTTACAACGAATTCTAAGAATTGAAAAAGGAGACACTTATAATGGTAAGGTTTTAAAAGAAAGAGTTACTGGAAATGGGAAACCAGATTCTGAAGATATTTCAACATTATACCAAGATAATGGCTACTTATTTTCAAGAGTAATGCCTGTAGAAACTAGAGTAAATAACGATTCTATTGATGTTGAAGTACGAATTTACGAAGATGAGCCTACAAAAATAAAAAGAGTAACCGTTCAAGGAAACGATAAAACTAACGACCACGTAATTTATAGAGAAATTAGAAGTAATCCTGGTTATTTATATAGTAAAAGTCAAATTATTAGAACTATTCGTGAAATTGGTCAACTTGGCTTTTTTGATGCAGAAGCTATTACACCAGACATTAAACCTAATTATCAAGATAAAACAGTAGATATAGATTATACCGTAGCAGAAAAAGGCTCAAGTCAAATTGAATTACAAGGTGGTTATGGTGGTGGTTCCTTTATTGGAACTTTAGGGTTATCTTTTAATAATTTCTCTATAAAAAATATCTTTAAAAAAGAAGCTTATACGCCGCTTCCAATGGGAGATGGACAAAAATTAGCATTACGACTTCAAAAAAGTAGGTATTATACCACTTCAAGTTTTTCATTTACCGAGCCTTGGTTAGGTGGTAAAAAACCACAATCTTTATCTTTCTCTATCTATAATTCTAAACAATTTAGATACGATTATACTACTAACCGAGTAGATAAAGACCAACGGTTAAATATTGTTGGAGCAACAGTTGGATTAGGTAAACGCTTACAATGGCCGGATAACTATTTTACTTTATCACAAAGTATTAGTTACCAATTATACGATTTAAAAAACTATCCTATTTCTACGTTCTCTTTTTCAACAGGAACCTCAAACAATTTAGCATATAGTATTACTTTTGGAAGAAATTCTTCTGGTCCAAATCCTATATTTCCTAAATCGGGTTCCGATATTAGTATTGGTGCTAAATTAACTTTCCCTTATTCCTTAGTTAATAAAAAAGACTACACTAATTTACCTGATTTAGAAAAATACAAATGGTTAGAATATTATAAAACTAGTTTTAAAGCTAAATGGTACACCGCATTAAGTAAAGATTTAGTAATAATGACCAATACTGAGTTTGGTATTTTAGGAAGTTATAATAAAAAATTGGGAGACTCTCCTTTTGAACGTTATTTTGTTGGTGGCGATGGTATGGCAACATTTCAATTAGATGGTAGAGAAACTATTGGACTTAGAGGTTATGAAAACGGTAGACTGTCTGAAATTGATGGAGGTACTATATATAACAAATTTCAAATGGAACTTAGATACCCAATTACTTTAAAACCTTCTGCATCCATATATGTATTAGGATTTTTAGAAGCTGGTAATTCCTATAATGGGTTCAAAAATTTCAACCCTTTTGAACTTAAAAGATCCGCAGGATTTGGAATAAGAATATTTATGCCTGCCTTTGGTATGTTAGGAATTGATTTTGCAAACGGATTTGATCCATTACCTGGTCAAACACAAAAATCTGGATGGCAAACTCACTTCATTATCGGGCAACAATTTTAATATAATTGAGTTATATTTGTAGATGATTTTTAAAATTGGCACGGTTTTTTCTTAATACCTTATAAATATGATAAAGAAAGTTCTTTTAATTCTAGTTTTAGTTGTTAGCCTTAACTCTTTTGCCCAAAAACCTCAAAGAATTGGTTTTATTGATATGGAGTATATTTTGGAAAACATACCAGAATATGTTGAAGCACAAGCTAAAATAAATGCTAAAGCTATTACTTGGCAAAACAAAATTGAAAAACAACAAAAGGAAATTGACGATTTAAAAGCTGAACTTAATAACGAAAAAGAGTTATTAACTAAAGAATTAATTGCAGATAAAGAAGAGGACATTGATATAAAAGCGTTAGACTTAAAAAAATTACAGGCAGCGTATTTTGGTACTAAAGGCGATTTGTATTTTTTACGCCAACAGTTGGTAAAACCAATTCAAGATTTGGTGTATAATGCAATACAAGATATAGCAACCAAACGTAGATACGATTTTATATTAGATAACTCTAGTGATTTAGTTATGTTGTATTCTAATAAAAAATATAACATCAGCGATTTAGTTATTAAAAGCATAACACGTTCTAAAAAAGTAATGGCCGCTAATAATAAAAAAGCCAAAAAAGGAAAAAAAACTGTGACACCAGTAGCTGATATAAGTGAAAAAGCCCAACAAAAATTAGATACTAGAGCGCAAAGAAAAGCAGATTTACAGAAAAAAATTGAAGAAAAAAGAGCTGCACAACTTAAAAAAAGAGAAGAATTAAAAAAAGCTATAGAAGATAAAAGACAAGCAAGAATAAAACAAATAGAAGACGCTAAAAAAGCAAAAGAACAAAAAAAAGAAGATAATTAATTTAAACAATCACTAAAAATGAGAAAATTTAAAAACTTAGTATTAATTGCAATAATCACTTTAGGTTTTACTGCAGCAAATGCGCAACAAAAAATAGGACATATAAGCACAGACCAATTGTTGAGCTTAATGCCTGAAACAAAAGTAATGAATGCTGAATTAGAAAAATTAAGCAAAACTTACGAAACAGAACTTAAAGCTGAACAAACTAAATTGCAAGCTAAATTAAAAAAGTATGATGGTGAAGCTAAAACTCAATCTGACGAAGTAAACCAACAAAGAGGTGTTGAAGTACAACAAGATCAACAAAAATTGTATCAATCTTCACAAGCTGCAAGAGACGATTTATCTAAAAAAAGAAATGAAAAATTAAAACCAATTTTAGATAAAGCTAAAAAAGCAATTGATGCCGTAGCTAAGGAACAAGGCTATACTTATGTATTAGAAGCTTCTACCTTAATTGTTGCAAATGGTACCGATTTATTACCTGCTGTAAAAACTAAATTAGGAATTCAATAAAAAAGTTGATTTCAAATAAAAAAAATCCTGCAATTGCAGGATTTTTTTTTACTTTTATTTATCGATTTAAAGAAACATAAATTTGAACAGTAAACAACCTATTGGATTATTTGATTCAGGTATTGGTGGCACTTCTATTTGGAAAGAAGTACACAAACTATTACCAAATGAAAATACTATATACCTATCGGACAGCAAAAATGCTCCGTATGGCGAAAAGCCTAAGGAAGAGATTTTAAGATTAAGTATTAAAAATACTGAACTTTTAATTGATAAAGGTTGCAAATTAATAATTGTAGCTTGCAATACAGCTACTACAAATACCATCGATTATTTACGAAAAAATTATGATATTCCCTTTATTGGTATTGAACCTGCTATAAAGCCTGCAGCGTTATTTAGTAAAACTGGTGCTGTTGGAGTTTTAGCAACTAAAGGAACGTTAAGTAGTAAATTATTTGAAAAAACATCTTCAAAATTTGCTAATAATATAATTACTATAGAACAAGATGGAGAAGGCTTAGTTCCTTTAATTGAAACTGGAAAACTTAACTCTAAAGAAACTAATGAATTATTGTTAACGTATTTATCCCCAATGCTAAAGTATAATTTAGATTATTTAGTATTAGGCTGTACGCATTACCCATATTTAATTCCTCAAATTAAAAAAATTGTTGGTGAAAATGTAAAAATTATTGACTCTGGCGAAGCTGTTGCTAAACAAACTAAAGCTATTTTAGAAAAACATCATTTACTTTCTGACTCCTCACTAGAGCCTAAATTTGATTTTTATACCAATGGCTCATTAGCTATTTTGCAAAATATTTTAGAAGATGTAAAAGAAGAAATTTTAACAAAAAAGTTGGATTTTTAAAATTATTCTTACTTTGTACAATAATTAACATGGATGAATCTAATAGGTAAATTACCAATAGTGCGTAACTTCTTCTAAGTTCAAAAACAACATTCAATTGTTATTTTAATTTCTTATACATCCTTACCAATCCGAATTCATATATTGAATAAATTTGGTGGTCGCA
>Ga0209013_10000290_pt1 | contig 43877 bp, 36 predicted proteins | sample Cruoilmetagenom2_FD_187291 | JGI IMG/M metagenome (GOLD analysis project Ga0209013, IMG submission 187291) | Oil polluted marine microbial communities from Coal Oil Point, Santa Barbara, California, USA - Sample 2 (SPAdes) (version 2) | ecosystem: Environmental > Aquatic > Marine > Oil seeps ...
TCGTAAGTTTGGGCATTATCGTAGTCCTCGTACATCACGTAAACCACGCCAGCATTGATTGTAAGCATTTCTCCCACATTCACGAAAACACCACCGCCAACGGTGTTGCTTTTCAACCCATAACTCAGATCGGACTGGTAATCCTGATTAACTCCGTTGTTCCCGTAAGAGAATCCTGCACTGACACCTAACATGCCCAGTAACTTATACTCCAGACTGGCAGATATGGAATAACTGTTTTCGTCAATGGTCGATTCACTATTGATCTGTTCACCACCTTCATTAGTATTTCCATAATATGCCGCTTTGTCCAGATAGTAGTTGAGTCCCACCATGGCAGTCAATTTTTTCAGCGGCTTCACCTGAACCCCTGCTGAGAACATGCCCGGAAGGTCTGAACGGGTTTTCACACCGTCGGGAAACATATTCACATCATCCACTTCAGTATCATTGGTCAGTTCCAGTTTGGTTTGATGCTCATATTTGACAGCCACATTGAGCATGTCACTAAAATGAAGGTTTACTCCGACAATCGGGGCAAAACCCGAACCAGTCTGAACCGCATCAAGCTCCGCATCAGCAGTCATGGCATCAAGCCCAAGCGCAGTAGCTTCCAGGCCTGCAACTACGTCAGCAGGCAATGCCGGATTTGTTGCCACCCTCCTGAGGTAATCCCCCGGAGGCTGGGTGCCACCATAAGGAGCATCAATGGTCACATCGCTTAATGATCCTTCATAACTGTTATTTACCATTACATACCTTCCACCAATGGCAATGGAGATCATATCATTGATGGCATAGGTGGCCCCGACCTGGATTCCCATGTAGGTGGATGAACCATTAAAGGCCGCATTCATGTCATACCCGGTAACATTCCTATAGCCCGGATCCCAGCCGGTACCTTCAAAAATAGCCTCGTCCAGGGGTTCCAAACTACCATATAGCATCGGTACCAGGGAGGAGACCGGGATCTCAAAGGAGGGAAGTCCCGTTTCAAAATTAGCAGTACCTCCTCCACCAATGACATTAAACCCGGCAGAAAAGGCCCATTTATCCATCTTATAAGCTGCATAAATACCGGGGAAAACCGGAGCTACCAACTCGGCTTCATAAACCGATTCCGGGGCACTATTGAGGTATTGAAAATCACTGGTGATCTTCCTGGTTTGAAAAATAGATTGGTTGGAAAGTGAGAAATGAATTCCATTTTTTAGCTGGGAAAGTCCTGCCGGATTATAGTAAACTGCATCAATTCCGTATGCAGCATTACGGGTCAGGGTTCTGGCCCAGGCTGCGCTCTGGTTCGTGTTGGTGACCAAACCTCCTGCATGAATCGTGAGGGTCGATAGAAGAATCATTATCAACGATAGATGTAATCTTTTCATGAGAAATTGTTTTAGTTAGCGGGGACAAGAAAGGGAAAAAAAATGAAAATCAACATTTTCCCCCCGATTTGGTTATTCCTATACTGTGAGGGCACCCTCTAATCTGAAAAGAATAGGCAATGAGAACTATCCGGGATTCGAGATGCCAAGTTGAAAAGCTGACTCCTGGAAAAATACCTCTTCCGGTTATGAGAATACCCTGATGAGTGCCGTAAGGATAATCAGAGGAGTTTTGCCGGAAATGCGCCGGAAACAGTCAGGAACTGTTTTAACTGTTACTTCAAGTTCCATCAAAGAACCCATTGATAATCTTTTGCTTTCCAATGTATTTAGATCCGGGGTAACCTGTCTTATGAAGAGCCTCTCCTTCCAGGTGGCAAAAGATAATATCCGAATCAGCTTCTTACGTTACCGGTGAAACCTTTATCATTGATGGGGGCAAAATGCGGACTGTATGGTAACCGAACCCCATAGAGAACAACCGTCCCTCAATCCTGGGTTAATGTTCTATCTTTGCGGCAATGAAGGAGAAACTTTTTGGAAAGACACTGAAAGAGTTCAGGGATCTATCTGTAGCCCTGGGTTTGCCCGCTTATACAGGAAAGCAACTTTCCGAATGGTTGTATAAAAAAGAGATTTCAGGGTTTGAGGAGATGACCAATCTTTCCAAAGCAACACGGACCTTGCTCGCTTCCTCCTATGAATTAGGGATTCAGGAACCAGTTGATGTTCAGGAATCCATCGATGGAACAAAAAAATACCTCTTCCCGGCACTTTCGGGTAAATTTATTGAAACCGCATACATTCCCGACGAAAAAAGAAGTACCGTTTGTGTTTCATCGCAGGTGGGATGTAAAATGGGATGTCTTTTTTGTATGACCGGGAAACAGGGATTCCAGGGTAACCTTACCTCGGGAGAGATCCTGAATCAGTACGGTCGTCTGCCCGAAAAGAAAAAAATTACAAATATTGTCTATATGGGTATGGGTGAGCCCCTGGATAACCTGACGGAAGTACTTAAAAGCCTGGAAATTCTTACCTCTGAATGGGGATTTGGGCTGAGTCCCCGTCGAATTACCGTCTCCACCATCGGTATTACCCCGGCCATGCTTGAATTCCTTAAAAAAAGTGAAGCCCACCTGGCTGTAAGCCTCCATTCTCCCTTTGATGAAGATCGCAGGAAACTGATGCCAATTCAGCAGGTGTATCCACTGAAAGAGGTATTGAATGAGATCAGATCATGGGACTTTGGTCGTCAGCGCAGGATCTCCTTTGAATACATTCTCTTCAAAGGATTCAATGATTCTCCTTCCCATGTAAATGAGCTTTCCAGAATACTTCACGGAATTCGTTGCCGCATCAATCTGATCCGTTTTCACCCCATACCCGACACACCCCTTGAATCGCCAGATGAATTCACCATTGAACACTTCAGGGACCTGTTGAATGCCAAAGGGATTACAACTACCATCAGGGCAAGCCGGGGCCAGGATATTTGGGCTGCCTGTGGTTTACTTTCCACAAAAAAACTGCAAAAGAAAGATTGATTTTTTTCGATAAGTGACCCATTCATTCCATTAACCTGAAAAAGGGATGCTCTGGCTTCTTGATTTGTTGATGTTCTTCTTCCCTGTGAACTGCCTTGTCTGTGATAAACGCCTCAATTCCCCCGGAGCAGTGCTCTGTTTGGAGTGTGAGTATAAAATGCCGAGAACCGGCTACAGGGATCTTAAAGATAATCCTGTAAGCAAGGTGTTCTGGGGCAGGGTCCCTGTTGAGATGGGGACCTCTCTGTTCCGGTTTGAAAAGGGTTCGGCTTATCAAACCCTGCTCCATGATCTTAAATACAGGGGGAACAAAAAAGTGGGTACTCATCTTGGACATTTACTGGGACATGAACTGAAGCATACCAGCTTTTCAAGCTGTGATTTGCTGGTCCCGGTTCCTTTGCATCAAAGAAGACTCAGGGAGAGGGGGTATAACCAGAGCGAGATCATTGCCAGGGGCACCTCAGAAGTGATGGGAATTCCTGTGGTATCCAACCTTTTGAGACGAGCTGACCGGCACCAATCACAAATTTCCATGGGCCGCTATGAAAGATTTGAAAATGTGTCTGACAGTTTTCAACTGGCACTGAACCCCCCAAACGTAAATGGAAAAAGGATCCTGCTAATTGATGATGTTGTTACCACGGGAGCCACCCTTGAGGCCTGCAGCCAGATACTTTTCAATCACTATAAATGCCTGGTGTATATCGCCACAGTCTCCTGTGCCTGATCAGTCATGCTTAATTTTATAAGCGACAGTCAGACAAATTACATTGTGAAAATAACCTCGATACCTTGCGTGGTTCCACTCCTCGGGATCGCGGAAAGGGATGGCAGAATATGTATACCTCATTCCAATCCCTGTGGTACCATTAAACCAGTAACAGAGTCCGCCAAAAACACTCAACCCAAACCTACGGTTTTCAGGGTAGCTTGCCGGATCAATGATCCCATCCTGGTCCGATAAAACAGTTTTGACCAACACCTCGGGGGAAGTACCTGCCTCCAACTGGATCTTATCATCATGAAGGTAATGGACCGATAGTGGGAGTTCCACATAGTGGTATCCACCCCTGTAAAGGGTAGGATCATTGTCACTCGGACCTTTATATACGCCACGCATTACATATTTCATCTCTGCCTGCCAGTAAATATTGTATTCAATGTAACGGTTGACGAAAGCTCCTGCCGTTACACCTAATTTATTGAATCCTGTGTAGGAGTCCCCGTCTATCTGTGAAGCTGTGATGCCACCGAAAAATCCAACATTGAGTTGTTGCCCGTTCGAGTAAAGGGACAACGCCAATATAAAGGAGGCAATGAAGAGCTTCGGTAATCCATATTTGAATGCCCTATTCATCCAACAACTCTTTGATCAGTTTATCGACCCCTGTCCCGACTTTTTCTCTGATCACCTTGATCCTGGAATAGCCCGGGACAGATACCTCGTTGGGATCAATGATATAGATGGGCGCGTTTTCAGGGGCATGGTTGATCAATCCTGCTGCCGGATAGACGTTCATGGAGGTTCCTATGATCACAAGGATCTGAGCGGTGGAAACAATTTCAGCAGCCGTTTCGATGGCTGGAACAGCTTCACCAAACCAAACAACGTAGGGTCGTAATTGGGATCCTTTTTCACACAGATCCCCTTCATTCAGTTCCCAACCGTCAATGTCATAAACAAGATCGGGATCTGTAGTGCTATTCGATTTACGCAGCTCTCCATGCAGGTGAAGAATATGTGTCGAACCAGCCCTTTCATGCAGGTCGTCAATGTTCTGGGTAATGATCCTCACATCGAAATCCTTCTCCAGTTCCACCAGTCCCCTGTGACCCCGGTTTGGTTTGGTTTCCAACAACTGTTTCCTACGCTCGTTATAGAACCGCAATACAAGGGCCCGATCTCGTGCCCACCCACCAGGACTTGCTACTTCATAAACGTCATACTCTTCCCACAATCCTCCCATGTCGCGAAAAGTTTTCAATCCGCTTTCTGCGCTCATACCTGCACCAGTAAGTACTACCAGCCTTTTCATTTTTCTACACTTTATGTAAATATAAGATTTTGGCTGAACAATTAGTTTCGCTATTTTTAACTATCCGCTTACCAGGCTTCTTCTGATGAATTTTGTAAAACCTAAATGATTGATCAACAAACCATAAACCAGATTTTTGAGACTGCCGACATCCTGGAGGTGATCTCCGATTTTGTAACTCTGAAAAAAAGCGGAGCCAATTACAAAGGTCTGAGCCCTTTCTCCAATGAGAAAACACCCTCCTTTATGGTCTCTCCAGCCAAAGGAATTTTTAAAGATTTTAGTTCGGGTAAAGGCGGAAATGTTGTGGGGTTCCTCATGGAACATGAAAAACTCTCCTACCCTGAGGCGCTCAGGTATCTTGCAAACAAGTACAGCATCCCCATCGAAGAGAAAGAGTTATCGGCAGAAGAGATCCAGCAAAAAAATGAGAGGGAAAGCTTATTGGCGGTCACTTCCTTTGCCTCCAAATACTTTCATGACCAGCTGGAATCGGAAGAGGGTAAAGCCATTGGTTTAAGCTATTTTCGCAAACGGGGGTTCCGGGATGATCTCTTAAAGAAGTTTCAATTAGGATACAGTCATGAGGAGCGAACTGCATTTACCACAGAAGCGGGGAAAAACGGATACAAAAAGAGCTACCTTGTTAAAACCGGACTATCCATTGAAAGGGAAAACTATATGTTTGACCGCTTTGCCGGAAGGGTGATCTTTCCAATCCATTCACTCTCTGGAAATGTCATCGGTTTTGGTGGGCGCACACTGAAATCTGACAAGAACATAGCGAAATATCTTAACTCTCCGGAATCGGATATTTATCATAAGAGCCGTGTCCTATATGGACTTTTCGAGGCTAAAAAGTCCATTGTATCGAAAGAGCAATGTTTCCTGGTTGAGGGCTATACCGATGTAATCGCCATGCACCAGGCGGGAATAGAAAATGTGGTAGCCTCATCCGGAACAGCACTCACCACGGAACAGATCCGGCTTATTAAACGATTTTCCGGCAATATCACAATTCTTTATGACGGAGATGAAGCGGGAATCAAGGCATCATTTCGCGGCATCGATATGATACTGGAGGAGGGTATGAACGTGAAGGTGGTGATGCTCCCCGATGGAGAGGACCCTGACTCCTTTGCCAGGTCACACAGCTCTTCCGAATTCCTTGAATTTATTAAGTCCAGTGAAAAAGATTTTATCTCCTTTAAAACACAGATCCTTCTGGCCGAAGCCCAGCATGATCCCATAAAAAGGGCACAATTGATCACAGACATTGTAAAGTCTGTAGCAGTCATTCCCGATGGTATAATGCGCAGTGTTTTCCTTAAGGACAGTAGCCTGCTTCTGGGGGTTGAAGAGCAGATCCTCTACAACGAAGTGAATAAGATCCGACGTCGGATGCAGGAGCAGAAATGGCGCAGAGAGCAGTCAGGTCGCAGAGAGTATCCGGGTCGTAAGGATTGGGAGGAACAGCCTCGGACTACACTCCCCCAACAACCATTGGTTCCTGGATTTGTGGAGAATGTATTTTCGGAAATAGAGGAGCGCGAAATTATCTATTTCCTTCTGAAATTTGGAAACCAGCTCCTTCACTTAAGCAGTGAAGGAAATGCAGAAATTAGCGTGGCCCAATATATTATCAGGGAGATCCAAAATGATGAGCTGGAATTTACCAACCTGGTATACAAGCAAATCTTCGAAGATGTGAAAGATCTCAATGAACGCGGTGAACCGGTGGCAGAACGCTATTTCGTTTACCACGATCAGGCAGGTGTGAGAGAGTTGGCTGTAGATATATATACTTCCAGGTATGAATTGAGCAAAGTGTGGAAACGTAAAGAGGCCTATGTTGAAATGCCAGGAGAAAACCTGGGCTTTGAGATTCCCAAATCATTGCTTTCCTATAAGATGACGGTCATTGAAAAAGCATTGTCCCGTCTTAGAAAGGAGTTGGAGAACATTGAAAAGAATAGCGATGTCGAAGCGCTCAATCATTTGATTGTAAGGATCCAGAGTTTGGAGCAGGTAAAACGCGAGCTTTCCATCGGTTTAGGAGGACGAACTATTATTCGTTAGTTCTCTTTTCCAGTTTCTGAAGAAGTTGATCCAGTGCCATTTTTACTCCTTTTTCAACGGTCCGATAGTCCAAAATCTCCTTATGCTGGTACAGAATGACCATGATTATTTGTGTGTTGCTCCTCTGGAGGCTGGTATAGAATTCAGGTTTATTCCGTCGGTAAGTTTCTCTGATCCGACGTTTTAACAAATTCCGGTCTACTGCCTTTTTAAAAAGTCTTTTAGGAACAGATATGGCGACCATGGCTGGATACTGTTCCGATTCTGTCTGACTGTATATGATCCTGATGGGGTATGAAGCTACAGACCTCCCTGACTGAAACAGAGAAGAGATGGCTTTTTTGCTGGAGAGTCGCTCTCCCTTTTTGAAAGAAAATTCGGGCATAAAAAAAGGGGGATTTCTCCCCCTCAAGTTAGTAATATTTTCACTTAGGCCTTCCCGTTGTTCTTATTATAATCCTTGATGAAATTTTCAAGCGCCATGGTCATGGAAGGAGCCTGGGGCTGGGGGGCGGTAATATCCAGGCGTAATCCTGCCTCTTCTGCTGCTTTTGCAGTTTTCGCACCAAATGAGGCTATTTTTGTATCGTTTTGTTTGAAATCCGGGAAATTTTGAAAAAGTGATTTTATTCCTGAAGGACTGTAAAATACAAGAATATCATAATTCACATCTGCCAGATCGGATAGATCACTGCATTCGGTTCTATAGAGAATTGCCTTCGAAAACTCGAAATTACTCTTTATCAAAAGGACCGGAATCTCCTCTTTATGTGCAGCTGACAAAGGCAGTAAGAATTTTTCACTTTTATGCTTATTCATGATCTCAAGGAGATCTGTAATCTGGCCATTTCCGTAAAAAATCTTCCTTTTCCGATATACAATATACTTCTGAAGATAATAGGCCGTAGCTTCGGAGACACAGAAATATTTCATCGTATCCTGAATACTGGTACGGGTCTCTTCTGCCATTCTGAAATAATGATTAATGGCTGTCTTACTGGTAAATATAACCGCTGTGTGTGAACCTATATCAACCTTTTCCTGCCTAAAATCCCTGGCGCTTACTCCTTCAATATGAATAAAAGGCCTAAAATCAATTTTGAGATTATGCTTACTAGCTAAGTCAAAATAGGGGGATTTATTATTCTCAGGCTCTGGTTGAGACACAAGGATTTTCCTTATTCTTCCCATATACTATCCGTTTTTTCTCTGCTTAAAGGATACCTTCTAACCACTTGTACAGTAATACAAGCGGTGCTATTTCAAGGGCACAAAGGTACAAAAACATATAGAATAACGAAACATCTTTCTTAAAAGAAAAAATCACACTTCTAAACAATCGCATCATCACAACAAGCGCAACAGAAAACATGGTCAGCCAGAAGAACACCCCCCGCAGCACCCCGGAAGTGTACACAACAAAAAGCAATAGTGGCAGAATGATCATTCCAATTAACTTGTTAAATATAAACATGTTATATAAATATTCTCTGAAAATTCTGATGCGGTTGAATAGAAGCCCTGCCAGGTTTATTACCACGATCCTTCCAAAAAATATTCCCACCAACAAGGCCAGGTTAAATAAATATAAGAGGATACCATTCTGGTTATTAGGGGTCAATTCCACCTCCTCTTCCACAATAAAGAGCAGAAATGCCATACTCAGGAAATATAATGCATATAAGATTTTGTCTAATTGGTTCTGTAACTGACTATTATCCTTAAACATTCTGTTAGCTACCTGAAAATTAGCGGATGCCTGAACAGTTTGGATAAGGATATTTCCATAGTACAATCTTATCCATGCAAAAAAACCAAGAAGTATAAAAAGGTAAATAAATAACCAGACAGGGTTGAATATTTGCATTTTCTCAACCAAATTCAGTCCGCCTTCTACCGGAACAATGCCTTCTGCAACCACGGATAGGTCAAAAACAGACTGAGAAAGCGTATCCTTAACAGCATCCAGCGTATCTGTGAAAGGCATCATGGTAGAATCCTGGCCCGACATTTGGAGTAAATTTGATCACAAAGATACACATCGGTCATTCTTAAAAAAAGTTAATATAAAGTGATATTTGAATTCTTTGTAGTTTCTTTAGACCCGGGAATGCACTGTACAGGATCATTAATGAAGAACAGATGAAAAAAACAAAACGCAATATTTTCGTTGGAGGAATGCTCATCATCTTGCTGAGCGTGGGATTTACCACCATTAAGAACAAGGACCTTGAACTGGTAAAAAACCTGGATATCTATTACACCCTTTTCAGAGAACTGAATATGTTCTATGTGGATGAAACTGATCCTGAAAAGCTTGTCACCACCAGCATCAATGCCATGCTCACTTCCCTTGACCCTTACACTACTTATATTCCCGAATCCGATATGGATGATTTCAAATTCCAAACTACCGGGGAATATGGAGGCATTGGATCGCTTATTCGCAGATCTGGGGACCATGTGATTATTGCTGATCCATATGATGGATTTCCGGCTGCCAAATCGGGGATCCGTGCCGGAGATAAGATACTCAAGGTGGATGGTGAGCCGGCCGGACAGATGGCCATTAATGCGGTTAGTGATAAATTGAAAGGGAAACCGGGGACCAACCTCAAGTTGACTGTAGAGAGGTACGGTGAAGATAAGCCTCTTGATTTTTCCCTGATAAGAGAAAAAATCTCCATTCGCAATGTTCCCTATTATGGCATGATCGATGCACAAACCGGTTATATCCGCATCACTAATTTTACAACTGGTGCCGGAAAAGAGGTTGAAAATGCATTAAAATCACTTCAACGAAATCATAATATGAAATCACTGGTATTGGATCTTCGTTCCAATCCAGGGGGTTTACTAATTGAAGCTGTCAGGATCAGTAATCTTTTCATAGGTAAAGGGGAAATGATCGTAAACACCCGGGGTAAGGTAAAGCAATGGGATTCTGATTACATCACCCAGCAAGAGCCGGTTAACACAGAAATTTCGCTTGTTGTCCTGATCAATCGGGCATCTGCTTCAGCATCAGAAATTGTGGCTGGTGCCCTGCAAGATCTGGATCGTGCAGTGATTGTGGGACAGAGAACCTTTGGAAAAGGTTTGGTTCAAACCTCCAGACCCCTCAAATACAACGCTCAGCTCAAAGTAACCACAGCCAAATACTATATTCCCAGTGGTCGGTGTATTCAGGCTCTTGATTATTCCAATCGGAACGATGATGGCAGTGTGGGTGTTATTCCCGACTCCCTTATTTCGGAGTATGAAACCAGGAATGGTCGGCTGGTATATGATGGGGGTGGCATTCAACCTGATTTCGAGGTTATTCCAGAAATGCTTTCAGAAATCACGCTTCAACTCTATACCCAGAATATGTTTTTTGATTTTGCAACCCGCTACCGCTGCACAAATGATGAGATAACAGCTCCTGAATCGTTCAATATATCAGATGATGAATATACTTCATTTAAATCTTTTGTTGAAGAAAATGGATTCGAATTTCAGACTGCCAGCGAAAAGGTTTTTAAGAACCTTATAAAGACAGCAAAACGAGAAAAATATTATGACCTCGCCAGCGAAGAGTTCTCCTCACTGGAGCAAATGCTTTCTCATAATAACCTGAAAGATTTGGCAACATTCCAGGATGAGATCCGGCAAATCCTTTCGGAAGAGATTGTAAACCGGTACTATTACCATGCCGGAAGAATCCTTGCACAGATCCAGGAAGACATACAGCTTGATAAGGCTCTTGAAGTACTTAATGAACCTGCCCTTGTGAAAGAAGTCCTTGCTGGAAACCAGGGTGCACTCGCCATAGCAGGTGCAACTCACTAAACTTAATGAGCTTCAAGCCAGTTTGCTCCTTCTCCTATATCAACAGTTAAGGGCACCTGCAGTTGTACAGCATGTTCCATCTTCTCTCTGACGATCTGTTTCACCCTCTGTAATTCATTGGGTTTAACATCGAAGTTCAATTCATCATGTACCTGGAGGATCATGACCGATTTTAATTGCCCCAACTCAAAAGTTTCCTGAATATTCACCATGGCAATCTTAATGACATCAGCTGCTGATCCCTGAATGGGTGAATTGATGGCATTTCTTTCCGCATTTCCCCGAACTACCGAATTCCTTGAAAGAATATCTGGAAGATATCTCCTGCGTCCGTACATGGTCTCCACATATCCTCTTTCACGGGCCATTTTTATACATTCATCCATATAGGCTCTGATTAGGGGATATGACTCAAAATAACCATCAATTAATTGTCGTGCCTCTGATCTTGAAATGTGCATTCTCTGGGATAATCCAAATGCTGAAATTCCATAAATAATCCCAAAGTTGGCTGTCTTTGCATTGCTTCGCATTTCCCTGGTTACCGCTCCCGGATCCATCTTATAGATCTTTGCGGCTGTGGTGGTATGAATATCTTCATCATTGACAAAAGCCTCAATCATCTGAGTGTCATTGCTGAGATGGGCCATTATTCGAAGCTCTATCTGAGAATAGTCTGCAGACAGAAAAATATTACCCTCCTCCCCAGGAATAAAGGCCCTTCTTATTTCCCTGCCACGAGCTTCCCTCACAGGAATATTCTGAAGGTTGGGATTGTTGGAAGATAATCTTCCCGTAGTGACCAGGGCTTGATTAAATGAGGTGTGAATTTTTCCTGTCTCCTCTTTTACAAGCTTTGGAAGTGCTTCCACATAAGTGGAGAGAAGTTTTCTTAAAGATCTGTATTCCAGCACTTTCGCTACTACAGGATGCCTGTCTCTCAATTGAAACAGCACCTCCTCACCTGTAGCATATTGTTTTGTTTTGGTTTTCTTCGGATCGGATATAATCTTTAACTTCTCGAACAGAACTTCTCCCAGCTGTTTGGGAGAACTTATATTGAATTCTGTTTCTGCCATTTTATAAATTTCCGATTCTGAAACAATTATATCTCTCCTTAGTTCTTCTGCAAATATCTTCAGTGCATCCACATCAAGTTTAACACCCTGATGCTCCATCTTCATCAACACAGGGACCAGGGGCATCTCTATCTGTTCAGAGAGTTTATTGAATCCTTGTTCATCCAGTTGTTTTTTCAATATCCCGGCCAGTTGAAAGGTAATATCAGCATCCTCTCCTGCGTACTCTTTAGCTCTTTCCGGATCAACTGATCTTAAAGTTTTTTGTCGTGTCCCTTTCTTTCCGATCAGCTCCTCTATTTTTACCATGGAATAATTCAGGTATTGTTCAGCCAGTACATTTAAATTGTGTTTTTGATCTGGTTTGAGTAAAAAATGTGCAACCATCGTATCAAATAACCTGCCTTTAACATCTAAATTATAATTCTTTAAGATGTGCAGATCATATTTCAAATTTTGACCTATCTTCTCAATTTCTGAATCCAGAAATGGGGCAGCCAGTTTACTAATCCATGAACGTATTTCCCCTGGGTCATCTTCAAAGGAGACATAGAAAGCTTTGTTCGCTTCCCAACTAAATGCGATCCCCACCAATTCTGCCTTCAGTGGATCGAGCCCGGTAGTCTCGGTATCAAAACAAAAAGTATTCACACTGCAAAGTTTCTCCGCCAGCACTTTTACCCCACTAAGGTTGTTGATCAACTCATACTGGTGATCTGCCGATTCAATGGTCTTGAATTCAGGTTGATCGACACCAATACCCGATGATTCGGGAACTCCAAACAGAGTACCCTGATTGGCTTCTCCTGTAAAAATGGCAGGTTGAGATGATTTTCCCAGGATTCTGTTTGCTAAATTTTTAAATTCCAGCTCTCCAAATAAACTCTTCAATGCAACATAATTAATCTCTCTCCTTGCCAGATCCATGGTTGGTTGTTTAACAGGAACTTTCAATGATATGGTAGCCAGCGCCTTTGATAAAATTACCTGCTCCCTGGAATTTTCAAGGTTCTCCTTTTGCTTGCCTTTGAGTTGGTCAATATTTTCATACACCCCTTCAACAGACTTAAATTCTCCAATCAGTTTTTTGGCTGTTTTTTCGCCAATTCCTTTCGCCCCCGGAATGTTATCTGCCGAATCTCCCCACAATGCCAGGATATCAATCACCTGAATAGGGTGTTCCACATGGAACTTTTCCCTTACTTCACTGGGACCCAAAATTTCAGGAGGATTTCCTCCCCTTCCTGGTTTGTACATTAAAATATTGTCGGAAACCAGCTGCGTAAAATCCTTATCAGGGGTCATCATATATATTGTAAACCCTTCTTTCTCAGCTTTTTTGGCCATTGTTCCGATGACATCATCAGCTTCAAACCCTGGTTCCTCAATAATCTGAATATTGAATCCTTCAATTAGTTTTTTAATATAAGGAACCGCCCTCTTTATATCCTCAGGAGTAGCCTCCCTGTTGGCCTTATATTCGGAATACATCTCATTTCTGAAGGTGGGACCCGGAGGATCAAACACCACTGCGATGTGACTGGGATCCTCCTTGCGCAGAATCTCTTCCAATGCGAGGGTAAATCCAAAGACAGTGGAGGTAGGCATTCCTGATGAATTGGTCATTGGATTGGATATGAATGCATAGTATGCCCTGAAAATAAGAGCATAAGCATCCAGGAGAAAAAGTCTTTTTTCCTGATTCATTGGGTATTATTTGTTGTCGGCAGCGTACCACTCCGCATAGGAAGTGGCCGTTTCAAAAAGTTTAACTGAATGTAACTCTAATCCCGGAGTGTGCAATGATTGTATCTTATCAACGATAAACAGGACCAGGTTCTCGCAGGTGGGCTGAAAATCAAACAGATGCACTTTTTCATACATCTGTCGGACAGCGGCAAGGGATTTCCCCTCAGCTTCACTGTATACAACAAGTGAATGATCCAGGAAATCCACTACAGGACCTTTTATCATATGCTTCAGATCCTTGAAATCCAAAACCATTCCAAACTTTGGATCATTGCTATCCGTAATAGGTACCCCTATCATTGTTACAAAAAGCTTGTATGAATGCCCATGAATGTTCTTACACGCTCCATCATAATTCCACAGCGCATGTGCCATTTCAAAATCAAATTCTTTTGTCACCCTAATCCTTTTCATTCCTGCTTGATATATTAATCACAGACACATTCACTGATACAGCGTACCAATTCGCTAAGGTTCTTATGTTTCAAATAGTAAAATGTGCTCTTTCCATTTCTGGTGGAAGCAAGAATTCCCTTATCTTTTAAGATACCCAGATGGTGAGAGGCAGTTGATTGTTCAATCTTAAGAAGATTGTGTATTTCCGTCACATTCAATTGGTTACCGCCACCCAAATGTCCCAGGATCGCCAGGCGCATGGGATGTGAAATGGCTTTGATCATGTTTGCGGCCCTGTCAATTTCTTCCGGATTTAAATCAGAGAATTCCATGGATATTGTGATTAACTTATGGTATACATATTGATCAAATGCAAATATATCAATATTTAAGATATATATATTTTTCATCGTTACAGTGATTGAAATAATACCTTAATCTGTTATCTTTTTCTACCTTTGGAAATCCCAATCCCGAGTAGATGAGTAAATTGGAGGAGATAAGGAATCCGGTCCGGCTGGAAATGAAAGAGTTTGATAAACGATTCAAAGCTGCCATTTCCAGCAATATTCCATTGTTAAATGTTGTTACCAGATATGTATTGCGCAGAAAAGGAAAGCAAATGCGTCCACTTTTTGTTTTTCTATCATCCAAATTAACGGGGGAAATCACCGAATCGACCTATACGGCAGCATCCCTCATCGAACTGATGCATACAGCTACCCTGGTCCATGATGATGTTGTGGATGAATCCAATGAACGCAGGGGCGTTTTTTCCATCAACGCCATCTGGAAATCAAAGGTTGCTGTGCTGTTGGGAGATTACCTCCTGGCTCGGGGCCTTCTTCTTGCGGTGGAAAAAAAAGATTACGATCTTCTTGAAATTGTTTCTAATGCTTCAAAAGAGATGAGCGAAGGAGAGCTGGTTCAGATCCAGAAATCCAGAAGCCTGAACATCGATACGGAAACTTATTATGAAGTCATACGGAAAAAAACGGCGAGCCTTATTGCTGCCTGCACAGCCTCCGGGGCCAGTTCATCAGGCGCAGATCAAGATGTTATTGACCTTGTTTATGAGATGGGGATCAATATAGGAATGGCCTTCCAAATCAAAGACGATCTGTTTGATTATCAGCCACATGGGTTAATTGGCAAGCCCACTGGAAATGATATTAAGGAGAAGAAATTTACCCTTCCATTGATTTATGCACTGAACCAGGCTGAAGCCGGTAAGAGGAGGAGCCTGATCAGGAAGATAAAAAATGGAAACCGGAGTCAGAAGGTGGTAAATGAAGTGGTCCGTTTTGTAAATGAAATGGAAGGAATCGCCTTTGCCGTTGAAAAGATGCAGGATTTCAAATCAAGTGCCCTGGAGATTCTTTATACTTTTCCCGACTCTCCTTCAAGAACCTCTCTCAGAGACCTGGTAGAATTCACAGTCTCCCGCAACAAATAGTTCAGCTGTTTTCCCCTTCAAAATGGTCCGCCAGTATCCTGGCCCTTTCAAATCCTATCTCCAGGCTGAGCTCATCCTGTGAGGCAGATTTTATTCTCTTCAAAGATTTGAATTTCTTAAAGAGCTTTTCAATGGATTTAGCTCCGATTCCGGGAATATCTGCCAATGCCGATTGCATCATTGTGTTGGACCTCTTTTGCCTATGAAAAGTGATTCCAAACCTATGCGCCTCATTTCTAAGGTTTTGAATAAGTTTAAGCGATTCGGAATTCTTGTCAATATAGAGGGGAACGGGATCATCCGGGAAATAGATCTCTTCCAGTTTTTTAGCGATTCCTATGATGGCTATCCTGCCACGTAAATCAAGCTTAATCAGACTTTTAAGTGCAGCATTCAGTTGTCCCTTTCCTCCATCAACAATAATAAGCTGGGGAAGCTCCTTTTTTTCCTCCACCAGTCTTCTATACCTCCTGAATACCACCTCCTCCATGGAAGCAAAATCATCAATGCCTGAGACACCTTTAATGTTATAATGCCTGTACTCTCGTTTTAAAGGTTTACCCTGTTTAAAGACCACACATGCAGCCACAGGATCACTACCCTGGATATTACTATTATCAAAGCACTCTATATGAAGCGGTATCTCCTGTAGTCTGAGATCTGCCTGCAGTGTTTTTAAAATCCGGTCCATTGCGCTAACAGGTTTTCGCGCAGAGGATCTTTTCATTTTCTCCAGCCTGTAGCTTTTTGCATTTCGCTCTGACAATTCCAGAAGTTTTTTCTTATCTCCACGTTTTGGGACAGCAAGTCGGTTGTTCGGAAAATAGGACTGAAGGTCCATCGGCAGGATGATCTCTCTGGAATTGCTTCCTATTCTGGAACGTAAATCAGTAACCGCAAAAGCCAAAATATCCTCATCCGGTTCATCCAGCTTCTTTTTGATCTCCACTGTGTGTGCCTGAATAATGGCTCCTTTTACCACCTTCAGGAAATTTACAAAAGCTTCCTTCTCATCACTTACAATACTAAAAACATCCACATCGTGTATGGTGGGATTCACAATGGTAGATTTACTTTGATACCTTGACAGGATCTCTATTTTCTCTTTGAACTGGTTGGCCTCTTCAAATCGAAAAGAGGCAGCACGCTGGGCCATCTCTTTTTTCAGGAAAACAATTACTTCACTCAAATTTCCCCTGATAATTTCTTTTATCTGTTGAATGCTTTCATCATAATCTGCCTGAGTCTGCAAATTTTCACAGGGTCCCTTGCAATTACCAATGTGATATTCAAGGCACACCTTGAATTTTCTCTGTGAGATATTCTCCTCCGTCAGTGAATACTTACACGTTCTCAATTTATAAAGCTGTCTGATAAGGGTCAACAGAATTTTCACAGCATAAGCAGAGGTATAAGGTCCAAAGTATTTTGAACCGTCATTAATCACAGTTCTTGTCGAAAACACCCTTGGAATAGCCTCATTTTTAATACAAATCCAAGGAAAGGTTTTATCATCCTTGAGCATGATGTTGTAACGGGGTTGATGCTTTTTTATCAGATTGTTTTCCAGCAATAGTGCATCAGATTCGTTGTTAACCACAACATACTTTATGTTGGAGATACGATTTACAAGGACTTTTACTTTGTAGGAGTCGTACTTCTTTTTATTAAAATAAGATGAAACACGTTTCTTCAGGTTCTTTGCTTTCCCGATATAGATAATTTCACCTTTTTGGTCGTAGAATTGATACACACCTGGTAACCCGGGCAATGCCCTTACCAAATCCTGCAATTGTGGTTGATCTGTCATGTTGACTTTGCAAACAGCGTGGTAAATGAAAACCTATCCACATCGAACAATCCTCTATCTCCAATTTTAAGAGAAGGAATAACCAATAGACTCATAAAAGAGAGGGTCATAAATGGAGCATGCAATAAGGACCCCAATTCTCTGGTAATCCGGGTCAATTTCATATACTCCTTTCCAACTGTTTCTACCGATTTAGTGGTCATCAATCCAGCAATGGGCAATGGTAATCCATGTATGCTGTGACCATCATGCACTGCAATACCTCCCCTTTTCCTAAAAACCCAATTGATTGATTCCACCATTGCTGCATCGGACGTCCCAACACAAATCACATGATGACTGTCGTGGGCAATGCTCGAAGTGATGGCTCCCTGTTTGATCCCAAAACCCCGAATAAATCCAATAGCTGGTTTCATGGCTGGATCATACCTGTTCACAACTACAATTTTTAGAAGGTCTGCTCCCGGATCACTTTTTACCTCTTTGACATCTTTCGGTAAAAAAACTTCATGCATTCGTGTTACCAATGATCCATCAATTGCTTCAATCACCTTCATTCGATCAAATGCTTTGACAACCCTCAGATCAGGTGACGAAATTTGCCTTCGGGCAAAAGCATTGACTATTTTTGTTTTTACTGAAGGAATTTGGGTCTTGCCATTTTCATATACGGAGATACCCTCAATATAGGTAGAAAGCACATTTAACTTTTCCAGCGAATCAACAACGATAAAATCTGCCCTGTCATGGGGTCTTAGTAGTCCAATATTCAACCCATAGTGCCTGCTTGCATTCAAAGAGGCCGCTCTCAGGACGTTAAAACAATCATATCCTGCCGAAATAGCCCTCTTAACAAGCTCATTTATATGCCCTTTTGCTAATTCATCGGGGTGACTATCGTCTGTACAGAACATCAGGCTTCCAGGAGCAATTTCCATCAAAGAGATCAGTTCATCAAAGTTTTTTGCTCCACTACCCTCCCTGATGAGAATTTTCATTCCAAGTTCAATCTTCTCAAGAGCTTCGCTCTTTGATCCGCATTCATGATCTGTAGTGATACCTGCCCTAACATATTTTTTCAGATCTTCACCACTCAGTCCGGGCGCATGACCATCCACATTCATGTTTTTTATCTGTGCAATTTTTAGCTTTTTCAAAACCATGGAATCCTCTCTCACCACACCCGGGAAATTCATCATCTCCGCAAGGAATCCCACACCCTCCATATCCAGCAAATTTTCAATCGCCTTATCATCAATTTCAGCACCAGAAGTCTCAAATGGAGTTGCTGGCACACAACTGGGCGCACCAAATAAAAATCTAAAAGGAGTTTGCTTTCCATTGTCCACCATAAAACGAACTCCTTCCACTCCAAGAACATTTCCAATTTCGTGTGGATCCGATACAGCTGCAACAGTTCCATGTTTGACAGCCATCCTTGAGAATTCAACAGGAGTTACCATGGAGCTTTCCACATGTACATGAGCATCCACAAAACCGGGAAGGATGTAATTTGTCCCTACACTACTACTCTCTTCCAAAGATGTGATCACTCCCTCTTCGTAAAAGACCTTTCCTTTGAAAATTTTACCATTGATGATGTCAACAATATTTCCATCGACCGATCCGTGCAACATGATTTTTCCTGATTTTTGTTCCACGTGGAACTATCTGCCCATATATATTAACAAAACACTTATATCGCTAGGTGAAACCCCTGAGATTCGTGAAGCCTGACCAATTGTTCCAGGTCTAATCTTTGACAGCTTTTGCCTGGCCTCAGTAGAAATACTCTTCAATTTATTGTAATCAAAATTCTCAACCAGCTTTATTCTTTCAAGTCTTTTAATCTTATCTGCCATCTTTTGCTCCCTTGTAATATAACCTTCGTATTTGATGGCAATTTCAGATGTCTCAATAATTTCATCTCCCCTATTTCCGCAATCTTCATATACCTTCTTCAGCAACTCTATTTCATCTACCAAATCTATTAATCTTACCTGGGGCCTTTTTGCCACCTCAATCAATTTCATCTTTTGCCTTAGTGGCGATGTCCCAGCCTGTTCCAGAAATCCATTTATCTCATCAGGATCAACACTATACTCTTTCATGAATTTGATTAATTTTCCGGTAAGCTGCTTTTTCTCTTTCAACAAATTCATTCTCTCCTCATCTGCCAATCCAATTTTTGCACTAAGTTCTGTCAGGCGTTCATCCGCATTATCCTGCCTCAGTAGAATCCTGTATTCAGCCCTCGAAGTAAACATCCTGTAAGGTTCATCAACACCCTTTGTCACCAGGTCATCTATGAGCACTCCAATATAGGCCTGGTCCCTGCCCAATACAAACTCCTCATCTCCTCTTATTTTTAAACTTGCATTAATGCCAGCCATTAGACCCTGCGCTCCTGCCTCTTCATAACCTGTAGTGCCATTGACCTGACCTGCAAAATAGAGGTTTGCCAAATTCTTTGTTTCCAGAGTATGGTACAATTGGGTGGGGGGATAATAGTCATATTCTATTGCGTATCCGGGCCTGAAAATTTTCACTTTCTCCAGTCCTTCAATCTCTAACAACGCATTGTATTGCACCTCCCAGGGTAGAGAAGATGCAAATCCATTGATATAATATTCGACCGTATCCAGTCCCTCCGGTTCTAGAAATAATTGGTGTTGGTTCTTCTCTGAAAATGTAACAATCTTATCCTCTATGCTTGGACAATATCTTGGACCAATGCTTTCTATTGTTCCATTAAACAATGGACTCTCCTCAAATCCCTTTTCCAATTCAGAATGTACTTTTAGATTGGTATAAGCGATGTAGCAACTTTTATGGCTGTCATAGTCCACTTCATAGTTCAGGTAACTAAACTTTCGATTCTCCGTTTCTCCCGGTTGTTCCTGTAATTTCTCAAAATCAATACTTCTCCCATCAATTCGAGCAGGGGTTCCCGTTTTCATTCTTCCCACCTCAAATCCGTGATTTTTCAGCTGTTCACTTAATCCATATGCAGGAGGCTCACCCATTCTGCCCCCTTGCATCTTTACTTTGCCCACATGCATTAATCCATTAATAAATGTTCCAGCTGTAATGATCACTTTTTTCGAAATGAACCTGATCCCCATAAGGGTTTCAACGCCCTTCACACAATTTTCTTCAATGATTAATTGAGTAACTATATCCTGCCAGAATTCAAGGTTATCAACACTTTCAAGCACTTTTCTCCACTCCAAAGTAAATCTGGATCTATCACATTGAGCCCTGGGACTCCACATGGCAGGACCCTTGCTCCGATTTAACATCCTAAATTGGATCATTGACCTGTCGCTAACAATGCCCGAATATCCGCCTATAGCATCTATCTCTCTTACTATCTGGCCTTTAGCGACACCGCCCATGGCTGGATTACACGACATTTGAGCAAACTTTGTCATGTCCATTGTAATTAACAGGGTTTTGCACCCCATATTGGCAGAGGCAGCAGCTGCTTCGCATCCTGCGTGACCACCACCCACAACAATTACATCGTATTCAAAAATCATTTTCAGCCAGCTTCAACCACAAATGTAATGCTTCATTTTCCTTTTCCCGCATTGTCTCTTTCTCATCCGAGGAATCATCTTTAAAACCCAACAAGTGTAACACTCCATGAATCATTACCCTTCTTAGCTCTTCATCATCCTCCACTGCATAAAATTTAGCATTCTTTTTAACCTGATCCATACTAATAAATATATCACCTGAAGTGATATTATCATCTGTATAGTCAAATGTTATAACATCTGTAAAGTAATTGTGGTTTAAATATTCCCGGTTCATGAGCCTGAGTCGCTCATTTGAAGTAAATATAAAATTAAGATCTCCCGGGAGCTGTTGTTGAAATTTAACGTAAGTTCTGATCCACTGTTTATGTCTGATCTTCTGTTTTAAATCAAATGTAATATTTTCGCTATTAAAGCTTATCGCCACTACAAATTGAACTTAAGCTCGACGATACGTCCCTCCTCCAGATAAAGAATCTCATCGGAGAGCCTTTCCATCAGGAAAATTCCTCTGCCATTAATTTTCTCCAGGTTCTCCGGGGAAGTAGGATCTGGAACATTCTGATGATCAAATCCTCTACCCTGATCCTCAATGTGTACCTTAAGTTTTTTCTTTTCTAGCTGCATTGTAATGTTTACCTTTTTATCGGGATCAGAATTGTTACCATGAATGATGGCATTGTTTGTGGCCTCCATGGTAGCAACCAACACATTGCCATAAACTTCATCGCTAAGATCAAGTTCAAGCGATAGATCATCTATGGCCTTTTCCACCAAACTAAGGTTCCCAATTTCAGAGGGAATATTCAGGTCTTTTTTCATAATAATACCAATGGATGTTTCTTATACGGAGGTTCTTCTCCAAAGGTTCCAAAAAAACCATTATTTGCTTAACCACTCTTCAGGATTCAGAATTCTTTTCTCCTGCCATATTCCAAAATGTACCTCACCTACATTTTCATTTTCATCGGAGAAAGCCTCTCCGAGTACCTCTTTAGTCTCTACCTTATCTCCGCTTTTCACCCTCACATTTACAAGGTTCATGTAAACTGAAATATACTCTCCATGCCTTATTAAAACCGTATAATTAGCTCCCAGAATGGCAAATACCTTGGTAACCTCCCCCTCAAATACAGCCCTCACCAGGGTTCCTGGAGCGCTACTAATATCGACTCCGTTATTCTTCACACTGGATCCCCTTAAACCCGGAACCTCATGGTTCCCATACCCAACAGTTATGATTCCTTTTTCAACAGGCCAGGGTAGTTTTCCTTTATTCCGCCTGAAGTCATTTCCCACCAGCTCCTGCTCTGGAGTAAGCGCTGCATATATATTATTTGCATTGAGCTTTCGTGCCTCCTCTTCGATGATTTCCCTGATTTTTGTCTCCAGTTCCCGGGTAATACGCTCTTTCTCCTCTATCTCTCTCTTCAACTGAGACTCCTGTTGTTTTAAACCGTCCACCATGCTGCTTCGCTCCCTTCTTTCACCAATCAGCTTCTCCTGCTCATTCTCTTTGTTTTCAAGCAAGGAGAGCTTCGCATTTTTCAATCCATTTAACTCATTATGTTTTACAGCCAGCTCACCTATCAGGGTCTGAATGTCACTTGCTATTTGAATGCGGTAATCTGTAATATATTTCAAATACTTATAGCGCTGATACGATTGAGAAATAGAAGCTCCTGCCAGGATATACATGAGCTTTTCATAATTGGTGTGATTCATGTAAGCATAATAGATTAGTCTCGCATATTCTTCTTTGTTCTTCCTGTTTTCAGCCTCAAGCTTATGGATTTGTGTCTGCGTATTGGTGATATCGACATCAATGATCTTTATCTCTTGCTCCAGTGTCCCTATCAATTTATCCCTTGAGTTAATCCCTCTTTGAAGAATATTAATTCGTTGCACAGAGACGGATTTTTTCTCTGCAGTCTGTTTCATCAGCTCCCGTGCAAGCTTAATCTCATCGAATGCTTTCTGTCGTTCTCTTTGCAACTCCTCTTTGGATTGTGCGGAAAGTGAAGCGACAGATATCGCTCCTAAAAAAAGTATGAGTAAAATGATTCTCATCTCAGTTCTGTAAACGTATACCTTCTGGGGTTCACATCCATTTTAACTTCCACTTCCCGGTTGTATGAGATTGATCCGCCCCAGACAATAATCTCAAATTCCGTAATCATAAAGTTTGAATAGATTTTAAATCCTTTCTCTATTCGTTCGCCCATTAAATATTTATTTGTACGTTGGTGTAAGAATTCAAATTTATCTAATTGCAGTATAGTCCGGTCCAGAGAAATTCTTTTTTTGATATGATCCACGTCAAATTCAAATAAGATATGTTTTTCCTGGTCATCTCTGGCCAGCTCCAGATCATCGCACAAATAATAGTTTTTAATGATATTTTGTAAATCTCTGAAATTTATTGGATACTGGTACCCGAAACGCCTTTGTAAAGGAGTCCTGTATACAATTCTATTTAGCCTGTTAATTACTTTGATTGAATCCTGCTCAACGCTGGCACGCATGATTTCATACCCACTATTCACTACTGAAAGGTAAAGAATTGAATCCCTCTTCGAGTAAAGAGTAACTGTTACTTCGTACCGTTCATTATCAAACATTAATATAGCCTCAGCCTTACTGATCAGAAAGCTTTGAATGGTATCAGACCCGGTACATTTTTGAACCATGCCTTCCATCCCTTTTAGCTCAGGTATATCAGGTTTTCGAATCTCTCTAATAACCCCGCATTGATGCAGCACAAACCCCACCAATACAATAATAAGTAACAACTGTCTATTCATCCCCTGTGCTTTTGAGGCTCTCTATTTTCTGCTCCAACCTCTCCTTCTCTCCACCCAGAATAATGGCTTTAAAGTAATAGGATTTAGCAATTTCAAAGCTTTCCAGGGCAACCTGAATATCTCCAGCATGTTCATTCACTTCAGGATCATTTTCTCCCCCTTTCTCAAGTGCACTCAGAATATACTTTTCAGCCTCTTCAAATTCCTTCAACTTGTACAACACCCATGCATATGTGTCAATGAATGTAGCATTGTCAGGATTGTTCTTTATGGCCACCTGGCTCCACTCTCTTGCCTTCTTCAGTTTTGATCCTCTCTCTGCCAGGTAATAACTGTAATTATTCAAAACCATAAAATTGTCAGGTTCCTCTTCAATCAGTTTTTCAAAAAGTGAATCGGACCTGTGAAAATCGTCTAACCTGTAGTACGCTTCTGCATATAGCATCTTCGATTGTGAGGTATACTCTTTTACACTGAAATCATCAAATGAGATCCCTTGAAAATTCTCAATGAGCAAATCATACTCACCCTCTTCATAAAATCCTATTCCCCTGAAAAACCGGATGTCAACACTGTCAGGATAGTGCGCCATCGCCTTCTCTGTTATCAATAATAACTCCTGATTCAATGAACCTGCATTGGCCAGCAAGATGGCTTGCATATAAAGTTCATAGTTCCCCTGGTTACTCTCCAAATAAGCCTTTATCTGCAAGTATGCTTTATCATAAGCGCTGGAATTCATGTAGAAGTCAGCAGCCATTAATCGACCCTCCGGTACATTGGGATGTACATCCAGAAATACCTGCAATAGATGATCCAGCTCCTCGGGGTAATTCAATATAAACTCATCCTCCGACAGGTAATAGGACATGATGGCCATTTTTCTCTTTACATCGATCTGTTGATTTCTAAAGGAACAGGATAAATACTTGAAACTGTTAGGGTAATCCTCCTTTTTACGGAAATAATCAGTAAGATTTGTTAGTGCAAAAATATTGGTGCTGTCTATCTCCAGAATCTCCATGTAATAATCAGCCGCCATATCTTCTTTACCGCTTTTCATGCATAGTTCTGCCGCTACAATTCTGAACTGAATGGCTTCCGGAAAAAGAATCATCACCTTTTCGATCTCCTCTTTTGCCATTTCATAGTTCTGTTCACTCTCATATATGGAGGCCTTCAGCAGGGTAATTTTTTCACTAAAACCCCTCTCTTCTTCTATCTTTTCAAGCATCTTTATTGCCTTTTTGGCCTTTCCGCTTGTAAAATAGACAGTGGCTAGCTGGTACTCCCATTCCACTTCCTCGGGATCATTTTTCTTCTTCTCCTTTAGGATCTTTGTCATGGTAGTATAATCTTCACCGGCACCAAGAGCATTCAGGTAAGCTATGGTATACCATTGATTGTCAGGGTCTAGCGAGTATGCTATTTCCAGATTATTTCGGGCCAGATCAACCTGTTTGGTCATCAGGTAGATGGTTCCCAGTTCATAATACGCAACCTGGCAATCTGGTTTATCTTTGATGACCAGCCTGTAAAGTTTTATCGCTTCAGGAAAGCTTCCCAGGTTCTTTTGCTTTACAGCTTCGATGAGTGCATACTGGTAGTCGTTATTCCCTTCTCTCTTCTGCCCCATACAGTTTATACTGACCGAAAGAAGCATCCAACATGCAACAATTCCAATTCTAGTATTCTTTATCATTTTATGACCCCTGTTGACACTCATACTACATAAATGAAAATTATTGACTCCCCGTATGTCCGAATCCTCCAGCTCCTCTTTCCGAATCCTCCAGTGACGCTACCTGTGTCCATGATACTTTTTCCACCTTATTAATCACCATCTGACAAATCCTCTCTCCATCATTTATTACAAAACTAATATCGGAAAGATTAATCAGGATGATACCAATCTCTCCCCTGTAATCGGCATCTATGGTTCCTGGACTATTCGCCACTGATATGCCCTTTTTAAGGGCCAGTCCGCTTCTTGGTCTTATCTGCGCCTCAAAGCCATCTGGTAGCTCCATAAAAAGACCTGTGGGCACGAGCCTTCTCTCCAGGGGTTTTAATAAAATTGGTTTGTCCAGGTGGGCCCTCAGGTCCATTCCCGCCGACAATGGCGTTCCATAAGCCGGCAGAGGATGCCTGGAGCGGTTTACAATTTTCACATCCATAGAATTATCCGCTTTTATAATCATTAAACGTTTTTCTTTCTCCAAAATATACCACAGTGCCAAACAAGCCCATCAGTATCAATCCTTTAAGGTTCTGAAATTTTAATACTTCCTGCAAAAGTAGTTCATTGATAAAATATATCACCAATGCAAAGGCCATATAAACCAGAATTCGTCCAATTCTGTATGGCACAGCATAGTGTTTTCGCGACCAAAGATAGGATAACACCACCATCACACTGTAACAAATTAGATGTGCCCATGCCGATGCCAGAAATCCATATTTTGGAATAAACAGGAGGTTAATCACCACTGTAATCAATGCCCCCAGAATGACCAGAACAGCTCCAATTTTAGTTTTATTGGTCAGTTTATACCATATGGATAGGTTGAAGAATATACCCATCACCAGGTTAGCCATTAAAATCACCGGTACGATGTGTGAACCTTCTCTAAAACTCTTACCAATGAACAGGATGAAATAATCCAGGTACAGATTCACAAGCAGGAATATAAATAATCCGGCCACTACAAAAAAGGTCATTACATCGGCATAGAGCTTTTTTGCGTTTTTTTCTCCGGATTTTGAAAAGAAAAAAGGTTCGGCAGCGTACTTAAACATCTGGACAAAAAGTGTCATAAGGACTGCTAATTTATAATTTGCCCCATAAATTCCCAGTTGTTCCATGGGATTCTGATCTGCCGGAATCATGTGCTTAAGTAATATCCTATCCAGGGCCTCATTCACTGTACCAGCCAAACCGGCTACCAGTAAAGGGTATGAGTACCTGAGCAGGGTGTTCATTAGTTTCCGGTCAAAGGTCGATCTGAAGGCGGCCAGAATCTCCGACAAGAGTAAAAATATTTTACTTAAAGAAGCAATCATATTTGCTATCAACACATATCCAACTCCTATCTCCTCTCTATATACCATAGAAACCAGTTCTGATTCTTGATGTTTTGGGCAATAGTAAAGGAAAAACAGATTGAGACCAATGTTTATGGAAACTTCAACAATGCGTATGAATGCATATTTGCCTGCCCTGTTGTAAAGCCTTATCCTTGCAAAAGGGATTGAGGTGAATGCATCGACTCCCACAATAATTGCAAGCCATTTAATGTACTCCGGGTTTGATGCATAACCCAGGACCCTGCTAACGTCTCCTCCCCAAAGCAACATAGAGATAATGAACAGGGAAGAGGTGATAAACAAAGCACTCAGCACTGTGGTATAAACCTTCTCTTTCTGATTTGAATTGCTGGTATACCTAAAAAATCCGGTCTCCATTCCGTAGGTAAGGATAACCAGCAGAAAGACCACATAAGCATAAAGTTCAGTGATTACCCCGTAGGTGGCTTTTTCAAAGACCCTGGTATAGAAAGGGGTCAGCAACAAGTAATTGAGCAGACGTGGCAAGACAATTCCCAACCCGTATACGGCAGTTTGCCCGAACAGTTGTTTGATGGGATTTTTCAATGCTTTGGAACCAAATTTTGTAAATGTAGCATTATCTGTCAGATAAGGAAGTTTATTCGTCCGTGGATCTTTTATTGAACAACAGGTATCCGAAGCTAAGCTGAATTACCCATGGTTTTTCTTCTTCAGTAATGTATCCCAATTGAAATGAGATTGGTCCTGCTACTGTTACAAAATTAAGGGAAGCGTCGAAAAGGGTCTTCATGCTATTGAAATAAGTTCCTTCGTATGCTGCATTATTCTCTTCCATCAGGATCTCCTGAACCGGAAAGAAGGCATAAGCTTCCATTTTTGCATGAATCTTCCTGGTGAATGTATAGACCGGCATGAGCCCTGCCGCAATAAATTGATGAGCCCGATAATGTTCCATGAGAAGACCCTTAGTAATGATGTTAGGTTGAAATACTGGTGCTTCAATAATTGTTGAAAAATAGTTGCTTTGCAACGGTTTGAAGGTGGCCTGCATGAGGAAATGATACCCCAGGCTCAAAGAGCCTTTTAATGGAATGTATGTAGTGTTCTCGTATATAGCAGTGAACCATAAATAGTTCAGTTTTTCATTGATCATATTCTGAGAAGTAGATCCCGGTATATAGGACTCGATCCCGTATCCAAACCGTATGGATAGTTTTTTATAGCCACCATTAGTGGCAAACTGTCTGTTGTTCAGTGTATTTCGTTCTCCGGCCACATACACTGACATGAGATTTACATTGGAAACATCGGAGGTGTCACTGGAAGAAAAATCTTTTGTCATATAATAGATCTCCCGGTTCCTCCCAATCCCCAGTCCGCTCTTGATCACACCATTTATGGAATAGGGTATTCCCACGTCGAACCTGAAATTGGTTTCATCCTCAGTGATGTATGAGGGTTTCAAATCCTCAAAGAAGAAATTTGAATTGTAACTGTTGTAATCAATTCCGTTGTAATTAAAACTTCCCTGAAAATACAATGGAATTCTGAAGGGATAATCAAACCTTAATCCCAGATTCACCCCGTCATACAATCTCCCGAACTGGATGCTTCCCTTCAGGTGACTACTCACGTCCGAAATAGCCCGGTAACTAAAACCCAGATAGGTCTGAGCCAGACCAGTAGATGCGAAAAAAAGCCCGACTCTGGCCTCTAGTGGAGCCTCCGGAATTACCCTGAGTCTGAGGGTATAAAGGCTGTCCTCTGGATTATATACAGCCCGGGGATAAAGGTAAAGCAGGCTTTTGTCGCTTGCCAATTTCAGGTATTCCCTTTTAAAATCTTTCACACCCATCACCGAATCTTTCTTCCATATACTTCTTTCTACATAATCCTTCTGTTTTTCATTCAGGCCCTCTATTTCAAACTCCTTAAAACGTAATTCCGGCCAGGCATCAACAAATGCTTTTCGTCTCTGATTCAGTGCGATTGAATCCTCAGCTTCTCTTGGCACCATCATTTTAATGCTATCCATTTTTTGTACGGTAGTTCGGTACCCGGCATCCACAAATTCATCCAGCTTATCAAAAGCAAGCAATGACTCTTTCTTGAGATCCAAATCCAATAAAATTCCGTCTGCCGGATCGATCCTGTAACTGGTAGGTTTCATTACCATGTTCTCGATCTGTCCCATGAGGTCAAACTCATCGGGAGGGGAATTCCCTTCTGCAGCCTTTGAACCAATAATCACGTCCGGTTGGAAATGTTCTTTCATATGATCCAAAGGAAAATTGTTATAAATACCTCCATCATACATAATGTTCCCGTCTACCACAATGGGTCTGAAATACAAGGGGAACGTCATAGAGGCCCTCACTGCCTGGGCCAAATCACCCTTCCTGAACACCATCTCTTTGCTGTTACTGATATCAGCACTGACACAAAGGAAAGGAACAAACAGACTATCAAAATCATACCCTGCAGTCGCACTGGCCCGGGAAAAGATCTCCATGAAAGCAAAATCCATTAAATGGCTGGAAATTAAACTCAATGGTAATCTGGTTTTCGGAATGGTGTCCTTTATATCCAATCCAATTTTAAAAAGATCGGGGCCCGGATATTCAGCTTTGAAGTAATATTTATCTTCCTCCTCCAGAACACCGGTCATCCAGTAACTGAACTCTTCAGACTTAACAATATTAATCATCTCATCGGTACTCAAACCCATTGCATAGAGTCCGCCTACAATCGCCCCCATAGAAGTACCTCCAATATAATCAATTGGTATATTGTACTCTTCCAGGGCTTTGATCACGCCGATGTGAGCAAGACCCTTGGCGCCTCCTCCACTCAGCACAAGCCCCACCGATTGTCCGTATACCAGCATTGGCAAGAGCCCAAACAATATGAGAAAGGAGTTCTTTTTAAACATTCATTCTATCTTTGTAAAGCAATTATATATTAAAGTTACGTGAATTATGAAGATGAAGTATATGACAAGTCTGATAGTTGCCTTAATAATAACGTTATTCGCCACGGGGATCAATGCCCAGAATAGCAATAATGAACCCGAACATCTGATCAAAATTGAGACCACCCTTGGAGACATTGTAATCAAACTTTACAATGAAACTCCTGGTCATCGCAACAACATGATCAAACTCATTCAAGAGGATTTTTATATAAATCAGCTATTCCACAGGGTGATCAAGGATTTTATGATCCAGGGTGGTGATCCGCACTCGGCAGGAGCCGAAAAGGGACAGCGACTTGGAGCCGGGAGCCCTGATTACACCGTACCGGCTGAATTCAACGAGAAGCTGTTTCATAAAAAAGGGGTCCTTGCGGCTGCCAGAGAGGGAGACCATATGAATCCCGAGAAAGCATCTTCAAGTTCCCAATTTTACATAGTTCAGGGCCGTGTTTTCTCTCTCGAAGAGTTGAACCTCATGGCACAGCGCGGCATGATCAACATAAACAAAGAGAAGACCGAACTCTATTCCACCCTTGGAGGCACACCTCACCTGGACGGATCCTATACCGTTTTCGGAGAGGTGTTGGAAGGACTTGAGGTACTGGACTGCATCGCTGCGGTTGATACCGACGCAAATGATCGCCCTCTTGAAGATGTGGTATATTCCATATCACTGATCAGGTAACCACTCTTTTTTTTATACTTTTGTAGCTCTAATTAACTCAGATATGCTTCAGAATATTGACAGATTCCTTGAAGAAGCCAGGCTATTCAACGCCAGTACCAGTGAGGAGATAGAACAGTTCAGGATCAAATACCTTGGTAAAAAAGGATTGCTTGCTGATCTCTTCAAGAGCTTTAAAGAGGTTCCTGTTGAACAGAAAAAAGAGGTGGGGCAGAAGATCAATCAGTTGAAGCAGTTCATTACTGAAAAAGTGGAAAAGTTGATGTCTACCATCTCAGATGATGTGGCAGGAGACAATTCGGCCGATCTTACTTTACCTGGTCCTCCCCTACAACTGGGTGCCCGGCATCCCATATCCATTGTCAGGAACCAGATTATAGAGATCTTTGGCAGGCTGGGTTATACCATTTCAGAAGGACCCGAAATAGAGGATGACTGGCATGTTTTCTCGGCACTCAATTTCCCACCTGAGCATCCTGCCCGAGATATGCAGGACACCTTTTTTATTGAGAAGGATCCCGATATACTACTCAGAACTCACACATCATCGGTACAGGTACGTGTCATGGAGAAGGAGCAACCACCCATCCGAACCATTTCTCCGGGAAGGGTATTCAGAAATGAAGCCATCTCGGCCAGGGCCCACTGCATCTTTCACCAGGTAGAAGGACTCTATATCGATGAGAATGTATCCTTTGCCGACCTGAAACAGACACTTCTTTACTTTGCCCGCGAAATGTTTGGAAAAAAGGTGGAAATCCGACTTCGGCCCTCCTATTTTCCTTTTACCGAACCATCTGCTGAAATGGATATCAGCTGTCAGATCTGCGGGGGCAAGGGATGCAACGTTTGTAAATATACCGGATGGCTGGAAATTCTTGGTTGCGGAATGGTAGATCCAAACGTCCTTGAATTCAACCATATCGATTCCAAGAAGTATACCGGTCTTGCTTTTGGTATGGGTATCGAGAGAGTTGCCATGCTCAAATACCAGGTCAGGGATCTTCGCCTCTACTTTGAGAATGATATACGTTTCCTGAAACAGTTCCAGGCAGCCTATTAAGAATTCACTGTTTCAGACTGAAATTTGACCCTCCTTGCAGCAAGCTGCTAGGAACCGAAGCTCGACGCAGTCAATGCCCGAGCGTAATTCATTCATCATGAACGAAAGCTTTGATCTTCCTGACCCCGACTCCTGTATTTTCAGGACACATCCCCTGTTTCGTCACCTGACTGATGATGAGCTCCAGGATATATCCTTCAATAAAATAACAGAAACCTATAAAAGAGGTTCAATCATTTATAGCGAGGGGAACCGAATGAAAGGTTTCTATTGTGTTCAATCGGGAATTATAAAGATATACAAAACGGGATTTGATGGAAAGGAACAGATTATTAGATTTGCCCAACATGGCGATCTCATTGGTTACCGCTCAGTGGTAAGTAATGAACCCGCATGCACCACTACCCAGGTTCTTGAGGCTGCTGTATTGTTTCATATCCCCACCAACATTTTGCTCAAGCTTGTAAAAACCAATGGCAATTTTGCAGTGGAACTTATGAAGCTCACCTGTAAAGAGTTGGGGGAGGCCAACTCCTATCTCACCGACATTGCCCAAAAAACAGTAAAGGAGCGTCTTGCCGAAATTTTGATACAACTTTACAGCGATTTTGATGAAGATACAGAAGGCATTCTGAATATCTCTCTAACCCGGGAAGAACTCTCCAACATTGTTGGAACTGCAACCGCGTCCATTATCAGGTTTTTGTCTGAATTTAAAAATGATGGGTTGATCGAATTGAATGGAAGAAAAATAAAAATCCTGGACAAACCAGGATTGAAATACATTGCCAATATTTAGTGGAGCTTAATCCCTCAACTTATTGATCACAATATGTGCAATGAGTCCACCCACAATAAGTCCGAGGCTAAGCGAAAGATGTGCATTGGTTTGAACCATGGTAAAAACAGAAACCCCAAGCACAATCACTCCGGCCAGAATTATAAGAAGTCCTGCATTATTCAATAAATCTTTTAACATATCAGCTAATATTAATCAATTCCTCACAAATATATACAAAATATCAGAATAAAAAGTTTTGGCTATCTCTATATTTGCCAAGGTGTTCATAGGCATTCTTTGTTACTTCCCTTCCCCTTGGGGTCCTTTTAATATATCCCTCCTTAATCAGGAACGGTTCATATACTTCTTCAATGGTTCCTGCTTCTTCACCTACTGCAGTGGCAATGGTATTCAGCCCCACTGGTCCTCCCTGGAACTTATCAATGATTGTTACCAGGATTTTGTTGTCCATTTCATCAAGTCCGGACTGATCAATATTCAACGCATTCAGTCCGTACTTTGTAATTTTCATATCGATGATCCCATTTCCTTTTACCTGGGCAAAATCCCTGATTCGTCTGAGTAGCGCATTGGCAATCCGTGGGGTGCCACGACTTCTGGAAGCAATTTCCACCGCAGCATTCTCTTCAATTTCCACCTTCAAAATCCCGGATGAGCGTTTAACAATACCTGTAAGTACTTCAGCATCATAGTATTCTAGCAAAGAATTAATTCCAAATCTTGCCCGTAAAGGACCCGTAAGCAGACCCGATCGGGTGGTTGCTCCTATCAATGTAAATGGTTGCAGGGTAAGTTGGACAGACCTGGCCGCAGGTCCCTTATCGATCATTATATCAATACAATAGTCCTCCATTGCAGAATAGAGATACTCCTCTACAATGGGTGATAGTCTGTGGATTTCATCGATAAATAAAACATCTCCCTCTTCCAATCCTGTGAGTAAACCGGCCAGGTCACCCGGTTTATCCAGAACAGGTCCGGAAGTAATCTTGATACCCACCTCCATCTCATTGGTAATGATGTGGGCCAGGGTGGTTTTACCAAGACCCGGGGGACCGTGTAACAATACATGATCAAGGGCTTCATCCCTCAAACGTGCCGCCTCTACGAATACTTTCAGATTTTCAACTACCTTTTTCTGACCATCAAAATCTGAAAAATTACCGGGTCTTAACCTGGCTTCCATCTCCTGGTCGGTCTCCGATAATTGCTTATCCCTCAATTCAAATTCTTCTGTCATTTCTAAATCAATGAATTAAAGTAACATCACTTTCGGGTAGTTTGATCCTGAATCCATTTATTCTTTGTTCTATATTATTTTTATAAGTGATGGTCATCACCAAATTGCCCTGATCATCATATTTCTTCCAGTTTTTTTCACGAATACCCAATTCATAGTATTGATCCTCCTTCAACACACCTGAAGAGTAGTAATATTTGTGTCTTTTATCAGGATTTCCCTGGGAGTAAAAGCCTTCATACTTGATCTTTCCATTATTGAAATAATATTTCCACATTCCCTCCCTTAACCCTATCACGAAGGCGCCACGTTCCTCATGATCACCTACCTGGTAGATCCATTCTCCCTCCTTTTCACCATTGATATAATCACCTTTTGTTAATATACTGCCATGTCTATCGTACTCCACAAACATCCCGTCCTCTCTTCCATTAAAATAACTCTCTTCGCGCCAGATGTTTCCATTAGGGTAATACCAGTTCCACAATCCCTGGTATCTTCCACGTTCAAACCTTCCTTTTTGTTCAATTCCTCCAGTTCTAAAATAGAAAATCCAGGTTCCTGACCGCTGGTTGTTTTGATAGGTTCCCTTTGCCCTTGTTTCACCAGTTAAATATAGATCGATCCACGTTCCTTTTCTTCTTCCTTGCTCATCAATGATCCCTTCTGATATTTTCTGACCCAGTTCGTTGTACAGGTACGCATTCTCTACATTCCCGATGGTATCATAGAATCTGTGAATTCCTACGGGGACTTCCTCCTTATATCCGCCAGTGAAAATCAAACGTCCCTGTTCATCATAAGTACTTTTCATGTCCAGTAACTCCTTTAAATCCTCATCGATCTCTTCCATGATCATCCCTCGCTCATACCTTAATGCCATCACCAGTTCTCCCTTGCCATTAAACTCCCGGAAATAGCCGTGCAACTTATTATCCAGATAATTTTCCTCTTTTTTAATTTTACCATTTTCATAATAATCCCTGAAAGTACCCTGCTTTCTTCCCTCTGTATCGGTCCGGTTCACTCTTTCCCGGTTCACCATGTAGTTGTCGTTGTATTCCAACACTGTTAATAGCGTACTGTCTCTGGAAAACTCCCTCGATAACCCTTGTTTTTTCCCATTTTTATAAAATACTATGAGTTTTAACTCACCTGTAGGATGGTAGTAATAGGAACTTCCTTCCTTTTTACCATTCACATAGAGTTCTTTTGAAATTATAGTAGATTGTCCCGGGTTCAATGGATTATCATAACTGTACATGATGGAATACCCACTTTTCTCTCCTACCTGGTAATTGATTCGCTGTACCAGTTCACCTGTCTGATTAAAGAAATTCCAGGTGCTATCAAGCAGGTAATTTGTTCTCTTTCCCTCAGATTTGATAACACCGGTCACATAATACGTTTTCCAGTATCCTTCTGGTTTACCATCCCGCATATAGCCTTCGCTCGAAATCTGACCATTGGGATAATAAAACATAACAAAACGGGTTTCATTGCTTTCATCCTGTGCGGTTAGCGGAATCACTAACACCAGGCTACATATGAATACGATACTGTATAGATATACCCTTGATAACATAAAAAATATTTACAAATGCAGACTTTTTGAAATCTCCAACATTCTCACTATTGATCCCTTGGCCTTATCCATCAATTTTTGTTCCAAAGTTATTTCAGGAAGCTCATACTTCAAAGTATTATAAATTTTTTTAATGGAAATAAGTTTCATGTATTTGCAATCGTTGCAAGCACAGGTGGAATCTTTAGGAGGTGCAGGAATGAAAGTTTTATGTGGACTGGCTTTTCTCATCTGGTGAAGTATACCCGATTCGGTAGCTACAATGTATTTCATCCCTTCATCTTTGATTGAATAATTCAACAGTGAAGTAGTGGACCCTATGTGATCTGCTACAATCAGGATAGGCTTTTCACACTCTGGATGTGCAATAATTTGAGCATCAGGATTTTCGTTCTTTATCTCCAGTATTTTCTCAAGGCTGAACTCTTCATGCACATGGCATGCCCCATCCCACATTAACATATCCCTACCTGTTATACTACGAATATAGTTACCCAGGTTCCGGTCCGGTGCGAAAATAATCTTCTCGTCTTTGGGAAGGCTTTCAATAATCTGAATCGCATTTGTGGATGTGCAAATAATATCTGTCATCGCCTTGATCTCGGCTGTTGTATTTACATAGGATATCACAGTATGATCAGGATAATTCTTTATAAATGCTGCAAATTTTTCGGGTGGACAGGAATCTGCCAGTGAGCATCCTGCATCCATATCGGGAATCAGTACTTTTTTATCAGGTGCCAGAATTTTTGCGGTTTCTGCCATAAAATGAACTCCTGCAAAAACAATGATATCTGCATTCGTTTCTGCTGCCTGCTGTGATAAACCCAGACTATCTCCTACATAGTCAGCTATATCCTGTATTTCTCCTTCCTGATAAAAATGTGCCAGGATTACTGCATTCTTCTCCGATCTAATCTTTTTAATCTCTTTAATAAGATCTATTGTGTTTTTAACAGTTTTCATAAAATATATATATTATCATATTAAAGAATAAATCTTTTTATAATGATGATATGCGGTTCATTCTGTTTTAAAAAAACAGGAAGTATCTTTGCAATTTAAATTATTGAAACATTAGACACACTCTATTAACAGTTAAAATATATGTTAAGTTCTGAATACACGAACGATAGAAAATGATTTAACAGCTGTTAATAGCCCATAACTTTGATAAAAAAAATGTCTGTTCAAAGATAATGACTGTTGACAATCTGTTTATCTTTTAGGGATTTATTTGGGTCTTTTTTAAAAAAAGAGGGATTAAAGGTTTTATGGACTGGTTATGAAAATGAATGAACAACAAATCAACCATTTATTTGTTAAAAATAGTGAAAATGGAAAAGGAAATTGCTATTGCTTCTGATCACGCGGGATTCAAGATGAAACTATCCATTATTGAGTACTTGAAAGAAAAAGGATTCAGTATTAAGGATTTTGGAGCGGATTCAACAAATTCAGTTGATTACCCCGATTATGGGCACCCCCTGGCTGGTGCAGTGGAAAGTGGCTTATTCAAATTGGGTATTTCACTATGTGGAAGTGGAAACGGTATTAACATGGTGACCAACAAGCACCAACAAATAAGAGGAGCTTTGTGCTGGAACAAAGAGATAGCAAGATTGGCCAGAAGTCACAATGATGCAAATATATGTTCTCTTCCGGCAAGGTTCATAGATCTTTCTACAGCCAAGGAGATTATAGATGTTTTTCTTGAGACAGAATTTGAAGGGGGAAGGCACAACCGGAGAATCGGCCTGATTCCTGTTAAAATTTGAAAAATGATATCCAATACCAGCAAATATGCCATCAGGGCGGTAATATATCTGGCTCTTTTTGCTTCTGAAGAGAAGAAATCGGGAATCAAGGAGATCTCAGCAGCGCTTGATATTCCTACACCATTTCTGGGAAAGATCCTCCAGATGCTGGCCAAAAAAAATATACTTAACTCTTCTAAAGGGCCTCATGGCGGTTTCAGCCTGCAGAGACCAGCCATGGACATCTCAATCATGGACATTATCGAAATCATTGATGGCACTGATTTTTTTAATACTTGTGTTATCAGAACCACGAAATGCAGTTACGAAGCACCCTGCAGCATGCATGATAAAGTTGCACCATTACAGAGAGAGATAAAAAGCCTTTTTATGACAGAGACCATTGCTGACCTGGCATCCGAATTCAGGCATGGTAAAGAGCGGATCAGGATTTGAGTGATATGAGAATTCCTAGACTCTTTAAAATCCGGAAGGCAATATAACCCGCCAGCAAGCCAGTAAAATTGGCAAAAAGATCGAACCATTCGGCCTCACGTGTTGGCACCACAGTTGCCTGAAGCACTTCAATAATAGCACTCATGATGAATATTACCATGAGCAGAGTCAGGTGAAAACGAACACATTGACCCTTGCAACGGCATTCTAACAGTGCGACGAATCCGAAAGAAGCATACATGGAAAAGTGTACTATTTTATCAAGGAATGGTATGGAAAAAAGTGACGAATCCGGCATGCTGCTGCTGGGAAGAAGACTGAGCATGGCTATTACAATAGCCAGCAGAATGGAAAATTTGTATTGGAACACGTAACTTAGCATATCGGTATTCATTTTAATGGCAGCACAAATATGATAATAATTTTGAAATGAAGTTAAATAATTTACTTGCTTTATTGGGCGAAGAGAAGATAGAAACATGGTTTGACCTGGGCATTTTCATAGACCGGTTCAGGGAGAACAAAGCTTATCCCTCCATTAGCTTCAGGGGCTCATACGATGAATTTAAGGAGCAATTGAGAAAAGGAGGAATAGCATTTCTTACGTTCCACTATATGGTAGATGGTGTAACGGTTGAAGTGGATAAATATGCATCACTTGTAAGGCGAAATATTCCTGGAATTAGGGTGCACTATATTGCAGGAGAGATCCATTCTAAAACGGCTCCTATCATAAAAGAGGATTATAAGCAATGCGTAATCCCGGAGTTGGTGGGTTTTAATGAATGGGAATTGTATAAAGATTTTTTCTTCACAAAACTTGAAAGGGGAAGTGACACTTACAACGTTCTAATAAAAAAATTATGGGCACAAACCCTTGAGATCATTGAAAAACTGGGTAGCTATATTGAAACTGAAGGGATCAATTTACTCTATCTGCTCAATGTCTGTTCCAATCCGGGAAACGTTGCCCTTGCGCTTGCCACTGTATTACTTTCGGAATACCTGGGAATCCCGGTCATTAATAACAACCATGACTTCTTTTGGGAAGGAGGGATGTGCAAAACAGAACGGGAAAAATCAGGTTCTAAGTCAGGCCCCAGGGACTTTTTCTTTACCAACTGTCACCTGGGTGAAGTCTTTTCGGTGATCGAAATGCTATTCCCGTGGCAATCCCGGACCTGGGTCAATGTGAACATCAATAGGGGCCAGTCGGAACACCTGATAAAGATCAATGGTCATAACCCTGCCAATGTGATGGAGATTGGAACGGCTGTGGATACTTCCCATTATACCAAGAGCAATAAAAGAAAAAACATCAACACCTTCATTCAGGTAGAAAAAATATTAGCGAGGTATCATGATCAACTGGTCACCTATTCAGTTGAGGATGTACTTTCGGGGGAGTTGGTCGCCGAAAACAATCCCCGACCCATTCTTATCGGGGCCCATACCGGAAAAGTGGATAGGTTTATAGGGGAAAATATTATATTACTACAGCCCACCAGGATCATCTCAAGAAAAAGAATAGAGACCTCTTTTAATCTGCTGCTCAAGGTGTTTGAAGAGGAAGAAATGGTACTCAGGTTTATGAAAACCGCGCACCTGAAGATGACCCTTCTAATCACAGGTCCTATCGCATCCGGACATTTCGACTATTACAGGAAGCTCATCCAAAGGTTCCAGGAGTTGTTGAACAAGGTGAATCCAAATCTGAAGAACCGACTTTACCTGGCATTACTTTTTGGTGAAATTGACAGGGAGTCTTTTAAGGAACGTTTTGACCATCCAGTTGGGATCGCAGAACTTTACAACATCTCTTCACTGGTGCTGCTTCCCAGCAAGACAGAAGGAAGGGGCCTGCCCATCATTGAAGCCACCGCTTGCGGCACCCCCATTTTTTGCAGGAGGTATGAACCCGAAATGGTCTATTCTGAAGTGATTGGGGAGCATCTGGGGGAAAAAGACCGGCTGAAAGTACTGGAATTTAAAGGGAAGAAAATAACCAGCAGTATTGTGCAGCGTATCATCGACAGGGTATTTTTCCCCCACAGGTATACCGATGAATTCATGCACAACCGACGCGTGGTGCACAAGCGGTACAGCCTGGATTCTCTCAATGAAAATATTAATCAAATCTTGCATCGGCTCTATCAACAGATAAGAGTCAATGAGAAGACCCTTAGGATGGTCAATGAAAGTTCGGATGATTACAGGGAGATGGTCAGTTTTTCCAATGAAGACTTAAAGGCGTTGCTGGATACCAGAAACAGGCACTACCTCCCCGGGTATGGCCGTCTCTCTTTCATGCTCATGCTGAAATCAATTATCGACCCAAGTTATTTCAGGGTGGAGCAACAAAATTTACGCGGAATGGCTTTTCACTTTGCCCGGGCCATTATCGAAAATGATCCTGATGCAGAATATGTACCCGAAAAGATCATCAACCAGTTTTATAATGCTGTTGAAACCCTTTTTGAATTACACGAGGGAGAGACAACGATTCAACATGATCATTCCATGTCATACCGGCACCGTAACAGGTACCACTATCCATACCAGGATTATACCTTCCAGGAACTAACAGGATTAATTAACCTGCTTTATATCAAGATTGTGCAACCCACACCAATCAACAAGGTGAATCTTAGTCCCCAGTTTTTCACAGATTGGAACCTGGCCCTTTTGCAGCTTACCGGGAGTTCTTACCTGGCCATTGATGACAGGAAAAGGCTCATTGAAAGGCTTCATGCCAACCTGCCCATTGCCTATTTCCCCGGAGCCTACATCATGTATGAACTGGAGTTCTTCGCACTGCAATCAATACGTTCAAGGCTCGGGCTTCCCATTGAGAAGACAATCACCCGGGAGCTGCTTGATAAGGAGGTAAAGGAATTACAACCGGTGTACATCTTTGCACAGGAAAAGAACCTTGGAAAACAGCTCAACAAGGATGAGATCACCGATTATATCATTAACGGAACATCGGAAGAGTTAAAATTGCTTTATGAATTCAAGGTGATTCAGATCGTCCGTACCAAACAGGTGTGTGTAGGGATCCATTTCCCCCAGTTGGGCACCAGGGCATTAAAAATACTGCGCAGGATTAAGGAACAAAGCGGATACATCCTTACCAACAGGAGCAATGCGGCCATGATGACCGATATGGTGAACATGGATCGCTTTCACATTGGCAAGGTACCCAATCAGTATACGGCTCATATCATGGGGATACCTGTTCAAAGTGGCTATATACAGTACGTTCCGGCAGGAATACGAACTACCCTGGCCTACCCAACACCGGTACAGACTTCAAAAGATTTTGAAAGAGCCATGAAGAGCGATCTATTTAAGTCCCTGACAAAGAAATATGGGGAGGAGAGGATCATATCTGACATCCGTGAAGATGCACTTAAACGGGGAAGCCCCGTCATGCATGTGCTTAAATCCCTGGCTCTTCCCGAAAAAGAGAATAGAGCAACCAGCTATGAGTATGTGAGTGGAATCTATGAGGATGGATTGCCCTATAATGGTGCCGTGGCTCACCTGAATTTCACCAATCGGAGGTGGGATTTTGCTGCCGTAACGACTGCAGGAAAACCCAAAACTGTCCACGATTTTGTGAAAGCATTTAACAAAAAAAGCGGTAAAAAAGCGCAAATTGCCTGGAATGGTGGATACATCCTTAATCCCGAATTGGTGGGCAAGCTTGGGCTTCCCGAAACCTACATCGGTTCATCCTTGGGAATGTTGGTTTCAGAAGGTCATATGATTTCGGCACCCCTGTTCAATAAACCGGCTCTGCTTATTTATAAAGATGGTACCATTGATATACAAAGGGTCAATTGTGCCGGAGGATTGCATCTGGCATGGAGGAGTGGAGAGATTGAGTTTCACGCTGATGCCTATAACCGGAAAGAGAGTGTTGGTGAGTCGGGTTATTATGATTTGTTTTATTCCCGCCATGAAATAGAAACAAAGGGAAGGATCATTGTAAGATTGGCCGGCAATGTGGTCAAGGAAATTATCAAAAGTGAAAAGAGTGACCAGGTTCCTTTGGTGCCCGTTGGGGTTACATTGGCTATAAACCCCGAGAGCATGCCCGGTGGATTAAAGGTAGGCATGAAACTAAATCTCTCTGTAGCTGGTTACGAAAATGTGCTGCATGCAGTTGAAGCTGGTCCGCTGCTACTGGAAAACGGTACGGTGGCTATCGACATGCTTCATGAAGGTTGGAAAACAGAAAACTCCATTCGTACCCAGGCAGCAAGATTGGATTATAACGAAATGCGAGGTCCTAAAATTGCCGTCGGGATCAGCAAAGAGGGTCAGCTGGCTGTCCTCACCATCAACGGAAGAATAAGGGAATCGGTAGGAGCCACCCATGATGATATGGCCGGTATCCTGCAAAAATTGGGCATGGACCGGGCCATGGGGTTCGATCCGGGAGGCAGCAGTACCCTGTTGGTTGAAGGCACCACCCTGAACATATCTCCTTATAACAAGAATTACGAATTTGATGTGTATGCCCTTCCTCCGGAACCCAGGGCCGTTTCCAATGCCATCATTGGATTTATCGATCAATCCTGCGAGGAGAGTCAATAACCTACATGAAAGGACTTTATGTACATATCCCGTTTTGCAGACAAGCCTGCAGGTATTGTGATTTCTTTTTTTCGGTGAGTCTCCACTACATGGATGAATTTGTGGCACAGCTGGTGGAAGAGATCAGAACATGCGGAAAGAGTTACCCCGCACAAATCCTGAATACGCTCTACCTGGGAGGAGGAACACCTTCATTGCTATCCCCGGAAAATCTGGACAAGATCCTGGATGCGGTTCATGGTACTTTCTCTTTCCGCGATGATGCGGAGATAACCATGGAGTGTAATCCGGATGATCTGAATGCTGCTCTCCTGAAGATGATTAAAGGCAGGGGATTCAACAGGCTTAGCATAGGTGTGCAGTCCTTCCATGAAAAAGAGCTGCAGCTGATGCGCAGATCGCACAATGCCGGGCAGGCAGAGGCGAGTGTTAAGCGTGCGGCATCAGCTGGTTTTGATAACATTACCATAGACCTCATCTATGGCGTTCCCGGTCAGTCAGCTGCTGAATGGGAAGAGAATGTACAAAGGGCTATTTCTTTACCCATTTCACACCTGTCGGCCTACCACCTCACCTTCGAGGAAGGCACCATATTTGATCACTGGCGGAAAAAAGGACGATTGATACCCGTTCATGAGGATGAGAGTGTCGGCTTCTACAGGTTGCTCAGGGATCAAATGCTTTCTGCTGGGTTTGACCACTATGAAATTTCCAATTTTGCACATCAGGATAAGATGTCAGAACACAACCTGCTTTACTGGTCAGGCTTGCCTTATCTGGGTGTAGGACCTTCGGCCCACTCCTATAATGGATCCCAAAGGAGCTGGAACATCTCCTCTTTAAAGGAGTATATGGAAGGAGTTTCCCGGGGCGAAAGTGTCAGTGAATCTGAACAGCTCTCTTCGGAAGAGCGGTACCATGACTACCTGATCACCTCTCTGCGTACCAAATGGGGAGCAGATCCAAAGTTTATCAAGAATCATTTTGAAGAAAAGTTTTGGAAGCACTTTGAACTTAAGTCAGCTCCATTTCTTGAAGAGGGAACCATGAGTATCACCGATGGAAAAAAAACCATAAATCCCAACCACTGGCTCATCACCGACCATATCCTGAAGGGGTTGTTTGTGGATTAAGACCCTGCTGCTGCTAACGCTTTACCAATCAGCTCGTCCAGTTTCTCACGAAGGGTGTCATAACTGAAATACTTCTTTCCCAGTTCGAAATTGTATTCGGCGATCTCTTTGGCCATGGAGGGATTATAGATCACCTCCGACATCTCTTTTACAGCGTCCGGAGTGAGGTTGCCGTTCTCGATCATGACTGTTTTAAAACCCTTATTGCCGATATCGGGCATGTAGACCGGCTCATAGTTGTTGACAAAAATGGGACGTTTGGCCAATACCGCTTCCACAAATGCATTCCCGAATCCTTCATAGGTGCTGAAGTAAGTACATGCCGTAGCCCGGGCATAAGCATCAGAAAGGGAGAACCGAACTTCCCCGTTGCTATTGGAGAGGCCCTTGTTGTGGAACAGATGATGAGCAAAATTTACTTGCTCTCCCAGTTTCAACTCGTGGATCTGGTTCACCAATTCATTATAATAGGCGCTGCCGGCATCATCTGCATAATTTCCGGTGATGATCAGTTTGATTTTTTTATCGTTGAGCTCATGGAGTAACTGGATGGCGGTTTCGATCCCTTTTCGCCCCACAATCCTTGTGATCTGGAAAAGAAAAAGGTCATCCTTTTTGAAACCCATATGTTCGTACAGGTGCTCATTTTTCTGGTTTTGAACACCAAAGGGTTTGCTGAAATCCATCACGTTGGGGACATTGACCGAATCACGATCAAATCGTTCCCTCAACGTATTAAAGGCATGTGTATTGATCACTGCATGAACCGAGTTGGGGGCCCTTAATGGAAA
>Ga0209013_10000291_pt1 | contig 43820 bp, 46 predicted proteins | sample Cruoilmetagenom2_FD_187291 | JGI IMG/M metagenome (GOLD analysis project Ga0209013, IMG submission 187291) | Oil polluted marine microbial communities from Coal Oil Point, Santa Barbara, California, USA - Sample 2 (SPAdes) (version 2) | ecosystem: Environmental > Aquatic > Marine > Oil seeps ...
ATCAGGACGCGACTGATTCGGCCTTCGACATAGCGTGTGACCATCCACCGGATCACGTCGTCGCCCCTGCGGTAGAGACCGCCGTCCACGACGGGCGCGAGCGAGGCGTGGGGGGCGCCGGCAAGCGCCGAGAGCAACGAGAGAAAGCGGGCCGCGTCGTCCCGGCTGCGAATGGGCCCGAGGACCTTGATGACCAGGTCCTCTCCGTCGGTCACGCGACGGATCCGATCCACCGGCCGGTCGTCGAGCAGGTCGCCGTCGCCATCGCCGAGGGCTATACCGAGCGCGCCAAGAAGCGCTACGTCCGCCTCACCAGGCGCTTCGGCGGCGTCATGTCCACCGTCATGGTCCCGACCGATTACCCCGTTCAGCCCGGCGACACTATTTACGTCCGCGAACGCTTCTTCTAAAGCTCATGGGGAAAGCCTTTCCCCCCACCGGCCCTGAAGTCCCGTGAGTTCCAACTTCCGCATTCTCCATTGTCTACGTGCGCCCGTCGGAGGGCTGTTCCGTCACGTGCACGATCTGGCCCTTGGCCAAGCGGAGATGGGCGCGGAGGTCGGGATCGTCTGCGATTCCCGCACGGGCGGCGGCAGCGATCTCGATGTGGCGCTGAGCCGGCTCAAGGACAACTGTGCGCTTGGTGTCACGCGGATTCCCATGGCGCGTACCCCCGGGTTCAACGATTGGCGGGTCTACCGGAAGATCGCCAAGCTCGCACGCAAGCTCGACGTGGACGTTCTGCATGGCCACGGGGCCAAGGGGGGCGCCTATGCGCGCCTTGCCGGCCGAGGTTTACGGAAGAAAAAGGGCACCAAGGTCGTCTACACGCCACATGGCGGCGTGCTTCACTATTCGCCCTCCGCGCTGTCGGGACGGCTCTATCTCGCCCTTGAGCGCAAGCTGGGGCCGATGACCGACGGCCTCATTTTCGAGAGCGTGTATACCGGGAACCGCTACGTGGAATTAGTCGGGCCGCCGGTTTGCCCGGTCCGGGTCATCGTCAATGGCCTGCACCGGCACGAGTTCTACGAATCCCTGCTGGCAGACGATGCGGCGGACTTCGTCTTCGTTGGCGAGTTGCGCAAACTCAAAGGCGTCGACGTTTTCCTCGAAGCGTTGGCGGCACATCAGACGATCTTCCCGGGCCGCGCCATCATCGTGGGCTCCGGCCCTGACGAAAAACACTTCAAGCGCATGGCGCGTAAGCTCGGGTTGACCTCCAGGGTGATGTTCTCAGGCCCTCAGCCCGCCCGTACCGCGTTCGTGCGTGCACGCTGCGTCGTCGTGCCCAGCCGGGCGGAGTCCCTTCCCTATATCGTGCTCGAAGCGGCCGCGGCGCAGATGCCGATGATCGCATCGAATGTCGGCGGCATTCCGGAGATCGTTGGCGACGTTCCCATGCCGCTGATCCCTCCAGGGGACGTCGATGCCCTGGCGGGCCAGTTGCGAGCCTTCCTCGCCGATCCCAATCCCTTCCTCCGCCGCGCCGAGGAGCTTCAACGCCACGTCGCTCAGCAGTTCACGGTCGAGGCAATGACCCGGGACACGGTGGATTTCTATATTTCCGAGCTCGGCGCGGGCATTCACAAATTGCCCGAGCTCTCAGCGGAAACGACCTCTTAACCATAGGTCAAGCGGAGCTTTCCGCACCCTTCCGCCTTCACCCATCAAGAAGGGCTGTCATGCGATGACTAGAGGCTCGGAGCCGTCCGGCTCAGGGTCGCGTCAACGCCCGGCTTTGGACGCGGACGACCATCCTCTCGATGGTAATGGCTGCCGTGTGCGCCGTGGGCGTACTCGTCGCGGCCCAGAGCATCCCGAAGGTCGCGGAGATCGTCGGCCAGCGTGCATCCTTCGAGCAATCCTACGACGTTGGCCCGCTAGGCCGCTTCGGCGGCCAACGCAAGGCTGTCGAACTTGTGGCCACGCATCCCTTGGGGATCGGCGCGCTTGAGTTCGGACGCGTCCACCATGTCGAGGACGTGCACCAGGTCTATCTCGCCATGTATCTCAATGCGGGCTGGATTGGTGGAACGCTCTACCTATTCCTCGTCCTGGCGACGATCATGCTCGGTCTCAGACTGGTGCTGCGCGACCGGGGCGGGACCGGCATCAGTGCCGTACTCGTCGCCGCGTTTATCGGCATGGCGCTCGAAGGCGCGGTGATCGACACCGACCACTGGCGGCACTTCTACCTGGTCATGGCGATGATTTGGGGTATGGCGCTGGCGCCGCGTGCCGTGCGGGACAACTGGTCCTAAGCACCTAGAGAAGTGGTCGGAGCGGGGAGATTTGAACTCCCGACCCCCGGTCCCCCAGACCGGTGCGCTAACCGGGCTGCGCTACGCTCCGACGTCTCGTGTGAGAGTGCTGCATATACGCCTTTGCGCCCCTGAGACAAGCAAAAGGTCTCGTGGCCAAAGGGGTCTCTAGTCTTTGGTATCGGCGTCCGCCAACAACCGATGGCAAGCCTCGAGCTCCTCGAGGAGCGCGCCGAGCGTGTCGCCGTTGGGCGCGCTGCCAGGACGATAGACCCCAGGCCCCTGTGCCGCTTCGGCGGCGATGTCGGGAATATAGGGCGCCGCGATTTCGTCATCCCCGGACATCTCGGCGAGACGCCGGTAGTCCATGACGTAGCGGGGGCCCTGCTCGCGCAGAATCTTCTGGACACCCCGGATGGTGTAGCCGTCGTTGTAGAGCAGGAAACGGATGCCGCGTAGAAGCGCCACGTCTTCGGGCCGGTAGTAACGCCGGCCGCCACCGCGCTTCATGGGTTTGAGCTGAGCGAACTTGGCTTCCCAAAACCGCAAGACGTGCTTGGGGACCTCCAGCTCGTCAGCGACTTCGCTAATGGTGCGAAAGGCCTCCGGCGCCTTCTCCAACCCTTCGTCCTCCTGACGTCAAGTCCCGCGGCTACTCGGCGGCCTTCGACCGGGATAGCGCTTCGTTGATGCGCTGCTTCATGATGTTGCTCGCGCGGAAGACGAGCACCCGCCGGGGCGTAATTGGAACTTCCTGACCCGTCTTCGGGTTCCGTCCAATACGCTCGCCTTTGTCGCGAATGCCAAAAGATCCGAATGAGGACAACTTGACCGGATCGCCGCGCTCGAGGCTCGTCACGATTTCGCGCAGCACAAGCTCCACGATCTCGGCGGACTCGTTCCGAGGCAAACCAACCTTCTGGAAGACGGCCTCCGCGAGGTCGGCCCGTGTTAGTGTCTTCCCGCTCATCGTCGTACGGCTCCCCCAAAGTCGCGGGATGAACCAAGATGCTAGCCGAGCGCGTGCTTGTGGGTCAATCTCAGACGCAATCAAATTCCTGATTTTGCGTCATATTCTGGCCAGGTGTGACATTCCCAGCACGTAGTCACCAGCGAATGAGCAAGGCACCCCAGGTGAATCCGCCGCCCATGGCCTCTAGGAGCACCAAATCGCCGCTCTTAATGCGCCCATCGGTGTAAGCCTCGGTTAAAGCCAGTGGAATTGAGGCCGCCGAGGTATTGGCGTGCTTATCGACTGTTATGACGACCCGCTCCGGCGCGAGCCCAAGCTTCCGCGCTGCCCCGTCCAAAATCCGCTTATTGGCTTGGTGGGGCACGAACCAGTCGATGTCGGCCGCCTCATAGCCCGCCTTGCCGAGGGTCTCGGTGATGACTTGGCTGATCTTGGTGACGGCGTGACGAAAAACTTCGGGCCCGTCCATGCGAAGATGGCCGACCGTGCCTGTCGAAGACGGACCGCCGTCTACATAGAGCTTGTCCCTGTAGCGGCCGTCTGACCGAAGACACGTCGCCAAGATTCCCCGGTCGGTGTCGACGCCATTCAGCTTCTGCGCCTCGACGACGACGGCGCCTGCGCCATCTCCAAAGAGCACGCATGTTGAGCGGTCCTCCCAATCCAAAATGCGAGAGAAGGCCTCTGCACCGATGACCAAGGCCCGATTGAACTGGCCGCTCTTCAGGTAGTTGTCCGCTGTCGACAGAGCAAAGACGAAGCCCGAACAGACCGCTTGAACGTCGAATGCTGCGCCATGCGTAATTCCGAGTTCGGCCTGGATGGTCACCGCGGACGCCGGAAATGTCTGATCGGGCGTCGAGGTCGCCAGGATGATGAGGTCGATGTCGTCAGGTTCCAGCCCGGCATCGGCGAGCGCGGCTTTCGCGGCCGCCGCGCCCATGGCCGAGGTGAGTTCGCCATCGGCGACGATGTGGCGCTTGCGAATGCCGGTCCGGGCGGTGATCCACTGATCGGACGTGTCGACGAGCGCCTCCAGGTCCGCGTTGGTGACCACGCGGGCGGGCAAATACCCGCCAACTCCCTTGATGACTGACCGTATGGTACTCAATTCAGACGCTCCCAAGCCTACGCCGCACCTTCAAGCTCGAGCTTGGTGTGGAACTGGGCTACGTCGCTCCCGAGGCGCTTCACTACGCCACTCGACGCCATCTCATAGGCAAGGTCCACGGCACTGGCGAAACCCGTGGCATCGGTTCCACCGTGGCTCTTGACGGCGATGCCGTTGAGCCCAAGGAAGATGCCGCCATTCAGCTGGCGCGGATCCATCTTTTCCTTGAGTGCGCGAAAGGCGCCTTGGGCCAGGATCGCGCCGAGGCGAGCCAGGAGCGACCGCCCCATGGCGGCACGTAGGTACTCGCCGATTTGCTTAGCCGTTCCCTCGGCGGTCTTCAAGGCGATGTTGCCGGTGAAGCCGTCGGTGACGACAACATCCACGACGTCGTGACCGATATCGTCACCCTCGACGAAGCCGTGATAGCGGATAGGGAGTGGCGCCTCTCGCAGCACCTGGGCCGCTTCCTTGATCTGCTCAACCCCCTTGACCTCTTCGACGCCGATATTGAGGAGACCGACAGATGGTCTCTCCATGCCGAACAGGGCTCGGGCCATCGCCGCGCCCATCAGGGCAAACTCGACGATCTGGCGGCTATCGGCGCCAACATTCGCACCGACATCGAGCACGATGCACTCCGCCGCAACCGTCGGCCAGATCGCCGCGATAGCGGGACGGTCGATGCCTTTGACGGTCTTCAAACAGAACTTTGACATGGCCATGAGCGCGCCAGTATTGCCGGCGGACACGACCGCATCGGCCTTACCGTCGCGGACGGCCTGGATGGCGAGCCACATGCTGGACTTCCAGCGGCCGCGGCGAAGAGCCTGGCTCGGCTTGGCGTCCATGGCAATGGCGACGTCCGTGTGGACGACCTCCGACCGCTCGGCCAGCTGCGGATAGGCGGCGAGCTCGGCCACGATCTTGGCCTCGTCGCCGACCAAGATGAAGCGCATGGGCGGATGACGGACGAGCGCAATTGCGGCCGCCGGAATGACCACGCTTGGACCGTGGTCGCCGCCCATGGCGTCGAGCGCTATGGTGACTGGATCACCCATTCCTCACACCGATCTGGAAGACGCTAGGCCGCGGCGGCCGGGCCGCAGCAACCCCCGAGAACGCAACCCGAATAGACTTAAAAGCGGGGCGGTGACAACCTCATTTTGGGCTTAATCCCCCGCCCGCTGGCCTTTCTTGAGCTTCTGAAGGGCCGCGAAAGGCCCGCTTTCCGCCTCTTCCGCGGCTCCGCCGCCTTGCGACCATTGGAAGCTTGCTCCCTCTTTCTTGGGATAAGGGTCCAGAGCGGTGGCCAAACTCTCATAGACCACGGGACCGAGATCGAAGGCCCCGTCTACGATGCTCTCAGGCCAATCTAGGAGGCCCACTTGCCCAGGATCCTCGGCTTTGTGCTCCAAATCGGCCACCAAACTTTCCGGCCAGAACTCCATCTCCACGGGAATATCCACGGCCACCGGGATCGGTTCCAGCGAAACCACGCAGGTCTGCGTGACGTCGGCTGTGAGACGTCCTGACAGGTGGATGCGGCCACCCCCGCCACGGCGCAATGTGTAGTCGAAGCGAAGCGCGCCCAAGGCGACCAATTCGAGCAGGGCCTTGATCGCCTCACGCTCGGCCGCGCTTCCCTCGATCGTTTGCGGGGCATTGTCCACGATGTCGATGACGCGGATTTCGCGCGACAGTGGCGGCGGGGCTTGCTCGTCTTCGGCGATGGGGTCGGTCATGCTGTTTTCGCGCCTTCTGTCAGCCTCAGATCCTCGGAAAGCTGACCTTGCCGGCGCAGATGCCGCCAATAGGTTTGTCGTCCAAATGCTGGACAACCCTTAGAACATAGGGCGTCAGCGCCGCGCTTGCAGCCTTCGAGGGCTCACCCTCACCCGGCAGCGTCGCCTCAATGGCGCTTTGCAGAGCGCCCGCGCCCTCGCTCAAGGCGCTCTCGAAGCTTTCGAGCTGGCCGGCGCCGGAGGCCATCAGCTTTCTCATCTTCTTCGGCACCGCCATGTCCCCGACCCCGAGCTCCCGCAGCACGGTCTCCATGTCGGCCGAGAAGCGGTCGGCCACATCCTGGGCCATGCGCGCCGCCTCAGGCGTTCCCGCCTGTTTCAGCCGGTGGAGCACCGTGAACAGATGCAGCGACAGCACCACGTACCGGCCCTCGAGGTTATCGGGGACCCCAAACCCCTGATAGAAAATAGGAAGCCGTGCCCGCGCCACAATCGCGCCATAGAGTTGGTCAGCTTGGGGTACCTTGCGATGCCACGGCAGCAAGGCGGCGAGAGGCTTCAAAGACAGGGCCATTTCGTCTAGCTATTTCACACTTCCGGCCCGCTTCGCGCGCGGGTCTGACCGAGGGGACGTCCGAATCTTGCCAAAGGTCAAGTCTGCATCTGCTTGGGCTTCCCTGCCCTTGCTCGCGGCGCTGCTCATCGGGGCGGCGCCCATTGCCGGCTGCGGCGGTCAAATCGACCGGCATGGGCACGTCTTTATCGACGTGGATCTCGACCAACTCCAGCCGGGCATGTCCAAGGCCGACGTCAAGACGGCCCTCGGCTCGCCCGATACGACGAGCGCCATCGCCGGTGACGCATATTACTACATTTCGACGACCACCAAGACGGTGGCCTTCCTGAAGCCCAAGGAGATCGATCGTCAGGTCGTCGCCGTCTACTTCGACGGCACGGAGCGTGTCCGTCGCGTGTCCAACTACGGCATGAAGGACGGCATCGTCATCGACTACCACGACGACGAGACCCCTGCCCGCGGTAAGGACGTGGACTTGGTCGATCAGATTTTCGGCAATATTGCAAGCCGGGGCATTGCGAGGGAGCAGAGCAAGGGCAAGAGCGGCGGCGCGTCGGGTATTCCGGGCATCTAGCGGACAACGCGCCCAGAGCAAGCAGCGCGCCTAAAGAAAGGCCCCGCTTCGTTTGGAGCGAGGCCTTTTTGTCTTCCGCAATGTCTGACGGCGTTTAGCCGCTGTGTGCCAATACGGCGAGCAGCAGCAGCGCCACGATGTTCGTGATCTTGATCATTGGGTTCACTGCGGGGCCCGCCGTATCCTTGTAAGGATCGCCGACCGTGTCGCCGGTCACCGCGGCCTTGTGCGACTCTGAGCCCTTGCCGCCGTAGTTCCCGTCCTCGATGTACTTCTTGGCGTTGTCCCAGGCACCGCCACCAGCCGTCATGGAGATGGCGACGAACAGGCCTGTCACGATGACGCCGAGCAGCATGGCGCCGAGCGCGGAGAACGCCGCGCTCTTGCCGGCGATCCAGTCAATGACGAAGAAGAACACGACCGGTGACAGAACCGGCAGCAGCGACGGAACGATCATCTCCTTGATCGCCGCCTTGGTCAGCAGATCCACGGCACGGCCATAGTCGGGGCGATCCTCGCCCTTCATGATGCCGGGCTTGTCCTTGAACTGACGGCGCACCTCCTCAACGATGGCCGAGGCCGCACGACCGACCGCCGTCATGGCGATGCCGCCGAACAGATACGGCAGCAGACCGCCGAGGAAGAGACCAACAACCACGTAAGGGTTGGACAGGCTGAAGGTCGGATCGACGCCGGTGAAATACGGGAACTTGTCCGCATTAGCCGCGAAGTATTTGAGATCCTCGGTATAGGCCGCGAACAGCACCAGCGCCCCAAGGCCTGCCGAGCCAATGGCATAGCCCTTGGTCACCGCCTTGGTGGTGTTGCCCACGGCGTCCAGGGCGTCTGTGGTCTTGCGGGTGTCTTCAGGCAGACCAGCCATTTCGGCAATGCCGCCGGCATTGTCGGTGACCGGACCGAACGCATCGAGCGCCACGATCATACCGGCCAGCGCCAGCATGACGGTCACGGCGATGGCGATACCGAACAGTCCGGCAAGCCCATAGGCGACGATGATGGCACCGATGATGATCAACGCAGGAAGCGCCGTCGATTCGAGTGAGATCGCGAGGCCCTGAATGACGTTCGTCCCGTGGCCGGTGACGGACGCCTTGGCAATCGACTGCACCGGGCGGTAGTTCGTGCCCGTGTAGTACTCGGTGATAACCACGACCAGCGCGGTCACTACGAGCCCAACGACGCCACAGAAGTAGAGTGACAGGCCGGTAAAGCTCACGTCGCCGACCCTCATGACCGTGTCCATGCCGACAAGCCAGTCTGTGACGGGATAGAGCAGGATGAGAGACAAGACGCCGGTTGCGATCACGCCCTTGTACAGCGCACCCATGATCGACTTGCTCGAACCGAGACGTACGAAATAGGTGCCGATGATCGAGGTGATAACGCAGGCGCCGCCGATGGCCATCGGGTAGATCATCATCTCCATGACGCGGTCTCCGCCGGCGAAGTAGATCGAGGCGAGCACCATGGTGGCGACGATGGTCACCACATAGGTCTCGAACAGATCGGCCGCCATGCCGGCACAGTCGCCGACATTGTCGCCCACATTGTCCGCGATGGTGGCGGGATTGCGCGGATCGTCTTCAGGAATACCGGCTTCCACTTTACCGACCAGATCGCCGCCCACGTCGGCGCCCTTGGTGAAGATGCCGCCGCCGAGACGGGCGAAGATCGAGATCAGCGAAGCGCCGAAGCCGAGCGCGACGAGCGCATCGATGACGACGCGCGAGGCCGGGCTGTAACCAAGCACCTTGGTCAGCACGAGGAAGTAGATGGAAACACCGAGCAGTGCGAGTCCTGCGACCAGCATGCCGGTAATGGCGCCGGAGCGGAACGCAATGCTCAGGCCATCGGCTAGACTCTTCGTCGAGGCCTGCGCGGTCCGCACATTGGCCCGTACCGAAACGTTCATGCCGATATAGCCGGCCGCGCCCGACAAAATGGCGCCGACCGCAAAACCGATGGCCGGCAGCAGGCCCAGCAAGAAGAACAGCGCGATGAAAATGGCCACGCCGACGAGTGCGATGGCCTGATACTGCCGAGTGAGATAGGCCTTTGCGCCCTCTTGAATAGCGGACGCAATTTCTTGCATGCGCGCCGTACCCGGGTCGGCCGCCAGGACGGATTTCGTCGTCCAGACGCCGTAGGCGATCGAAAGCGCCCCGCAAGCAATGATGAGATAGAGAACCCAGGTCATGACGAACCGTCCCCGTATTTAAGCTTGGTTTGGAATTAGAGGTTCACGGCCGCAAGAAGCAAGACACCATGGGTATCCGCGCCGGCCCCGTTGCTCCAGAGAATTGGACTTAAGCCGCGCGGAAAATGCCAAAGTTGGGGGCCGGAAGCAACAGAGGGGCGCCGGCGACGGCGATTTCGCCGCAGGGCTGGAGCGGCGGCCTAGAAGTGCTTGAATCCCTTGTCTTTTATCTTGAGGGTTTTACCGGCCTCATCGTGCACGCTGACCCCCTTCTTGGCGGCAAGGAGGGTGCCGAGCGCGGTAAATCGCGCCCCGCTGGCCTCTGATTCCGATTCGAAGCCTGCGACCGATTTCTCCGATACGGCGAGGACGACCTCGTAATCGTCGCCTGCGGTGATGAGAACCGGGAGCAATGTGGGGTCAAACGCAAGCGCCTTCTTCGCCGCTTCGGAGAACGGCACGTTGCCCGTATCGATAGCCACGCCCACATGAGAGACCGCGCACAGCTTTTCGATGTCCCCGACAAGGCCGTCGGAGACGTCGATGGCGGCCCGCGCGAAGTTTCGCACCAACGTGGCAAGCGCGTTGTTCGGTCCAGGGCGACGGTAGCGCTCGACAAGATATGCGGCCTCGTTCTCCGTCAGGCTCCATCTCTTCGCCAGAACCGGATCGCGCAAGAGGCGAAGGCCGAGATGCGCATCGCCGATCGTTCCGCTGACATAGAGCCGGTCGCCGGGCATGGCGCCGAGCCGCATCACTGCATGCTGATGGGCCGCCTGGCCGAGCGCGGTAATGGTGACGGTTACCGGGCCAGGTGAAGCGGTGGTGTCGCCGCCGACCAGGCTGATATCCGTTTGCTCTTGGACGGCCTTGAGTCCGGCCGCAAAACCTTCGAGCCAGTCGATCGAGATATCGGGCGGCAGCGCGAGCGACAGCGTATACGCGTAGCCCCGCGCGCCCTTGGCCGTTAAGTCAGAAATATTGACAGCAAGCGCCTTGTGGCCGACGGAGTCCGCCGGATCGTCGGGGAGAAAGTGCACGCCCGCCACCAGCGTGTCGCACGTGACGATGAGTTCCTCGCCCTCGGTGACCATGAGGATGGCAGCATCGTCCTTCAGGCCGAACGCCCCCACGTCCTTGGCGAGCGGCGCAAAGACGCGGGCGATGATATCGAACTCACCCTCGCCTTTCGGATCACCTTGCTTTGTCTTGCGGGCCATGGTCGCTCACTGTCGTGTTAGTTCCTCGGGTCGCGTCTTGTGCGCAAGCTGGTCTAGAACGCCGTTCACCACCTTTGGCTCATCTTCGTTAAAAAAGGCGTGGGCGATGTCGACATATTCACTGATGACCACACGCGCCGGTACGTCGTCGCGGTCGGTGAGTTCAAAGGCGGCGGAGCGCAGGATTGCCCGCAATATGGAGTCCACGCGGCCGAGCCGCCAGCCTTCGGCCAGCTGTTGATCGATCAAGGGATCGAGATTGCGCTGCTCACGCACGACGCCTTCGACCAGGTCGCGGAAGAACTTGGCCTCGGCGGAATGATATTGATCGCCCTCTAGTTCCTGGCCCAAGCGGTGCGCCTCGAACTCGGCGAGGACGTCGGTCAAGTCGATGCCCGTCATGTCCATCTGATACAGCGCCTGGACCGCGGCAAGCCGGGCGGCGCTCCGCAGTGACGCACGGCTGGATGTTTTGGCACCTTGAGCCATGACCGTTAACGCCGGCTCGCCAAGGAGAAATGTTGCTCCAGGCGCATCAGGGTGAGGCACGCGCGCGCGGCGTCTCCACCCTTGTTGCGCCCGTCGACGCTGGCCCGTTCCCAGGCCTGCTCGCTGCTCTCGCACGTGATGATGCCCGACCCGATCGGCACGCCATGTTCCAACGCAAGCTGATTGAGCCCTGCGGCGGACTCCCGCGCAACGATCTCGTAATGGCTGGTCTTGCCGCGGATGACACAACCGAGCGCGATGCAGGCGCGGTGCCGCCCTGCCCGGCCCACAAAGCCGTTGGCCAGCGCAAGGCTGAGTGCAAGCGGGATCTCGAGCGCGCCGGGCACGGAGATGCGCTCATACTCGACTTGATTGCCGCGCAACTCCTCGGTCGCGCCGCGGGCGAGCTCATCCGCAATATCTTCGTAGAAACGGGCCTCGATGATGAGAACCGAGCTGGGACCTTTGCGTGTCATGCACCGGGCTCCAAGCCACGCTGGCCGGCGACTTTCAGCCCGTAGCCTTCGAGGCCGACGATCTTGCGGGCCGGCGAATTCGACAGCAGCACCATTTCACGCACGCCGAGGTCGAGCAGGATCTGCGCGCCGATACCGTATTCCAACAGCCGGGGTTTGCTTTGGCCATTGCCCGATTGGTTGAGGCGCGCCGATATGGCGTTCGGCCGCGACTCCCGGATCAACACGATCACACCACGTCCTTCACGTCCGATAATGTCCATGGCCTTGTGGAGCGGCGTTTCGCGTTTCCCTCCGGACGCCAGAAGGTCGTCGAGCGTGTTCATTGCGTGCACGCGGACCAGGACGGGCTCGCCGGAGGAGACGTCGCCTTTGACGAGCGCGATATGCTCCGCCGGGTCGACGGTCGTGGCGTAGACCTTCGCATCGAACGGGCCGCCGATGGCGCTGTCCAGCGTCGTCTTGGCCACCTGCTTCACGAGATGGTCGTAGCGCAGACGGTAGGCGATGAGATCGGCAATGGTAGCGATCTTCAAGTCATGGTCTTGGGCGAAGCTGACGAGGTCGGGCAGCCGCGCCATGGTGCCGTCGTCGTTCATGACCTCGCAGATGACGCCGGCAGGGTTCAGCCCGGCGAGGCGCGCAATATCGACGGCCGCTTCGGTATGCCCTGCCCGGACCAAAACCCCGCCATCCTTGGCGAGCAGCGGAAACACATGGCCCGGGGTCATGACGTCGCGATAGTCCTTGGTGGGATCGATGGCGACGGAGACGGTGTGCGACCGGTCGTGTGCGGAGATGCCGGTGGAAATTCCCTCGCGGGCCTCGATCGACACGGTGAAGGCGGTCGAATGGCGCGACCGGTTCGAGCGCGACATCAACTCCAAGCGAAGTTGATTGGTGCGCTCTGAGGTCAGCGCAAGACAAATGAGCCCGCGGCCATGCTTGGCCATGAAGTTGATGGCATCGGGGGTCGCCATTTGCGCCGGGATCACGAGATCGCCTTCGTTCTCGCGCTCCTCCGCATCAACCAGAATGAACATCCGGCCGTTGCGCGCGTCCTCCACCACCTCTTCGATGGGAGAGAGATATTGGTGGTACGAGGCGCGGTCGGATGCCTTGGTTACGGCCGTCATGACTTTTTGTCTTTGGGTTGCGTCGAACTGTCTTCGGCTTGCGCCAGGCGCGCTGCGTAGCGCGCGAGGAGGTCGGCTTCAATGTTTACCAGATCGCCGGGCTGCCGGTCTCCCCACGTCGTGTGCGTCAAAGTGTAAGGAATGACATTGATGCCAAAGCGCTGACCATCCACCTCGTTAACCGTAAACGACACGCCGTTGAGGGCGACGGAGCCTTTGGGCGCGATGAAGCGGCCGATATCGCTCGGCGCCTGCAAAAGGAAGCGTACGCAGTCGCCGTCGGGGTAGCGCGAGACCACTTTGGCCCGCCCGTCGACGTGACCGGTAACGATATGCCCGCCGAGTTCCTCGCCAAGCGCCAGCGCGCGTTCCAGATTGATCGCCTGGCCAACGTCCCAAGCCCCAAGGGTCGTGTGGGCCATGGTTTCATTCGACACGTCGACCGTAACGACGGCGCCCTTGTCTTTACCCTTGTCGATGTCGACCAAGGTCAGGCAGCAACCGTCGAAGGCGATGGATGCACCCTCCTCCAAGCTCTTACGCTTGAATGGGCACGCGATGGTGTATGTGGCTCCCTTCCGCGAAAAGAGCGTACCTACGCCGCTGACAATGCCTGTGAACATGACCTGACCCGGCGCCACGACGTCATCCGGTCCGGTCCGAACGTACGCGTGGCAGAGAGTGTGAAATGGCCGCTTGCCGCCAGGCGATCAAGGCCATCGCCGGCAAACGGCGTCAGCCCATCGCTGCCTGCTTGGCCTCGGCCCTGATAGACGACAACCTCGTCTACCATATCCGCATCGAGAAAGGCGCGCGCCACGGACGGTCCGCCCTCGACCAGGATGCTGGTGATGCCGCGATGGGAGAGCGTCTCCAGCGCATCCTGCACATCGATGCGCCCGTGATTGTCCACGGGGACCGGCACGATTTCCGCGCCGCGGTCGTGCAGCAGTTCGGCATTCGGCTGGTCCACCCCGGCGGCACAGAGAAGCCAGACCGGCACCATAATGTCGTCGAAGAGCGTTGCGTCCGGCGGCGTGCGCAAGCGGCCGTCGAGTACGGCGCGGATCGGCGAGCGCCACGCCATGCCCGGCAGACGACAGGTGAGTGCCGGGTTGTCGGTGACCACGGTGCCACGGCCGACAAGAATGACGTCGTGACGGGCGCGCAAGAGATGCGCATGGGCGCGCGCTTCCGGACCCGTCACCCAGACAGGCTTTCCATCACCCTCCGGCACGAGCCCGTCGGCGCCAACGGCAAGTTTTAGTGTCACGGCCGGCCGGCCTTCGGCGACCCGCATCAAATGGCCCAGCGTCACGCGCGCGACCTCCTCAGGCAGAACCCCTTCGGTGACCTCGATGCCGGCCGCGCGCAAGCGCTCGATACCGGCCCCCGCGGTGCGCGGATCGGGATCGCGCAAGCCGATTACAATGTGCTTTGGCTTCGCCTCGAGCAGCGCGTCCGTGCACGCCATGCCTCGCACGCTTTCATGCGCGCACGGCTCCAGTGTCACGTAGACCGTACTGCCTTCTGCTTTGGCGCCGGCATGGTCCAGCGCAATGGCTTCGGCATGGGGCCGTCCGCCCGGCGCCGTCCAGCCGCGTCCTGCGATTTCGCCCGATGGCGTCACCACAACCGCGCCGACGGCCGGGTTCGGCCAGGCGAGCCCCAGACCGCGTGACGCAAGCCGCAGTGCTTGCGCCATGCGGTACTCGTCTTGCGGCTGATGGTGGTCCTGCGGGCTCATGCGTTGACAGCTTGCCTAATCGTCTTCGGCCGTGGGTTCGTCGATGTCGACATCGGCGTCCTCACCTTCGGTCCCGGCAAGCTCGCCGAGGAGGTTCTCGAAATCCTTGGCCTCACGAAAATTCTTGTAGACGGATGCGAAGCGCACATAGGCCACGTCGTCGAGGCCCTTCAACGCTTCCATCACCAAGCGCCCAACGGTCTGCGAGCGGATGTCACTTTCGCCCATGTTCTCAAGACGGCGGACGATCCCGCTGACCATGTGTTCGGTGCGCTCGGGCTCAACGGGCCGTTTGCGCAACGCGATCTGTACCGAACGCATCAGCTTGTCGCGGTCGAAGGGAATGCGCCGACCGCTTCGCTTGATCACGGTGAGTTCGCGAAGCTGCACGCGCTCGAAAGTGGTGAAGCGACCGCCGCAATCGGAGCAGATGCGGCGGCGCCTGATTGTGGTGTGGTCCTCGCTTGGGCGAGAATCCTTCACTTGCGTGTTGGTGCTGCCGCAATACGGGCACCGCATGGGCGACCGCCTCCCCTAGTTCACTCGTCACACGAGAGGCTTACTCGTAGATCGGATGACGATCGCAGAGCTCGATCGCGCGCTGCTTTACGGATTCCTCGACAGCACTATTGCCTTCATCGCCGTTGGCGGCGAGACCGTCGAGCACTTCGAGGATCATTCCGCCGACGGAGATGAATTCCGGGACACCGAAGCCACGCGTCGTGCCAGCCGGCGAACCAAGGCGGATGCCTGAGGTCACCATCGGCTTCTCGGGATCGAACGGGACGCCGTTCTTATTGCAGGTGATGTGTGCGCGGCCGAGAGCAATCTCAGCAGCCTTTCCCGTCAGCTTCTTCGGCCGCAGGTCCACCAGTATCAGATGCGTGTCGGTGCCGCCGGAGACGAGCGCGAGCCCGCCGTTTACCAGTGTCTCGCCGAGGGCCTTGGCGTTGTCGATGACTGACTGGGCGTAAAGCTTGAAGGACGGCTGCAGCGCCTCGCCGAAGGCGACGGCCTTGCCGGCGATCACGTGCATCAGAGGACCGCCTTGCAGGCCCGGGAACACCGCCGAATTGATCTTCTTGCCGATGTCCTCGTTGTTGGAAACCACCATGCCCGAGCGCGGGCCGCGCAGTGTCTTATGCGTGGTGGTGGTGCAGACGTCGGCGTATGGCAGCGGGCTCGGATGCAGGCCAGCCGCGACGAGACCGGCGAAGTGCGCCATGTCGACCAGAAGATAGGCGCCGACCGCATCGGCGATCTCGCGGAAGCGCTTGAAGTCGATCTGGCGGGGATAGGCTGAACCGCCAGCGATGATGAGCGCGGGCTTATGTTCGTTGGCCAGACGCTCAACCTCGTCATAGTCGATGAGGTTGGTGTTCTGTGTCACGCCATACTGCACGGCGTTGAACCACTTGCCGGACAGGTTCGGGGGCGCGCCGTGGGTCAAGTGACCACCGGCGGCGAGGCTCATGCCAAGAACCGTATCGCCCGGCTTTATAAGCGCTAGCATGACCGCCTGGTTTGCCTGCGAGCCCGAGTGCGTCTGCACGTTGGCGTAGTTGCAATCGAACAAGCGCTTGGCGCGATCGATGGCGAGCTGCTCGACCACGTCGACGTATTGGCAACCGCCGTAATACCGGCGGCCCGGATAGCCTTCGGCATACTTATTTGTAAGGACCGTGCCCACCGCATCGATCACCGCCCGGGACACGATGTTCTCCGAGGCGATCAGCTCGATTTCGTTCTGCTGCCGACCGCGCTCAAGCTCGATGGCGTCCCAGACTTCGGGATCGGCCTCTTCCAGATGCTTGGTGAAAAAGGCGCTTTCGCGCGCCGCTGCGCGCTGAATATCACTGGCCGTCATGGCGAACTGCTCCTCGATATCAACAATCCCGCCTGGCCTGGCGTGAGGCCGGCGGTTTTCTCCTAAAACGACGCGCTTCCTTGGCACGTTTGGCTGGCTCTACCACATGTCGCGCGGACGCGCCAGCAACGCCCCAACCGTAGACCGGCGTGGGTCAGCCTAGAGGCCGTATGCCAGGAACCCAACAGTCTTTGCGCTTGTTACGCCACCTTAGAGGCCGAAAGACGGCCCGGCCCCGGCTATCCGCGTCAGGCGCCAGCCGGTGTCCGATTCCAGGGCATGACTTGGAGAAGCTTTGCCATGCCGCACCAGCCCGTTGCGCCGCCGAACACCAATCCTGCGCCAACGAAACCGGCGAGCACGTAGAAGCCGGGCGCGGCGAACGCACCGAGCAGGACGAACAGGAGTACGAGAGTGCCAGCGCCGATCATGACCTGGCGGTTAATCTCGATGGGCGGACTCTTGTCCGCAACCACCGGGAGCCCTGCCTTCTTCCAGGCTTCAATGCCGCCTGTGAGGCTATAGGCCTCGCATTGTGCGGCGTCCTTCAAGCGCCCCGCATTGTTGGCCGTCCGCATGCCTGATCGGCAGTGGAAGACGATCGGACCCTTCACGCCCGCGAAGTTCGTCGCCGGGCCCAGCGGTCCGTGCTGCGAGCCCGGGATGTGTTCGCGTGCGCGTTCGTCCGCACCACGGATGTCGACGAGTGTCGCGCCTTGATCGATCAGTTTCTTGGCGTCTTGCGGGGAAATGCTGGGAAGGCTCATCGGACGCTCCATAGGGGTGTTGTTGTTGCGGTCAGCCTGCGCGGCTCAATCGTCGCTGCAATAGAGCTTGTGGAGGTAGGCGAGCAGGAGTTCGATACGCGGCTCGGCAATGCGGTACCAAAGCGTCTGTCCCTCACGGCGGAACGCGACGAGCCCCTCGTCGCGCATCTTGGCGAGATGCTGGGAAGTTGCCGATTGAGACAGACCGATCGCCTCGGCCAACGCACCGACGCTTCCCTCGCCCCACTCCACCAGCTTGCACAGCACCATCAGACGGCGCTCGTTGGCGAGCGCCCGTAACATGGTGGCGACCATGGTGGCGTTGGCTTCGAATGTCGCGAGATCGTCGGGCGCACGCGGCATGCTCTTGACCCTTTGTCTATTAGCTTATACTAATTTAGGGTCTTCTAATACGTTAGTCAACGGAGAGCGGCTTTTGGCAGAGCCCGCCGCGGCATGCGCGGACGCTAGAAGCCCATCCAGGCTGTCGCCGGATAAGCTCTTTGAAGCTTGCTGGTGTTTCTTGTGGCGGGAGCCTAGTAGGCCGAAGCGTAGGCGCCTGAGGTGTCGTGACTGTAGATGTCAGGGCGGAAGTGCACCCGCCCATCGGGCGTCGCCCAGGCGCTGATATAGGCAAGATGGACGGGGATCCGTTTCGTGGGCACGTTCACCTGCTGCCTATTGTGCTTCATGGCCTGAACCTGTGACAGGTTCCATTGCGGATTGCCGCGCAACGTCCAAGCGACCAACTTGTCGACATTGTGCACGCGCACGCATCCTGAACTTTCGAAGCGTACCGCCTTGCCGAACAGCCCCTTCAGCGGCGTATCGTGCAGGTAGACCGCGTCCTTGTTCGGGAAGTCGATCTTGACGAAGCCGAGCGAGTTCTCCTCCCAAGGCCGCTGACGGAAGTTGTAGCTGTAGACCTCTTCGCCGAACCAGTTGATCTGGCGGGGATCGAGTTGATTGCCCTGCCGGTCGAAGGCCTCCATGTGGTACGCGGCAAGCATGTCCTGACCGCGTTGCGCGAACTGACGCCCCTTCGGCACAAGGTCCTTATGGATGATGCTGCGCGGCACGTACCAATACGGGTTGAACTTCACCTGGTTGATCTTGCTGGACAGCTCCGGCGTCGGGCGTTCGATCTTGCCGACGACAGCGGCATGCCGCTGTGCGACCCGGCCACCTTCGACAGCCTCGACCTGTGCTGCGGGAATATTCACGAGCACGTAGCGGCTGCCGGTCCGCGGCGCGAGCTTCTGCAACCGCTTCAGACTGCCTTGCAGCTGCGCCAAGCGCACGGATGCCGGAACGTTCAGCGCGCGAATTGTTGCTTTGGAGTCGATGACGCCCGTCGGCGGCAAGCCATGGCGCACCTGGAACCGCTTCACCGCCGCGACAACGGCCGCGTCGTACCTGTCCGGCGTGCTCATGCCGACCAAATCGCCACCGATCTCAAGCCGGCGGTGCAGCGCGACGATCTCCTGTCCGCGCGAGCCGGGCTTCATGGCCTTGGCGGGAACTGTTGGCCAACCGCCTTGCGCGACGATCGCTTTGTATTTCTTGATGGCGGCCTTGGTCGCCGCGATGTTCTGCCGGGCCGCCGTCGGACTACCGAGGCCCGGATTGACGATCATCGCAACTTCGGGATCGTTGCGCGGCAGTTCCGATTTGTGGGACTCGTGTCCGGGGCTCCGGGAGCGCCCGCCACCGAATAGCCCACCGAACAAACCGCCTCCGCCACCGCCGCCGGAATTGGCCTGAGGCGCTTGCTGGCTGTTGCTATTCTTGTTCTTGAAGATGTTGAACGGACCGGCACCGGACGGCTGAACCGTCGCGACCAGGACTGCCACCGCGAGACCCGCAGCCGCAATCGCAGAGCCGTACCTGATGATGTCCGTTGATTTCGGCATGCCGCTCCCCGTTGTTGCGGCCCTAACTGGCTTAACTATAAGCGCTTTGCGGCCGCCGCACTACTCGTTTAGAGCCCATTGATGTCAGCTTGGTCTCACCAAATATTTAACCAAGACTGAGCCTTAGGAGGGTTCAGGTCAGCCGCCGGTTTACCTGCGCGGCACGTCACCTTCGGAATGCTTTCCCTCAAAGGGCCGACGCTGCGTGGTCGTCACGGCAGCAGCTCTCATAATGCGAAGAATGCCCGAGAATTGGGGCGAATTTGGGCTGTCCAGCGCCCTCGCCCGGACGCAAAAACGCCCCAGTGGAGACATGGGTCCACCGGGGCGCTTTTTGATCTTCAGAAGATCGTGAAGGCTTACAGCTGGTAGCGGATCTGGTCCGTCCAGAAGCGCTCGAGCCGGATCAGGGCCTTGTTGAGCGTCTCAAGGTCGTCGGCGTCGACGCCGCCAACCTGCTCCAAGGAGCGCAGCTGACGCTGGTACAGGCCATCGATAACCTTGGAAACCTCTTTGCCCTTTTCAGTGAGGCTCACCCGCACGGAGCGGCGGTCGGTGGTCGAACGCTGGTGATGGATGTATCCCGCATCGACCAGCTTCTTGAGATTGTAGGATACGTTCGAGCCGAGATAGTAACCGCGGCTGCGCAGCTCGCCAGCGGTCAGTTCGGCATCGCCGATGTTGTACAGCAGCAGAGCCTGCACGCTGTTCACATCGCCGCGGCCGACGCGCTCGAACTCATCCTTGATGACATCAAGCAGCAAACGGTGAAGCCGTTCGACAAGCTTGAGAGAAACAAGATAACGCCCCTTGAGGTCTTCCGCCCCATCGGTGCTCACATGCGTCCCTATGTTTAGGGCTACATTATTCATCGCCTACCCTCGTTACGTTGTTGTTTATCCCCAACTTGATGAGGACTATAGGCGTGGGCTGCTAAGATGAGCTTAAGCGGGACGCTTAAAAGTGCATGAAATTCTAGTATTAATTTTCGTTGATGTTGTTGTGTCTGCGCGGATTCTTATGAAATGCAGTTCGGCTCGATAAGTTTTAGTTCACCATCAATTGGTGTCGAAAACAGCCGATCGATCTCCGCATCGCTGACATCTTCAAGCCGCGCCGGCTGCCATTGAGGCTCCCGGCCCTTGCCGTTAATGCGCGCATCGATCCCTTCGCGGAAGTCGTGCGTGCCGGCAAGATGCGAGGCCAACCGGAACTCGAGCTTCAGGGCCTCTTTCAAGCTGAGCGACTTGCCCACCTGCATTTGCTTGAAGGCGATCTTCAGCGAGGTCGGCGACTTCTTGCGAAGCTCGGCGGCGGTCTGCCTCGCCCAATCCGCGTCCTCGCCGTCTTCGGCATCGAGCCGGCGCATAATCTCCTCGACGGAGTCCGCCGAGAAGATGCGATTGATGGCCGGCGTCTGCCGCACCAACTCGCCTTCGCCCGGATCGCGATGCAGGCCGTCGAGAAGCCGGTCGATCGGATGGTTGTCGGCAAGCGCCGTCTTGATGACGTCGAACTGCGCCGACGGGATGTAATGGCTAACAAGACGCAAACGGTGCGCGTCGGCCGGGCCAATGGTTGCGCCAGTCAGCGCGAGATAGGATCCCATCCAGCCCATGAGGCGCGGTAGAAAATAGGTGCCGCCAATGTCTGGCAGAAAGCCGATGCCCACTTGGGGCATGGCAAAGCGGTAGCCCTCCGCTGCCACGCAGTGGGTCCCCAATAGGCTGATGCCCACGCCGCCGCCGTAAACGAGCCCATTGATCAGGGGCACGTTCGGCCGGATGAATTTCTCCAGAACCCAAACATGGCTGTAGGCCGCGCGGTAGAATTCGCGGATGGTCCCGATCGCGTCTTGCTCGTTCAACGCGCTCAGGACCTTCAAATCACCGCCGCTACAGAACACGGTGGGATGGGTCGACTGCATCACGACCCCATAGATATTCGGGGCCGGGGCCCAGCGCTGGTAGTTTTCGCTGAGGGCCGCGAACATTTCGTGTGTCAACGCGTTCAACCTGCCAGGCCGGTCCAAGGTGACAACCCCGGCCCGGTCATGCTCTTCGAACGTGATGCCAAGTGCTTCGGACAAACGCGATAATCCTTGATTCATATCCTGTCTGGGGGAAACTCGCGGCAGCTAGCATCCCGTGGCCCAAACCTCAAGCGCTGGCGAAGACGCTAAGGCAGTCATCGATGATCCGTAAGTCCCGCGTTTGGCTCATTTCGGCCTGTCTTCTTGGCGCCGCGGCACCCGCCAGCGCTCAGGAGGTCATCCTTACGATCCCTGAGAGGCGGCCGCCACCGGCGGCAGCGGTAGACGAGACGCCCCAGCCGGCCCGAAGACCCGCAGCCGAGGATCCGGTACAAAACCAGGCCGCGCCCGCTCCAGCCGCCATTTCCGCCCCCGCAAAAATACCTGAGCCTCAGACGACCGAAAGCGATGCTTCTACGGACATCATGGCTGAGGACGCCGCGCCTGATGGCGTAACGCCCGAAGTAGAGACCGAAACGGCAGAGAGCCCACCGGCTGGGCCGCCGCCCTTGCCGCCCAGAAAGCCGCCTCCGGGCGACCGCCCGACGGTGGCTCGGAACGACGCGAAAGTCATCGCCGCGCGCGAGGCTTGCGACAAGGCGCTCGAGGGCCTGACCATCGACTATGAACGATTGCAGCCGATCAGACGGGGCGCGTGCGGCACGCCGGCGCCGATCCTGGTGAAGTCGATCGGTGCGGATCTGCCCGTGGCGATCGAGCCGCCGGCCACGGTCCGGTGCGCTCTCGCCGCCGCGCTGGACACCTGGTTCAACGATCAGGTGCAGCCTGCCGCGCTCGACACCTTCGGCAGCCCCGTCGTCAAGATCCGCAACATCTCCTCCTACAAGTGCCGGAACCGCTACAACGCGGCCAACACCAAGATCAGCGAGCATGCGTTCGCCAACGCGCTCGACATTTCCGGGTTCGAGCTCGCCTCGGGCAAGAAGATCACCGTGCTCAAGGGCTGGCCGCGCATCGTTCAGCCCCCGCCGCCGCCGGAGCCCAATCCCGACCGCGAGGTGACGCCGGCGCTGACCCCAGTCAAGTCCGACCCCGATGCGGCCTTCACGCCCCCGCCTGAAGCCTCGCCGCCTCTAGGTCCGGAGCTCCGCGATGCGTCGGAGTTCTTGCGGGCCATCCACGCCGACGGCTGCAAGACGTTCAACACCGTCCTCGGACCCAACGCCAATGCGGCCCATGCGAACCATTTTCATGTCGACATGAAAATACGTCGCTACGTGACGATTTGCGAATGACACCGGAAAGGGCCGGGAAAGCCCGGAAAACCATGTTGGCAAGGGCTTCTGGTAGCCTGTTGCGGGCAGTGATAAGATCGGTCCCTTCGGCGGAAGTTTATGAGTAGACGACACGTGGCCTCACCGTCCAAAGACAAAACAGTTTCCTTGCGGACCGAGCGCGCCAAGCGCAGCGGGACGACACCGGCGCCCGCGCTCCAGCCCGGCTATCCGGCGACGCGCCTTAGGCGTAACCGCAGGTCCGACTGGTCCCGCCGTCTCGTGCGGGAGACGACCCTTACCGTCGACGACCTAATCTGGCCGATCTTCGTCACCGAGGGGACACGCGAGCGCACGGAAATCGACTCCATGCCCGGCGTGGCGCGCCTGTCCATCGACCTCGCCGTCAGTGCCGCGGAGGACGCCGCCGCCGCCGGACTGCCTGCGATCGCGATCTTTCCTCACACCGATCCGTCGTTGCGCGACGAAGCCGCGAGCCAGGCCTTCAATCCGGGCAATCTCGTGTGCCGCGCGGTGCGCGCCATCAAGGACGCCGTCCCTGAGATCGGCATCATTTGCGACGTGGCCCTCGATCCCTACACGAGCCACGGCCACGACGGACTTCTCACCGAAGGCGGCGAGATCGACAACGACCGCACCAATGCCGCGCTGATCACCCAGGCGCTGGTTCAGGCGGAAGCCGGCTGCGATATCGTCGCCCCCTCCGACATGATGGATGGCCGCATAGGCGCCATTCGTGCCGCGCTCGAGGCCAACGGTTTTGCAAGCACCCAAATCCTGAGCTACGCGGCGAAATACGCTTCCGCGTTCTACGGACCGTTCCGCGACGCGGTGGGTTCGGGCGCGCGACTGCGCGGCGACAAGAGCACCTATCAGATGAACCCGGCCAACGGCGACGAGGCGTTGCGCGAGGTCAAGCTCGACATCTCCGAAGGCACCGACATGGTCATGGTAAAGCCGGGCATCGCTTATCTCGACATCGTGTGGCGGGTGAAGGAGACCTTCAAGCTGCCCACTTTCGTCTATCAGACGTCCGGGGAGTACGCGATGCTGGCGGCAGCTGCCGAGCGCGGCTGGCTGGACCGCGATCGCGTCATCGTCGAAAGCTTGATTGCTTTTAAGCGCGCCGGCGCGGATGCCATCTTCAGCTACTTCGCGCCCGAAGTGGCACGTCGCCTGAAAGACGAGAGCTAGTCCGTCACCTTCATATTGGTGAACTGGACGATCGCTTCCTTTTCCTTGTCGAAATTGTCACCCGAGACGCCAAAGCGCCACGCCGACGACGGTGCTTGGCCCCTCACCTCGCGCACCTTGGTGCCGTTGATGTAGAAGGTCAGCGCGTTGCCTTTGGCGTCGACGCGCAGCGTGTTGGATGAGCCCGGCGCTTTCTTGATCGCAGGGGAATCGATATTGGCGGCGATGGTGCCGAGCCAGGCACCGTCCTGCTTGCGGGCGATCCAGAACCGGCCGTTGTTGAGAATGCCGAATTGATAGTAGGTGCGGTTGCTTTCGCCCCAGAACAACAGCCCCGCGCCCAGCACAGCCTGCTCGCCGCCTGTCGGCCAAACCGCTTCGGTGCAGATATCGGCATCCTTCACCGAGAAGGTGACGTTGAGGTTCGACTGCATGTCGTCGGCTGGCAGCTTGATGACGAAGGCGCCGTCCTTCATTTCGGTGCCGGCCTTGTGGGACCAGCCGCCTGCATCGTCCTCGAAACTATCTTCGAAGATCACCTTGTTTCCCACGCAGGCAATCGCCTCGCCGCTCGCGGCGAGCACGCCCGCTATCGCAAGCCCGGCGGTCGCAAGCGCCAGGATCTTATTCCGCATCGTGCGGCTCCCCGTTCGTTCGTGGCATCCACAGTGAGTCCTAAACTGTCGTCATAAACTCGGCAAGCTGCGCGCCCGTTCCATGCGCGAGCAGCATGTTGGCAAAGACTTGCGGTTGTTTGGAGCCATTCAAATCCCCATATTTACGACACGCACACAGCCCCGATTCGGAGATTTCATGACTGGCCCCCGCCCTTCCTCTGCCCAGACCCCAGCCGGCTTAGCAGCACAGCGCCATGCCTACGATCCGGCAACGCAGCCTCAGCTGTTCGACGCGGTCATCCGCAAACGCTCCGTGGCGTTCATCATCGACGCCATCATCATTGCTCTGCTGTGGGTCGTTGCCGTGGTCGCGGTCTCGGTCCTCGGCGTGCTGACGCTGGGCCTTGCCTGGCTGCTTTTCGGACTGGTCTTCCCGCTCGTGGGCCTCGGCTATAACGCCGTCACCATCGGCGGACAGCATTCGTCCACGATCGGCCAGCGCATGATGGGGCTTACCGTGCCCATGTGGTTCGGCGGCAAGGTCTCGCCTCTGATCGCAGCCTTCCATGCGCTGCTGTTCTGGTTCTCGCTGGTGATCTTCTTCCCCATCCTGCTGTGGGCCTTTTTTGACCCGCGCAAGCGCTGCCTGCACGACATCCTGGCGGGCGTGGTCGTCATCAACCGGCAATAATTGGAGCGATTCCAAGTTTTTGCGGGCCGAAGCATCGCCGATTGCGCGCCCCGCCATTTGTCCACTAAGCTTGGCGAGGATTGACTTGGATTCGCTTCCGGTCGGTGGCCCGTGACAGAGCACAAAAGTAACTTTCCGGAGTTCTACATCACAGCTCCGCAGCCCTGCCCATATCTGCCAGGGCGGCTGGAGCGAAAGCTCTTCACGCATCTCACGCACGACAAGCCCGACTTTCTCGTCGACAATCTCTTGAAGGGCGGCTTCCGGCGCAGCCAGAACATCGCCTACATGCCCTATTGCGATGCCTGCTCGGCGTGCGTGCCGGTCCGCATCTTGGTGGATCGGTTCGAGACGCGGCGCTCGCTGAAACGCATCGCGCGGGCCAATGACGATCTCGTCGCCACGCGCATGCCGGCCGCGCCGAGTTCGGAACAATATGCGCTGTTCCGCGACTATATCGAGGCACGCCACGCCGATGGCGGCATGGCCGAGATGAGCGTGCTCGATTACTCGCTCATGGTCGAGGACAGCGTGGTGGAGACGTTCGTCACCGAGTACAGGCTGAAGCCGGACGAGACGGGCGACACGCCCCTGATCGCCGTGGCGCTGTGCGATCGCTTAAGCGACGGCATCTCCATGGTCTACAGCTTCTACGATCCCGACATGGCCGCGCGCAGTCTCGGAACCTACATGATCCTCGACCATGTGGAATTCGCGCGGCGCCAAGGCTATCCGTTCGTCTATCTCGGCTATTGGATCGAGGGCTCGCGCAAGATGCGTTACAAGGAGCGCTTCCAGCCGCAAGAACGGCTTACCGCCAAAGGTTGGGTTCGCGACTAGAGGCGCTCAGAAGCGCTCGCCGAACGTTCCCGATTTTGGAAAGCCTCGCGGCGGCAGGCGGCCGGCCTGTGCGCGGGCGCCCCACCAATCGCGCAGCTCGGACGGCTCAAAGAGAAAGTTGCGGCCCGCCCCAACCGTGTAGGGCAGCCCCTCCTTCTTGGTGAAAATCTTGGCGTCGGCCAGACCGCCATCCTTGTAGCGTTGCAGGCGCACGCCCTTGCCGCGCGGCATCTCGGGCAGTTCCTTCAACGGGAACAGCAGCAGCTTCCGGTTCTCGCCGATGACCGCGACGCTGTCGCCCTCCACCGGCGCGCATACGGCCGCCTCGTCGTCGCCCTTCACGTTCAAGACCTGCTTGCCCTTGCGGGTCATGGCGACGACGTCGTCCTCGGTCACCACAAAACCATAGCCGCTTGTGGATGCCACCAGAAGCTGGCCGCCCGGTTCATAGACGAACAGCTCGACGCAATCGCCCGCGTCCTCGATGTCGACCATGAGGCGGAAGGGCTCGCCGTGCCCTCTGCCGCCCGGCAGCTTGTCGGCGGCGAGCGAATAGAACCGGCCATTGGTAGCGAACAACAGCAGCGTATCCGTGGTTTGCGCAAGCACGAAGCTCTTCAGCCGGTCGCCCTCCTTGAACGAAAGGCTCGAGGGCTCGGTGTTGTGACCCTTGATCGAGCGGATCCAGCCCTTCTCCGACAGCACGACAGTGATCGGCTCTTTCTCGATCATCGCCTCGGCGAGCTCGATGGCGACGTCTTCATCCGGCGCTTCGGCGAAGCTGGTGCGGCGCTTGCCGACTTCCGTCTTCTGCCCGAACTGCGCTTTCACGTCCTTGATCTCGTCGGAGATGCGCTTCCACTGCTTGTCCTTCGAGCGAAGCAGCGCATTCAGTCCCTTTCGCTCTTTGGTGAGATCCTCGTTCTCGCGCTTGATCTCCATCTCTTCGAGCTTGCGCAAGGCACGCAGGCGCATATTCAAAATGGCCTCGGCCTGCACCTCGGTGAGCTTGAAGGCCTTCATCAATGCCGGCTTGGGCTCATCCTTCTCCCGGATGATCTTGATGACCTTGTCGAGATTCAAATAGACGATGAGATAGCCGGCGAGCACTTCGAGCCGGTGGTCGATCTTGGCGAGGCGGAACTTCGAGCGGCGGACCAAGACTTCCAAACGGTGATCGAGCCATTCCCGCAACACTTGCCGCAAGCCCAGCACGTTCGGGATCTTGCCGTGGCTCAACACGTTCATGTTGAGCGACACCCGCGTTTCGAGTTCCGTCAGCTTGAACATCGACTCCATGAGCAGCGCCGGGTCCACTGTGCGGCTCTTGGGCTCAAGCACGAGCCGTACGTCCTCCGCGGACTCATCGCGAATGTCGGCCAGCAGTGGCAGCTTCTTGGCTTGCAACAGTTCGGCGATGCGCGCGACGAGACGCGCCTTGGGCACTTGATAGGGAATCTCGGTGACCACGATCTGGTAGCCGCCGCGGCTGGTGTCTTCCTTGTCCCAACGCGCACGTAAACGGAACGCACCGCGGCCGGTCTTGTAGGCGTCCACGATGTTCTCGCGCGGCTCGACGATGATCCCACCCGTAGGCAGATCGGGTCCGGGCACGAACGTCACCAGCTTATCGGCGGTCGCCTTCGGAAACTTGATGAGGTGCAGCGCGGCGTCGCACAGCTCGCCGGCATTGTGCGGCGGAATGTTCGTCGCCATGCCGACCGCGATCCCGGCCGCGCCGTTGGCCAGCAGGTTCGGGAAGTTCGCCGGCAGGACGGCCGGTTCCAGCTCGCGGCCATCGTAGTTGGCGCGGAAGTCGACCGTGTCCTCGTCGATGCCTTCCAAGAGGCGCGCCGCGACATCCGTCAACCGCGCCTCGGTGTAGCGGTCGGCGGCGGGGTTATCGCCGTCGATATTGCCGAAGTTCCCCTGCCCGTCGATCAGCGGGTAACGCACGGCGAAGTCTTGGGCGAGACGCGCCAGCGCGTCGTAGATCGCTTGGTTTCCATGGGGATGGAAGTTGCCCATGGTGTCGCCGACGATCTTCGCGCATTTGCGGAACTCGCCTTGCGGCCCGAGCCTGAGCTGCTGCATGGCGTAGAGCAGACGCCGGTGCACGGGCTTCAGCCCGTCGCGCACATCCGGCAGCGCCCGGTGCATGATCGTGGAGAGCGCGTAAGCGAGATAGCGCTCTTCCAGCGCATCTCTCAGATTGACCGGCTCGATAGGCCCCGAATCAGGGGGCGTTGCGCGTTTTCCCATGCCCCGCGCTTAGCGCATCGAACGGCCTCGCTCAAGGCACGATGCGCTCCGGGATGGCACTCTTCTCCTTTGGGCGCTTCTTCAGGCAGCTCCGGTCCATGAAGATTTGGACTTCGGTGTAGACCCAGCGGCGCTTGTGCTTCCAGCCGATGACACCGATGCCGATCTCGTAGGAACGCGAGCGCATCGAGCGCGCATGCCCGGGAGAGCGCTTCCAGAAGTTCATGGCCTTTTCCATGGCCTCTTCCACGGTCGCCCGCTCCTGAGAGGTCCAGGACTTGTGCCAGTTCTCCCAGACGTGACAGACATCCATGCCATGGGCCTTGAGCCGGTCCCGCGCGCTGCGTCCGTCCGCCCGGTGGCCGGTCTTATCCGTCCGGGCAAGATATCCCGCGTAGTCGCGCGCAACTTTCGAGGCATTGGGACTGAGGCGCACGGCCGGCAGGTCATGCTCCGCGCGATAGGCGTTGGTCGCGTCCAAAATGATCGTTCGCGCGTTTGCTGGCACCGCGAATTGTTGCGCGTTCAAGGGTGCGGCGCCCTCGAGTTGTGCCGCCCCGATGCCCAGCGATACAAGCAGCGAAGCTGCCCCGGGCCTCTGCCTGGTAACGCTCGCCATAACTCTCTCCCTAGAAGTGCCATGCTAGCACATCCCTAGGTAGATACGCAGCTGCCGGCCGTAGAGGCCACTAGGCGGACAGTGCGGCGTTGCGAGGACGCTGTAACAGGTCGAGAAGCCTGGACCTGGCGGCCGGTATAGCCAGCCCATGAGGCTCGAGCACGTCCCGCTCCAGGAAGAAGCCGGTCAGCGCGAACCCGGCCAAGATGTCCGGCGCGCTCAGAGGTGCGCCTTGATCCAACAAGAAAGCCGGCAATGTGAGGAGGCGTTCCTTGTAGGCCTCTCCCCCTTCGCGCGATACGGCTCTCCCGGAGCGCGGCGACACATAAGCGAGATCTTCGGTGACGCCCGTGGCGGCGCAGGCGCTGAGATCGAGCCCAAACCCGAGTTCTTGCAGCAGCTGAAACTCCCAATAGACGAGCAGCGCCGGCCAGATGTCCGGTTCGCCGAAGGAGCGCAGCACGTGGAGGGTCGTGGCATAGAGCTCGGAGTGCGGATCGCGCTCCGGCAGAAGCTTTACGAGCTCCCCCAGAGTGCCGATGGCGGCGAGCGCGCGGGCGTCGTCCAACGCGCGGGCGCCATGGGCCTCCATCAGTTCGACGTTGTAGCCGCCCAGATGCTCAGACAGGCGCGCGCGCCAGGTTACGCCCACCAGATTGCCGGGCTGAAGCGTGGGCCGGATGCGCCGCGAGCGGCCGCCGCGCACGAGCCCCAGATGACGGCCGTGTTCCAGAGTCAAGATTTCGGCGATCAGGTTCGCCTCACCGAGCGGCTTGCCGCTCAAAAAAATGCCTTCGTCGCTCCAGTCCATGGGCCCAGCTTGGCCTATCCCTTCGGATAGTCCAGGCCCATCTCGCGGAAGCGCTCCGGATCTTCGCCCCAGCGCTCCCGAACCTTCACGAACAAGAACAGGTGTACGGGAACGCCCGCGACCTCGGCGATCTCGGTGCGCGCCGCCTGGCCGATCTCCTTGATCATGGCGCCTTTGGCTCCCAGCACGATGCGCCGCTGGTTCTCACGCTCCACATAGATCGTCTGCTCGATGCGGACACTGCCGTCTTTGAGTTCCTTCCACTGCGCTGTCTCCACGGTGAGCGCGTAAGGCAGCTCTTCGTGAAGCCTGAGGAACAGCTTCTCGCGCGTGATCTCCGCGGCGGTCTGGCGCAACGAGGCGTCCGACAACTGGTCCTCGGGAAAGAGCCACGGGCTTTCGGGCACCGTCTTGGCGAAATAGGTCTTCAGGTCCTCAACGCCGTCGCCGGTCAGCGCGGACACCATAAACACGTCGGCGAAGGTCTTCAGCGCGAGAAGATCCGACGTCAGCCTCAACAGGTCGGGCTTCTTCACGAGATCGATCTTGTTGAGAATCGCGATGGTGGGCCGTTTGATCTCGGGCAGATGCTCGACGATGGGTGCGAGCTTGTCGTCGAGCCCGCGTTTGGCGTCGATCACGAGTGCAACGATGTCGGCATCGCCGGCGCGGTCCCAGGCCGCTTGCGCCATGGCGCGGTCGAGCCTGCGTTTGGGCTGGAAGATACCGGGCGTGTCGACAAGGATGATTTGTGCATCGTCCTGAAGCATGATCCCGCGCACGGGGCCCCGCGTCGTCTGCGCCTTATGGGTGACGATGGAAACCTTGGTGCCAACCAAGGCATTGGTGAGAGTCGATTTGCCGCTGTTCGGCGCGCCGATCAGCGCCACGAACCCGCATCGCGTCGTCCTGTTCTCGTTGTGCTCACTCATCGTCGGACGTCCCCCATACGCCTTCGCGTTCGAGCATGGCCTGCGCCGCCGCCTGCTCCGCCTGGCGCTTGCTGGTGCCCTCGCCGCGCTCCGGCTCGACGCCCTCGACCTGCACCTCGGAGGTGAATCGCGGCGCATGATCGGGTCCTTCGCGCGCGATCTCCACATAGGACGGCAGCGGTAATTGCCGCCCTTGCGCCCATTCCTGAAGCACCGACTTGGCGTCCGACGCGGCGTCCTCCAACTCGCCGAGAAAGGGCGTCCAATTGTCATCGACGACAGTGCGCGCCACCTCGTAGCCGCCGTCGGCGAACAGCGCGCCGAGCACGGCCTCGCAAGCATTGGCGAGGATGGTCTTCTTGCGGCGGCCGCCGGAGCTCGCCTCTCCGCTGCTCATGACGATCAGGTCCCCGAGTTGCCAGCTTTGCGCAACCTCGGCGCAGGTTTCCGTGCGCACCAGATGATTGAACCAGCGGGCCAGCTCTCCTTCGCTCGCCTCCGTAAAGCGGTGGGTGAGAATCTCCGCCACCGAAAGTCCGAGCACCCGGTCACCGAGGAACTCAAGGCGTTCGTTGTCGTCGTTCGGCTTGCCGCCAGGACGCGCGCTGGAATGCGTCAAGGCAAGCTCAAGGAGCGCGGGGCTGGCGAAATCGTGCCCGAGCCGGGCGCAGAGTTGACTGTGATCGGTGGTCCGCCGTTTGGCCAAGGCTTTAGTGCACCGCCTCAAACATTCGGTTCCAACGCACGTCGGTGGGCCAGCGCCAGACTTCCCAGAAGCTTGCATCCTCATCGATGGAGAAGAAGATGACTTGCGCCTTGCCCACCAAATTCTCAAACGGCACGAAACCGACCTCGGAAAGGAACCGGCTGTCGGTAGAGTTGTCGCGGTTGTCGCCCATCATGAAGAAATGTTCCTCGGGCACTTTGTAGACCTCGGTGTTGTCGCCGAAACCGTCACTGACGAGGTCGAGCACGGGATACCTCACGCCGTTGGGGAGTGTTTCCTTGTAGCGCGCCATGTTCCGTTGGCGGCCAGACGGCCCGGTCACCACATAGTCGTCGACCTTCACCTTCTCCACGGCCTTGCCGTTGATATGCAGCACGCCATGGATCATTTGGATCTCATCGCCGGGCAGGCCGATGACGCGCTTGATGTAATCCGTCTCGTTGTCGCGGGGGAGTTTGAAGACAACGACGTCGCCGGGTTTCGGCTCCCCGGCCAGAATGCGCCCCGAGAACAGGTCGAAGCCGCCTGGGAATGAGTAGCGGCTATAGCCGTAGCTGTATTTCGAAACGAAGAGATAATCGCCGATCAGAAGAGTCGGGATCATGGAGCCAGAGGGGATATTGAACGGCTGAAACAGAAATACGCGCACGATCAGCGCCAGGATCAGCGCATGAATGATGATGCGGACCGTTTCCCGCGCGCTGCCTTTTGCTTCCACCTTCTCGGCGCCTACGCTCATCAGGCGGCTCTCCTTGATTTCAACACCCGTTCAGCCCCCATCGCCCGGAGGACAGGGGCCCCTATAGCCCCTCCTCAAGGTTCAAGCAAACGCCTCAATCGCGTGCCGGGACCTTCAAGGCCGAGATGATGACGATCGCCTGCGCGCTTGGGAAATCGTCGGTGATGGTGAGGTCGATGCGCGCCTCATGCCCGTTCGGTATCAATTCGCGAAGCACCCGCGCGGCGCCTCCCGTGAGCTCCAGAGTGGGCCGGCCTGAAGGCAAATTTACGACGCCCATATCCCGCCAGAAGACCCCATGGCGAAAGCCGGTGCCAAGGGCTTTGGAGCAGGCCTCCTTGGCCGCGAAACGCTTTGCGTAGGACGCCGCGCGCAGCGTCCTTCCATCTGACTTCCGGCGCTCAATGTCGGTGAAGACCCGGTCCAGGAATCGCTCCCCGAACCGCTCGATGGTCTTCTCGACGCGCCGGATATCGATAACGTCGTTGCCAAGGCCGATAATCATCACGCCAAATCCACGTTCTCGATCGTGCGCACCTGCGTTGCCGCCTGCCGCCCTTTGTCCATTGCTTGGCGCATTTTCCGCACAGTTTCACCCAGCCCTTCGAACACCGCGCCGCCGACAAGAAAGTGACCGATATTCAGCTCGACGATCTCCGGTAGGGCGGAAATGGTTTCCGCCGTCTCGTAGTTGAGCCCGTGGCCAGCATGGACTTCCAGCCCGAGGCCGTGCGCCAGCTGAGCGCCTTCCTTGATGCACTGCCACTCGGACTCGGCGTCCGTGCCGCGGCCGTCGGCAAGTGCATCGCACCAGGCGCCGGTATGAATCTCGATGGCCGGCACGCCAAGGCGCGAGGCGGCTTCGATCTGGCGCCCTTCGGCGGCAATGAACAGGGAGACCTGAATCCCAGCATCGGTTAAGTCGGCGACGACCGGCACAAGCGCGTCGAACTGCGCGACCGCATCAAGACCGCCTTCGGTGGTTCGCTCCTCGCGCCGTTCGGGCACGATGCACGCCGCATGGGGCTTCACCTTGAGGGCGATCGCCCGCATCTCGTCGGTCGCCGCCATCTCAAAGTTCAGCGGACAGTCGAGTTCGGCCATCAAACGCCGAATATCGTCGTCGCGGATATGCCGGCGGTCTTCGCGCAAATGCGCCGTAATGTTGTCGGCCCCCGCCTCAACGGCGAGCTTGGCCGCGCGCAACGGATCGGGATGCACGCCGCCCCGCGCATTCCGCAACGTGGCGACGTGATCGATATTGATGCCGAGCCTGATGGGTGGCGCCGTCATCTTGCATCCATGGCTTCGCGGCCTCGAAGGCTCCGGCGGCGATGCTGATAAGCGTTTACCGCAGGACGCACCAGAAAATAGCTCAGCGCGCCGAGCGCTAAGCCGATTGGCACCGCACCGAGCGTCATCGGTTGGACGATGGGCCAAAGCTGATCGGTCTGAAAGATCTCTTTCGACAAATCGATATGCGGCTTCCCCGCGCCGCGTCCCAGCATCAGACTGCCAACTTCATACGTGATGAACCAGAAAATCGGATAGGTAATGGGATTGCCGATGAACGTACCAAGTACTGCCGCCACGATACTGCCGCCGACGATCCAGGCCACGAGTGAGGCCATAATCAAGTGGAACCCAAGAAATGGCGTACACGAAACGAAGACGCCCGCCGCGAAGCCGAGGGCGACCGCATGGGGCGTGGCGCTCAGGCGGCGTATGCGATGCACGACATAGCGGGTCGAGCGACTCCAGCTGCGGCGCGGCCATAAAGACACGCGCAACCGCTCGAAAAAGCTCTCCGCCTCGCGGCGCCTGAACAGCATAACGACCCTCGTATTAGGACTGTCCGCTGTCGAGCGGCCGGTCCTTCGACGCCTGGAGCCCTACCATATTTGGTTTCCGTTTCTCTATATGCCAGGGGTACGCGGTATTTTGGCGGGCCTAACCGTCCGCCCGGACCGCGCTGCTCACCACATCCTTCGCCCTGAGGCCGGCCAGGATCTCGTTGAGGTGCGGGAGGTCCCACACTTCCAGATCGATCAGCAATTCGGTGAAGTCGGGGACCCTGTTGGTCAGCTTGATGTTCTCGATATTGCCGTCGCCTTCGCCGATGACCGCGGCGATCTGCGCCAGAGACCCGGGCTCGTTCATCGCCGTCACGGCAATCTTGGCGGGGAATCGCTGCGGGTCGTCCTCGTCGATGTCCCAGGTGACGTCGATCCAACGCTCCGGCTCCTCGTCGAACGCCTTTAACGCGTTGGCGTGGATCGGGTAGATCATGATGCCCTGCCCCGGCGTGAGAATACCGACGATTCGGTCGCCGGGCACCGCGCCACCCTCGGCAAAGTTCACCGGAAGGTCTCCTTGCAAGCCCCGGATCGGGATGCCGCCGGCCCCCGGGGGCCGCGCCTTGCCGCCCGATCCCGGCCAGCGGAACTTCAGCCCCATGACCTTGCCGAGGCCGAACCACCCTTCGTCGGTCCGCTTGATCTCCCGCCGGCGCTTGGGCGGGGCCGGCGGCACGTCCTCAGGAAAGACGGCGCGCAGCACATCGGCGGACGCGAGTTCGCCCCGCCCCACCGCGGCGATGACGTCGTCGGCCGTCTTCTGAGACAGGCGCTTGAGTGCCTTGGTGAGCAGCTCTTCTTCGAATGTCTTGTCGTTCCGCTGAAAGGCGCGGTCGAGAATTTCCCGGCCGAGCTTGCCGTATTGCGACCGCGCTGCGTCGCGGGAGGCCCGTCGAATAGCCGAGCGGGCCTTGCCCGTCACCGCGATGCTCTGCCACGCGACCGGGGGCAGTTGAGCCTTTGAGGTAATGATCTGCACCTCGTCGCCGTTGCGCAGCGCCGTGGCAAGCGGCATGGGCCGGCCATTGATCTTGGCGCCGACGCAGGTGTTGCCGACATCGGTGTGTACGGCGTAGGCGAAGTCGATGCAGTTGGCGCCGCGCGGCAGCGCGATGAGCCGACCTTTCGGCGTGAAGCAGAACACTTGGTCCTGAAACAGTTCGAGCTTGGTGTGCTCGAGGAACTCTTCCGGGTTGTCGCCTTCCAATAATGTCCCGACGAGATGACGCAGCCAACGATAGGCGCTGGACTCTTGCGACAGCACCTTTGACTTGCCGTTGCTGCCGTTGAGATCCTTATAGAGGCCGTGGGCCGCTACACCGTACTCGGCAACCTCGTGCATCATCTCCGTGCGGATTTGCAGTTCGACGCGCTGATGGCGCGGACCAACAACCGTCGTGTGGATCGACTGGTAATCGTTCCTTTTCGGATTGGAGATGTAATCCTTGAAGCGGCCCGGCACCACGTGCCAGGTCGTGTGTACGACGGCCAGCGCCCGGTAGCAGTCCACCACCTTCGGCACCACGATGCGGAATCCGTAAATGTCGGAAAGCTGCTCCAGTGAGATTTGCTTTCGCTCCATCTTGCTCCAGATGGCGTAGGGCTTTTTCTCGCGGCCCCAGGCGACGCCCTTGACCCTGGCTTGCTTCAGCTTGGTGGTGAGCTCGTCCTGAATCTCATCGATCAAGCCCTGATTGCCTTCGCGCAAGATCTTTAAGCGCTCGACCACCGCCGTATAGGCTTCGGGGTTCAGCCAACGGAAGGCATGATCCTCCAACTCGTCGCGCAGCCATTGCATGCCCATGCGGCCGGCCAGCGGCGCATAGATATCCATGGTCTCCTCGGCGATGATTTTCCGCTTCGCCGGCTTCATGTGCTTCAGCGTCCGCATGTTGTGCAGACGGTCGGCGAACTTCACCAGCAGCACCCGGATGTCGCTGGAGATGGCGAGCAACAGCTTGCGGAAATTCTCGGCCTGCGCCGCCTTCTTGGTGACGAGGTCGAGTTTTTTGATCTTGGTAAGACCGTCGACCAGCGTGCCGATCTCAGCGCCAAACAGCGTGTCGATCTCCGCCCGGGTCACGGTCGTGTCTTCGATAGTGTCGTGCAAAAGGGCCGTGGCGATCGTTGCGTCGTCGAGACGCATCTCGGCGAGGATCGCCGCCACTTCGAGAGGATGGGAAAAGTACGGAGCGCCGGACGCGCGCTTCTGATTGCCATGCGCCTTCATGGCGTAGACATAGGCGCGGTTCAGCATCGCCTCGTTGGCGTTGGGTTGATAGCTCAGCACCCGTTCGACCAGCTCGTATTGGCGGGTCATGGGTTGCGCCCGCTTATCGCTGTGGAACGTGACGCGCTATGCGGCAAAGCCCGGTGCGGCGAGGCAATCAAACTTCTGCCACGCCCAAAGATCCGGTCGGCCTCAGCGGGCGCGTGGTCCCGCATTCGAGCCATCCGAGGGCGCCTGGGTCGCCATCCGGCGCAGCAGCTCCTCTTCGGACATCCGGTCGATCTGCGTATCGGTCGACTGATCGTCCTGACCGAGTACAGGCATCCGGGTCTCCGACGAGAGCATCGGCACGGCTTCCGCTTCGGGCTCATCCACTTCGACATATTTCTGCATGGAGTGGATGAAATCTTCCTTGAGGTCGTCGGGAAGGATCTTCTTGTCCGCGATCTCGCGGAGCGCCACGACGGGGTTCTTGTCGTTGTCCCGCTGCACGGCGATCTGGGCGCCGGCGGAGATGGTGCGGGCGCGGTGGGCAGCCAGCAGCACCAGCTCGAAGCGGTTCTGAATCTTGTCGATGCAATCTTCGACGGTGACGCGAGCCATCTGGAAGTCCTTTTGAAAGTGGCCGGATTTAGCCCCTATGTATGCAGTTCGCGGGGTTCTGGCAAGTCGAACCCAGGTCATTAACAAGTTAACGCTTGCCGATCACCTGCCCTTCCCGGCTCCACGCGACGCTCCGCCACACCTCCTGAGCGCTTCTGCGGGTGACGGGGTGCCGCCAGAAGGGGGCCACGTCGAGCAGCGGCCGCAGCACGAAGGGGCGCTTTTCGATCCACGGATGGGGCAAAACCAGCGGTCTGGGCCCTGCCCGTGCGAACCGTGGATGCTTACCCCGCCAATGCCTAACGAGGCCCTTATAGTCCAGGATGTCGATATCGAGGGTCCGTGGGCCCCAGGGGCTTCCCCCCCGGCGCCCCGAGGCGCGCTCGATGGCCTTCAGCACGCGTAAGAGCGCTTCGGGCGGCAGCGCCGTGTCGATCGCGGCGGCGGCATTTACGTAAGCCGGTTGTCGCGCGCGCCCCATCGCGGCTGTTCGGTAATACGGGGAAACCGATATCACAGTGACACCGGCGTCCTGTAATTCCCGCAAAGCCCGCGTGATCGTTTCGGCAGGAGTCCCCCAGGGTCCGGGACTATTGGAACCCAATCCTACCAATACCTGCGCCTTCGCGACCAATTGCCGAGCGTCCTTGCTGTGTCTATCTTGACTAGAGAGTTGTTCGTCTCAGTTCGTTGCCGTCTACTAATTTTTTTGAGCGTTAGGACCCAAGATGAATTTCTATCCAACAGAGCGCATCGCGCTCTTTATCGACGGCTCCAATCTTTACGCCGCCGCAAAATCCCTTTCCTTCGACATCGACTACAAGCGTCTGCTTACGCTCTTCGGTTCAAAGGGTCAGCTGGTGCGCGCGCTCTATTACACCGCCTTGTCCGAGGACCAAGAATACTCCTCGATCCGGCCGCTGATCGATTGGCTCGACTACAACGGGTACACCATGGTGACCAAACCAACCAAGGAGTTCGTCGATGCGGCGGGCCGGCGGAAGGTCAAAGGCAACATGGATATCGAGCTCGCGGTCGATGCCATGGAACTTGCCGAACATCTCGATCACCTCGTTATCTTTTCCGGCGATGGTGATTTCCGTTCGCTGGTCGAAGCGCTCCAATATAAGGGCAAGCGCGTGAGCGTCGTATCCACGCTAACCACGAACCCGCCCATGGTTGCCGACGAGCTGCGCCGTCAGGCCGATCAGTTCATCGACCTTGCGAGCCTGCAGAATGAGATTGGGCGCGATCCGTCCCAACGCACGCAGCGCGAACAGCGGCAGCGCCCCGACGGCGAGCCGCCCACCGATGAGTTCGAGCCCGGCGACCTCATCGAGACCTGATTCGGAGCTTCGCGCGACTTGCGAAGCCTGGCCCGCCAGCCGAGACTGGCGCGGTGACTCTCATTGCGTCCCCTGCGAACCAGCCCGAACCGGCGTCCGACTGCCCGCTCTGTCCGCGGCTGGTGGAGTTCCGTCATGACAACCAGACGGCACATCCGGACTGGTTCAATGGCGCGGTGCCATCGTTCGGCCCCGAGACCGCGCGGCTCCTCATTGTCGGCTTGGCGCCGGGGCTCAAAGGCGCGAACCGGACCAGGCGCCCCTTCCTTGGCGATCACGCCGGCGACCTTCTCTATCCAACGCTTCTCAAGGTGGGCCTTGCCCGGGGCACGCACGACGTCGAGACCCCTGAGGCGCTTCAACTGATCGACTGCATGATCACCAACGCCGTGCGCTGCGTGCCGCCGCAGAACAAGCCCACATCGCAAGAAGTCAAAACCTGCCGGCCGTTCCTGATCGGCCGCATGGAGGCCCTCCCCGATTTGCGAGCGCTGCTCGCCATTGGGCGCATTGCCCATGACAGCCTCATGGATGTCTTCGGCCTCAAGAAGCGTGATTTCCCCTTCTCCCACGGGGCGCGGCACACATTGCCAGGCGGGCTCATCCTGTTCGACACGTTTCACTGCTCCCGCCTAAACACCAATACCGGCCGGCTGACGCCCGAGATGTTCGAGGCCGTGGTCGGAGCCGCTGCCGCGAGCCTTGACGAGGCAAGCCTCAGCGAGGCAGGCCTCAAAGACTAATTGCTGACATAGCTCAACTCGGGCATCCTCGATGTCTCCTATTGTTCGTCGAGGAGGTTCCGATGGCCGGAATAGAAATCTCACCGACGAAGGTCGGCTTCGTCATTCTGAAGGCGCGCGAGTACGGCGCGAAGGTCGGCGCTTGGGACGACAGCGCCACGTCCGACCATGATGCGGAGTCGATCCTGGAGGACTTCGCCGACGACTCCACTGTCGCCGAGCTGAAAGAGTTCATCCACGATCTCAACGAGGACGAGCAAGTCAGCCTCGTGGCGCTCGCCTGGATCGGCCGCGGCTCCTTCAGTCCAGAGGAAGTCAGCGAGGCCATCGATACCGCCCGCGCCGAACGGACCACCCGCACGGAGGACTATCTCCTCGGAATCCCGTTGCTCTCCGATTACTTGGAAGAAGGCTTGGATAAGCTCGGCTATTCCGTCGAGGAGGCCGAAGACGACGCCATGGGTGACTAGCCCAGACGACTAGACGGGTGACTAGCGTGTCGCCTTCTCAAGCCAAGCGAGCACCTCGTCGGCGTGGGTCGCCGGATCCGGCACCGGATAGAACGGAACCTCAATCGCGCCGTCCCTCACCACAAGTGTGAGTCGTTTCAGGTAGGTCTGACCGCCCGTTGCGAAACTGGGTAATGCCAGCGCCCCCGAAAATTCCCCTCCCGCATCGCTGAGGAGCGGGAACGGCAGCCCCAGGCGCGTGGCCAGCTCCTGCTGATAGCCGACCTCCTGGAGGCTCAGCCCGAACAGCCGCGCGCCAAGGGCCTCGAACCGGGGTGAGAGGGCGCCGAAGCGCTCCAATTCAGGTGTCGAGCCATGGGCGCCGGGAATATCGTCCCAAAGCGGCGGGTTCGGCTGACCGGGACGCCCCGTCCAGGGATAGACGGCGATGACGCTGCGCCCAGGCAGCGGCGCGACGTCGATCTCAGCGCCATCGGTCGCCGGCAAGGTCACAGACGGTAAGGCCATGCCCGTGGTCAGGCGCTGGCCTCCCTCCGCCATGCTCAGCCCTTCTCCCGCATGAGCCGGCCCTTCTGGCGCTCCCAATCGCGCTTCTTCTGCGTCTCGCGCTTGTCGTAGATCTTCTTGCCGCGGCCGAGCCCAAGCTGGAGCTTGGCCAGCCCACGTGCATTGAAGTAGAGGCGTAAAGGAATGAGCGCCATGCCTTCGCGTTGGATTGCGCCCGACAGCCGCGCCATTTCCTTCTTATGCAGCAGGAGTTTTCGGTGCCGCGTGGGCTCGTGGCCGTCGCGCGCGGCGCCCTTGTACTCGTCGATGCGGGCGTTGATCAGAAAGAGTTCGCCGCCTTCGTCGGAGACGTAGGACTCCGCGATGTTCCCCTTGCCCGCGCGCAGCGACTTCACCTCCGAGCCGGTGAGCACAATACCGGCTTCGATTGTATCTTCGATCGCGTAGTTGAAACGAGCCTTGCGGTTCTCGGCGACGAGCTTTCCGCTCTCGCGCTTCGGCGCCATGATGAGCCTCTTTCCGCGAAACTAGACCGTGGCGAGGCCAACGGCCGCAATCGCCTCGTCCACGCTTTTACGCGCCGCATCGCCGATCGGCGCCAGCGGCAGCCGCGTCTCGCCACTGCATAGACCAAGCTTGGCGGCGGCATATTTCACCGGTCCGGGATTGGCTTCCACGAACAGCGCATCGTGCAGCGGCATGAGCCGGTCCTGGATCTCGAGCGCCCGCTTCAGGTTTCCGCCTAGGCAGGCAAGTTGAAACTCCGAACAGAGCGCCGGTGCCACATTGGCGGTCACCGAGATGCACCCCACCCCGCCATGGGCCATAAAGCCAAGCGCCGTTGCGTCCTCGCCTGAGAGCTGGATGAACTCATGCCCCATTGCCGCGCGCTGTTCACTGACGCGCGCCATGTTGGCCGTCGCATCCTTCACGCCCACGATGTTCTTGAGCTTGAACAGCCGCGCCATCGTGTCCACCGACATGTCGATCACGCTGCGGCCCGGGATGTTGTAGATGACGATGGGAATGTCGGTCGCATCGTTGATGGCCTTGTAGTGGAGGTAAAGCCCCTCCTGGGTCGGCTTGTTGTAATACGGCGTCACCACGAGCGCGCCGTCGGCGCCGGCGGACTTCGCGTGCCGCGTGAGTTCCACCGCCTCAGCCGTCGAGTTGGAGCCTGTCCCGGCGATCACGGGCACCCGGCGATCGGCCGCGTCGATGCACAGCTCGATAACGCGCCGATGCTCGTCGTGATCGAGCGTGGGGGATTCGCCCGTGGTCCCGCACGGCACGAGCCCGTGGGTGCCTTGGTCGATCTGCCACTCCACAAGCTTCCGGAAGGCGGTCTCGTCCAGAGAGCCATCCTTGAAGGGCGTGATGAGGGCCGTGATCGAGCCTTGAAACATCGGCATGGTCAAAGCAGGTTCCTACTCGGAGCGCGTGTTCTTGAAAAACGTACGAAAAGTGGGGCGGACAATAGGGTCTGCGGCGTGAGGCGGCAAGCAGGCGCGCGGACGGAGCGCATGGCTTCAAGCTGATCGCGGCCCAGGCGCCCCTAGCTCACCAGCAGACTTTCAAAATTATACGCCTGATTAGCGGGTTATGGGCGCTATTTCAGGTCCTATCTGACGTGGCGCCGACGCCCAGCAGTCATTTTTCCGCCGGAATCTTTGAGACATTCTGGGAATTGGATACACTTATGTGACCTTGATCGTCGCGGCTCCCGGTCGGGGGACGTCCTGACCGCTCGATACAGGCCATAACCGGTACCGTCCGACGAGATGAAACGCATCAGCGCGCATTATTTGATATTGCTTGTCGCGATGGCCCTGGCCGGCTCTGTGCCCGCCATGGCGAAGACGGATGCCGTTCCCCTGCCCGATCGGAACCCGGAGCGTCCGGCGGTGGCCGCCGCCGACCCGGCAGCCCCGGCACAAGAGGTCGCTCAAGAGACGCCCGCCACCCCGTCCGAGACGCCGACCGCCGCTGCACCGGCAGTGCCCGCCTCGCCACAAGCCAACGAGGCCAACACGACGACCGTTGCGGCCATCCCGAAACCTGAGCGCAATCCTCAGAACACCACCCCAATCTCCGAGCCGGCGACGGAAGACGCAAAGGCCGACGGCGACGGCGCGCAGGACGTAAAACCGGAAGACGCAAAAGCGGAAGACACGGGCGAAACCGAAGAAGAAGCCACCGGCCCCTTCGTTGCGCCCGACAACGCACCGCTTCCCGAGATCAATCCCAACCGGGATCCGACCTTCGTGAAGGCGCCGACACCGGCTCTGGACTACGCCGCGATCCTGGAGCCGCTGCTGTCCTACAAGATTAGTTCCGACGATGAGAGCCGGATGCGCTTCGTCATGCGCAACAAAGGCTCCGTCGACGAGACCGCCGCGAAGATTTCCGATCCCGCCGTGCGCGACTTCGCGTTCTGGTACCGCTACAAACACAACAAGAGCACGTTTTTGGACGCGGCCGCCGTCGAGGCCTACCGTTTGAGCCATCCCATGTGGCCCAGCCAAGACAAGCTGCGCGAAAAGGCGGAGACCTCGCTCTTGCTCAAGGACGCCCCGCCGGATCAGATCAAAGCCTTCTTCGATGCCAAGCCGCCGCAAACAGGCGCCGGCGAGGCGGCGCTGGCGACTGTCTACATGAAGGAGAACCGAGAGGCCGAAGCCAAGGACCTCGTCGCCTCGGCATGGTGCGATCATCGGCTCCATCCAGACGTCGAAAAGAAGATCCTCGATAGTTTTGGTTCGATGCTCACGCACGAACATCACCGGGCGCGCATCGACGGCCTGCTCTATCCGGACAAGAAGTCCGCCGCGCCTGCCGCACTGCGGATGTCCAAGCTGCTTCCTGACTCGGATAAGAAGAAAGTCAAAGCCCGGATCGCCGTCCTCCAGCGCGGCGGCAATGCCGGAAAACTGCTCGATGCCTTGCCCGACGACGCCGTGGAAGACGATGTCGGTTTGCGCTTCAACAACATTCAGTGGCTTCGGCGGACCAAGAAGAAAGACAAGCGGCTCCGCGCCTGGAAGCTCCTGCTGGATGCGCCGGTGGAGCCGAGTGTCCTCCTCGATCTCGACGAGTGGTGGATCGAGCGCCGGGTCAATGTGCGCGCCGCACTCAATGACGGCCATCCGCGCACCGCATATCAGATCGCCGCGAAGCATGGGATGAAGTCGGGCAACTCGTATGTCGAGGCCGAGTTCCTGGCCGGCTGGGTGGCGCTGCGCTACCTGAACGAGCCGCAAACGGCGCTCAAGCATTTCCTTGCCTTGCGCCAGGCGGCGAAGGACTCGCGCAGGATTGCCCTTGGCGAATACTGGCTCGGCCGTACAGCTCTGGCGCTGGGCGACCGCGGCTCCGCCATGATCCATTTCCACGGCGCGGCCAAGTACCCGCAATATTTCTACGGCCAACTGGGCCGTCAGTCCCTCGACCCGCGCCCGGCCCGCCTCGCCGTGACGTCGACGCCGGTCCCCACGCAGGCCGATATCGATCGCTTCATGGCGCGCCCCGCCGTTCGGGCTGTTGGTGTTGCCCGCGCAACCAAGCTGTCATGGGTCGCGCCGCAATTCTTCTTGGCGCTCGCGCGTACGCTGGATAACGGCCCGGAGGTCGTGCTGGTTGCCGAGCTCGCCAAGGCCATGGGGCATAATCAGATCGCGCTGCGGCTTTCGAAGATCGCCTTCAACCGGGATCTGCCCATGGGCGATTACGCGCTTCCCGTGGGTGTGATGCCGTCGTTCAAGAGCCTCCTGGATGAGCGCGTGGACCCGGCACTGGTCCATGCTCTGTCGCGCCAGGAAAGCGAGTTCAACGCCGGGGCCAAGAGCCCGGTCGGCGCCAGCGGTTTGATGCAGCTCATGCCGGCCACCGCGCGGGGCGTCGCGCGGCGCTACAAGGTTCAATACTCCAAGTCCCGGCTAACCAATCCCGCCTACAACACGCAGCTTGGCGAAGCGTTCCTCAGCGACCTGATCAACAGCTATAACGGCTCCTACTTCCTCGCGCTGGCCGCCTACAATGCGGGACCGGGCCGCGTCAAAGAGTGGATGGAGATCTTCGGTGACCCGCGCACATCAGAGGTGGACCCGGTGGACTGGATCGAGCGCATCCCCTTCACCGAGACGCGGCGCTACGTGATCAAGATCATGGAGACACTGCAACTCTACCGTTCCCGGTTGTCCGGGCCCGACGGCGCGCTCCGCCTGGTGCAGGACCTCAATCGGGGGCGCAAAGATCCTCCTTCCACGACA
>Ga0209013_10000292_pt1 | contig 43788 bp, 39 predicted proteins | sample Cruoilmetagenom2_FD_187291 | JGI IMG/M metagenome (GOLD analysis project Ga0209013, IMG submission 187291) | Oil polluted marine microbial communities from Coal Oil Point, Santa Barbara, California, USA - Sample 2 (SPAdes) (version 2) | ecosystem: Environmental > Aquatic > Marine > Oil seeps ...
AACCCTGATAATAAAGCCGGCACCAACAAGACCAGCGATAACCAATTGAAATATATAGCTTCCAGATCCCGGGTCAAGATACAACAGTGGTCCTAACCATATATATTCATTGAGATTTAGTAATAATTGATTCATTTTTAGTCGTAACAATCCTTTCTAAAAAAATATGGTGAACGGGCTGATTATACACTGGGGTGTGGATATATCACCAGCAGCTTGCCTGATGGGAGTTCTTATCGGTCTGGTGCTGCTTACCTATCCAATCAGATACTCTCGGAAAATGTGATGCGGGTGTATCGCAGGCGACGGCAGCTGTATCGCTTTCATGGATCCAGCGTGTCCACCTCGTACCCGTGCTGACTGAGGTACTGGATGATCAGCTCGTGGATTTCTTTATCAGTCGGCACCTGTTCAGCATCACACTCGGAGGCATAATCGGGAAAAGTGCCAAACTTCCATTGATTCTGCTGCACATTGAGTTGGTACCATCGCTGGCACACGATCGTCTGAACGGTTTTGATCTGGTAAAAAGGCGGGACGACTTTTTTGGGTGACCCACTGATAATGCTATATATTGCGCGGCCCGCGGGCAAATCATCGCTAATCAGCGATATGCCATCCATCCAGTCCGGCTTGGGGAGTCCCATATAGTCTAGCAGCGTAGCCGGAATATCCATATTGGCCGAGTTGTGGTTGAGCGCCCCCGCAAATTCTCCCTTGGGGAAGTGCATGATAAGTGGGATTTGGACATTGGTCACATATCTCAGACCATGATCACTGTAGATGATAAGAATTGTATTATCAAGCATATCCCTTTCTGCGAGGTGATTGTATATCTGTTCCACGTAACCATCGAAACCGGCAATAGAATCATCGTAAAAATCAACATTCCAGGGATTGTCTTTCATGTCGCCCTTCGAATAAACCTGGTTCTGGAACGAAAATTCTGGGCCGTGGGTATCCATGAAATGGGCAATCATATAAACCGGTTGCCTGGATTGATCCAGCATAGACAGGATCATGTCCACCCGTTCCTGTGCGGACATACGGGCTTTCGAGTCCATCACCGCTTCGATTGGATTCTCCATTTCTTGGATGAAAAAAATGTGCTGGATGCGTGCCGAGGCGCGTTGGGCAATCGTCCACAAGAAATACGGTGCCTGAGAATCACCCAGGTAGCGCCGCAGCGTGTTCAGCAGGGGCGGGTCGAGCGGCTGCCCGTTGACACTGTCGAATCCGTTGAGCAGGTTCACAGTCCAGGCGTCCACCCATTTGGGTACACCGACCTCGATGGTCGTGTAACCATATTGTTTCAAGATGCCGGGCAGGTGGTTATAAGCGTCTTCCCCTTCCAAAATGTCAGGGTAGCGCATCACGTCCACCTTAATGGGCTCCCGCCCTGTCAGAATCGTGGTGGTGGAGGCCGTCGTGCTGGAGGCATTTGTGAAATGGTTGTTCGCCACCAGAGAGCTTCCAGCCAGCTGGCGCAAGAAAGGCGTTGTGTCGCGCTCGTAGCCATATACCGATAGATGGCTGTTGCTCAACCCGTCACCGCCGATCAGGATGATGTTGGGCTTGCGGGCTGCCGGTATCCCGTAGGTTTCGATCAGTTGACCGTAATATTCCCTTGACGAAACCACGCCATAAATGAGAGCTGTCACCGAAGTGGCTGCCAGTACGATCGCCAGCACGGCGCTCCAACGTCGCAGATTGCCTCCCAGTTTGCTCCTGGCGTGGGCTGCCTTCCAGCCTCTCCACCAGGCATACCCGAGCATCAGGCTGAAACCAACAGCATAAACCAACCTCCAAACGCCCTGGGTGGAGACCACCCCGAATTTGAACAGCGTGTAGCTGAAATTATCCACCAGCATCAGCACAGTGACAGACAGGGTAAGCGCTGGAATGAACTGGGCCAGGGCAAGCATAATTTCCTGGCCGCGCAGGCGCTGCGTCAGAAAGCCGACACCCATCAGGACAGCCACGATGCAGCTATTCAGCAAGATCACCACCCCAGCGGTGGCCAGCAGCACCATCAATGCGTTCCAGGGTGTCAATTTTGACAGCGAAGATTCCTTGGTCACAAAGAACAGCCACTCCATCAAAACATAGAAAAACGAAGCAATAATCGTCTGAATAAAAAGATTCTTCCAAATTTTGGAATGACCTGCTTTTATATCCCATTGGGATGGGGTACCCTGAGAGCTTGTTTCCATGACAAGAGATTATACACCCATCCCCAATTTCTATCCTCAGAGCCGAAAGAGGCTTTCTAATCTTTACAGGGGTGGTAGGCGTGGGGGTGGAACGCCCCCACGCCTACCACCCCGAAGATTCCGAGAGAGCCCCGAAAGATACAGGAGCATTAAAATATTGTTGTTGATTTCCTGGGGAGTGTGGGCTGTCCAAAAAGGTGAGGCAATACCCTCCTCAAAAGCGAAAAAGTAGTGGAGATAGAGCCATGTGTGAGAAGTTTGACGAAGCGGACCGCGAAGAGAAGGCGAGAGGGAGTTTGTTGTGGGGCTGGATGTATTCTGATGACGAAGATGATTTGCTCTCGGCACTCGTATTGTAAATGTTATTTTGTATAAGCTATTTTCGTTTTACCTCTTGACGAAAGTAAGAAAATATGATATTCTTACTTTCTTACCACACCACAATGACACTTGGAGGCTATGGGCAAATGAACGGAGGTCGGAAATTCTATAAAACGCGTCTGCGGACGAAAAGGCAGATAACACTGCCTGATGGAATAACAAACTTATTGTCTGCGAAAATTGGAGATGATCTGATTTTTACGATCAACGAACATGGACAAGTCATTATCGAAAGAGCACAAATCATACCTCCTGATCAGGCCTGGTTCTGGAAAGAGCGCTGGCAGCGATTGGAGCGCGAAGCCCAGGCAGATATTGATGCTGGACGTGTGTCACGTCACGCGAGCGCAGACGATGCAATATCCAACCTGGAGGACCTAATCAATGCCGGAGATAGAGACGACTGAAACCTTTGAGAAATGTTTCCTCGAGTTACCTGAAAGGACACAAAAGAAAGTAATCAAGGCGATCCGATTTTTAGCCAATGATCCAAGGCACAAATCATTAAAAAGCAAGCCGATTCAAGGTGTACCAGGCATTTACGAAGCCCGGGTAGACCGCGGCTACAGGATGACCTATGAGCGTCTTCCAGGTAACATTCTCCGGTTACGTGTCGTTGGTAAGCATGATGAGGTACTAAAAAACCCCTAGGAACCCCCAAAACGCAAAAATTTATCCACAGGTGAGTCTAAGGGCGGACAACCCTCACCCTGGCATACCTAAAACCCGAGCTATATCCCTTTGAATGACCGCAAATTGAAAAATTGCATTGATTGCAATTGCAATATATGTAAAAAACGTAACTACTCAGCCCGAAGGTATTTGGGGAGTGAAACAAGAACTCCAATCAATATGGCTTCTTGTACTACTAATCTGCCAGGATTCGTTCTTGTGTATTTTGCATTGCCTGTTTCAGATTATTCGATGCATAGGTTGAACCCATCACCCAACCAGAAGCGGCTGCAACCGAACCGGCCATCGTCGAAATTGAAGACACGGTCACCCCCTTTCATGAACCCAGCTTGGAGACCGAACCCCCGGCTGCCCTCCTACAGATCGGCGATGTAGACCAAACCTCCGGCATCGGCAGCTACTGCTGGACGGACCCCAATACGGAGATGGCCCTGTGTATAGATAAGGTCGGCATCCCCACTTCCCCCGATCCTCTGCAAGTCTTTTCCCCTTTCGTCACTCAATTCTCCCTGCCGCTCGCTGATCAGCCAGACATTCTTTCGCTCTCCACCATTCCGGTTTCTCCCGACGACCAGATGCCAACTGATATCGACGGGATGCGGTGGTGGCCCCCCAATCCCGGTGACCCATTCGATATCCCCCTGGAAGCTCCCCATGAAATGGAGCTGTATCTCGCACCCGGGCTTTATGTCCTGAGCGTCTTTACCCAATGGCAGGATACTGGCGATGTGAGCTACGGCTTTCTGGTTGAGGTACTGCCTTATTTGGACTCAGACACCTCTGCTGGGGAGAATACAGTGTCGGCGGTTGTCATTCTGGCCGATGCCGGTCTTAATCTCCGCACCGGACCGTATAGCACCTCGGAAGTGGTCGGCATCCTGCCTCAAAATGAACTGGTCAAAGTCAGCGGTGCGAGTCCGGACGGCGGCTGGTAGCAGGTGGCCTGCCCGGAGGGCACGGGCGGCAGCTGCTGGATCTCCGCCGACCCAAGATGGAGCGAGCCGGCCACCATGGGGGAATTTTCGCTCGCCGGGCTGATCTATTCACAATTGGACCAGCAAACAGAACGCCCGCTCTGGCGCGTTGGGACCGACGGCACCCCCACCCTGTTTCTGGAAGATAGCCAGAACCTCGGCGCGCTGTCGCCCGATGGCAATCTGGCAATCCACTGTTGTTCTCCTCGGGGCGAGACTAATCTCAGCCTGGTCGACCTGGAAACGGGTGAAAGTCTCCAACTCACCAACACCCCGGACCGCCTAAACTTCAACCCCCAATGGTGGGGTGGGAACCCGGAAACGATCGTTTTTGTGTCTACTCTGTTTGACCCATCTGACCAACCAAGACCCGGACCCGGCAATCTGGCCGCGGTGAAGACTGATGGGACAGGTTTTCAGGTGCTGGATGCGGAGCATGTGACGCACAGCTTCTTTCCCGCTCTGGCTTCAGACGGCAAGACGATCGCCTACAACCACGGAAGCGAAAGCGCTTCCGAAGATGGGATCCTCACCCCCTGGCTCTACCATTTGGAAGACGGGCTGGCACCCTTCAATTACGCCGATTATGGCCTAGACGACCTCCCCGGTTTGACATTCGGCTCGGCAGCCTGGTCCCCAGATGGGCAATACCTGGCCTGGGTGGTAGGGGGCGAACTTACGGGGGATGGCGAATGGAAAACTGGGATCGCCATGTTCAATCTGGAGGGGCAAAGCGTCGAGATCTTCAACCCCTATGTGCCGGCAGATTGTTCATATGTCTGGTGTCGGGCGGCTCCACAGTGGAGCCCGGATGGTGAGTGGCTGACCTGGGAAGTTTCCCCCGCGGGCGGGCTGCCCAGCTTTTGGATCATGCAGCCGGATGGAACCGAAAAGCGCCTCATCGATCAGGCCGTTGCCCCTATATGGAGTCCTGATGGCGATCTGCTGGTTTATACAAAATTAAGGGACGGCTCGGTTATGGTCATGGAGACCGGACAGTGGCAGCCCCAGCACATCGGACTACCTAACCAAATTGGGATCTTCAAATGGATCAGTTTAGATGAATGACCGGGGGCTCAGCAAATAGCTTTCTGCTGTTGGATTGGATGGGTAAACATCAAAGCCACGTAGTTCCCATGATGGCGGTATTTCAGAGAGAGCGATGATTTTTGGTACTTGATAGTGTAAGAGATTAAGTGCCATATTATGAATGGAGGGAGTTATGGTAAAGAAATTGATCATCTTGTCGTTCGTGCTGCTGGCATTACTTGTAGGACACTCAGTACCTGTTACTGGTCGGGCGCAAACGGACTCGGATCCGGCGAGTCATTTTGAGAGCTACGAAAACGTTGAGTTCCTGGGATACCTGCAAGGTTCATTCGGTGTTATAGAAGTGCATGGTGATTACGCGTACACAGGATGCCCGGGTGGCCTGTGTGTAATCGATGTGAGCGATCCAAGAAGACCTGAGCAAATCAGTTTTACTGAGATACCCATTGGAATAAGTCAGATCGTTATCGATGGTGATTATCTCTATGCCAACCAATCAGAGTACTGCTGTGATCCGTCGCGGGGAGTGATAATAGTAAACATCAAAGATCCGAGTGACCCTACTATTGTCAATTCAATAGACCTGGATCTGACTTCAACTTCTGCGTGGGTCTCTGACCTGGATATACATGCCCATAGAAACCTTTATATATCGTTGATGCATAGATACGGGGTCGACCGTGGCGTATCCATTGTCGATGTATCAGATCCGCTCCAACCGGCAGAGATCGGGTTCATTGATGTGCGCCCGAATGAAGATGAGGCGATTAACGGATTATCCATAAACGGTGATACGGCAACAATACTTCATGGGAAAGAGCAGTGGTACTTTTGGATCCATGGTCTGGCGCGGTATGAAATCTCTAATCCATTAAAACCGGTAAACCTTGGAAGAATAGAACCAAGTTTTGAGGGTGGCAAAGGAGGACAAGACATAACCGTTCAAGGAGACCGGGCTTACGTTGTTAATGGAGATTCAGTCCCAAAAACACCTATGAAGACGGGTGGTTTGACGATTTATGATATTTCCAATCCTCCCGAGATAGATTTCCTGGGTGGTTATGGCGAGGAGAGCGCCTTCTATGAGTTTGAAGTCATGGGGAACTATGCCTATCTGTCAGGAAGCAGTTGGGATTGGGACGAATATGAATACACCCAATGGATGAACATCCTGAGTGTTTACGACCCCAAAGAGATTGGCGTGGTGGGTTACCTGAAAAAATCAAAACTCTATGGGACAACAAATCTAAGCCAGAAAGATGGAACAATCTATCTTACAGACAGCAAACATGGGCTTTACATTTTACGGTATGCCATCTCTGAGACCCTGACTCTAGATCACGGTGGTGGGCTGTTTTTTGAAGATCCCATCGGTATGACATACTTTGTGCATGCACCAGAGGTAGCCATGATCTACCCCACTGATCTTTATTTTGCTCCCATACCCGGCTATATCTCCTCGCCGGGGTATGCACAGGTTGGTGATGTGTTTGAGCTATCCGCATACCAGGACGGAATGTGGCTGTATGGTTTCCCTTTTGCGACTCGAATCAACATCGAGATTAAGTACAACGATGAGCTTCTAGATTTGGTTACAGATGAGAGCCAGCTCACGCTGCGCTGGTGGAATGGCGCGGCATGGGTGGATGCTGCTGAGACCTGCACGCCAAACACAAGATATCTTCGTGATCTCGAAAACTCTACACTTTGGCTGCCAGTCTGCGAGATCGGTCGTTTTGGGTTGTTTGGACCTACAGAGACGTTGTTTTTACCAGTTGTTAGCAAATAAGTTGATACATTTACTAATCGCAAATGATCAAAATGTTCTGTGCCTGTCCGGTCATGTGCACTTCAAGATCACTGATCGCCTGCTCGGTCATGGACGCAAGGGAGCGCGTAATCCGCCTAGCGCACACACACTCACTGGTTGACAAGGACATCGAACATGACTACTGGGCCGAACCACAAGCCAGTGTAAACAAGGACTTTACGCGCATCTTATTCACCTCCAATTGGGGTCGCTCTGGCACAGAGGGTGTTGAAACTTACATGCTCGTACTACCGGCCGGATTGACCGGAATAAGTGAGACGTGACCACCAACACTGATCTGGGTCAAATCCCATTCATTCGTTCGAAAATGCAAAAGAGCCCATAGTCTGGGTCGATGGTCCCACATCCATTTATCAAAACTGATTTACAAATCAGTTATACTAATGTAAAATATGATTGTATGGGTTTTCTTTTGTAATTTTGTGTGTGCGTCTGTAACACACACACAAAATTACACACTGTACAATCTAAAATATGCGCATGGTAATAACGAAACCACCTCATAAAGCACAGGATATGCTGCTGCTGGACGCCGTACAACGCGATCGCACTACTGCGCGTAGGAGCTGCTTGTTGAACATCTTATGGGGGGAGCGATTTTTGACCCGCACGCATTTAATGGTACGTATTGAAGCCGTGTTAGGAGAAGGATGTTTTGGAGATTCTGCCTGGGAAGATACCTTTTATCGAGATATGAGGGTCATAAAACGAGCACTGAGTGCTTCCGGATATTACCTTGCTTACAGCAGGAGTTCCAAACACCCAGGTTATTATCTAAAGGAACAACCAGCACTAGGATCCGAGTTATCTGCGGTTATAGAAGCCAGTGTCTCTGAAGTGGATCCAGATCAAATTACAATCTATCAAACCCTGTCTTTGGAGGATCGATTTCAGTTGGGATTTTCTATCAGCGATACTGCGCGTAATGCAGTCGCATTTCGGACACGCAAAAGAAATCCGGAACTCAGCCTGGTTGAAGCAAATCGATTGGTGTTAAAGGAGCTGTACAAAGCATGAGCGACCCCTTAAGCTACGCAGATTTTGTAAAGACGGTGATAAGTGCACTTGATGCGGCCGGTGTAGAGTACCTGGTGGGTGGTGCCGTTGCCGCGTGGGCATGGGGAGAACCTCGCGCAACCATGGATTTGGATCTGGTCGTCAATATCCCAACTGAAAATGTGGCTCAACTTACAAAAGAGCTGGAGAAAAGGGGCATGCTCGTACCAGAAGAAATTATTCTCGACAACTTGATGGAAGAACGTGCAGATATCCCTATCAACGCTATTCATATGTACAGCGGCTATAAGGCTGATTTGTTTCCACTACGACCTAATAACGAACTGCGTAAAGCTGCATTCCAGAGACGAATACTGGTGGATCTGGGACCCCAATTGGGTGAACTATATCTTCACACTCCTGAGGATCTCATCATCTACAAGTTAATGTACTACAACCAAAGCCAGCAAACCAAGCACTTAAGAGATATCACTGCCATTGTGTCATCCGTAGGGAATGAGTTGGACTATGATTACATCGATAATTGGGTCGATCGACAAGGGCTCGTTACACTTTGGAACGAAATGTTGAGCAGAATCCGGTCACATTTAGAAGATTACTGATCGTTGCATAAGTTACTAAACGTCTCTTGCGCTGTTTGATCGCTGATTTGGTTTAGCCTTCAATGCAAGGATCAGCAGCAGCTTTTCTTCCAGGAGGACTTGACTCCCAACTCCAATTTGATGGTCCAGCTCATCGCGCTGGATTACTCCCCTGATCCAGAGGGACAATGCTGATCCGAGTAAGAACAGAATACACAACAATCGCCTGGTTTGGGTCGCAGAAGTTCACCACAACTGGTGCAAGTATAAAACGTCACTCAGGTATCCGCGGGCATGTTCTCTAATTTTCCGAAGCTGCATAACGGGCAGCGGATAACTGCGAGTATTGGCGTTTCAGGCGCCGCCATGTCACTCATCGGTTTCACTCGAGGTAGGGGCACCACAGTGTGGGCAGTGGCTCCAGCCCTCCTCCAGCGGCTGCCCGCAGCTCGCGCAGGTGAGGGATTGGGGCTGGGTCATCTCTGGTTCTATCACTGGCACAGGTTCTGTAGCCGGTGGGGGAGGCGCGGCAGCCGGTTGTGTATTTCTCCGGGTGAGCAGCAGAACCAGGCCCACCAAACCAGCCAGGAATAGAAAACCTAAACATAGTATTGGCAAACAGATCAGCCTGAATGGGAAGTTGCTGTAAAACAATTGATTGGAGAAACCCGACCGAGGTATCATCGGCATATCACCCGGCTCGTCTCCAAACGGCAACAAGCGCCCGCCAAACCACGGAAAGGCAGTGCGGTATCCGATCATCACCTGCGGACCATCAAACCAGCTGATTGCGGCGATTGCGGTGATTGCGACCGCCGCAAAACAAACCAGTATGACCGCACCGATCACGATCCCTAAAATCCACCTGGTTGATGTTTTCATTGTTCACCTCCACACATTACTAATGATCTTGACAGCAGGATATCACAAACCGGTCAGGAAATCATGAATATTATGTGCATATAACCGAACACAAACTAAGTACTCAGTCACGATGAAATTAATGGATTGTCATTCTGAGTCCGGTCGAACAATCTTCATCGTTCGATCGGCAGCGAAGAATCTCAGGCACCGCTGGGGGAGATTCTTCACTCCACTACGTTCCGCTCAGAATGACACTTTCCATCTAATTTAGTGTGATTGGGTGCCAGAACTGAGAGCGGCTTTTTCTATGCTCATTGGCCGGGATCATAACTAAACAAGACAAGGTTGTTTGCTATCCAGAGGCGTCCATCACCGTCCACCACGATCTGGCATGAAACGCCTGACAAACCGCTTATGTCTTCCCGTTCTCCGCTGTCCAATCGATAGACTGTTCCTGCGCTGCACAACCATGCAGTCCCCTGCTCATCAAATGCCAGGCTGCTGAACTCGCCTTCAAAATCCGTCACCCAATCGCCATCCTGAAGATGGTAGCGCGCCGCATCACCCAACAGGCTGGCACCGCCGAAACGCAGCACCTCGACCCAGGGATTGCCGCGCTGATCCAGCGCTATTTCCGTAACTAATTGGCGACGATCCCAGGGTGGCAGTGGGAAACTTGACCACTCGGCAGTGGCTGGATCATACATCATTAAGGCGTCAAAACCAGCCACCCACATTCTATTGTCAGCGTCTCTCTCTATGTCCAGGACACACTCACCCGCTGTATATGGGGCATCGAACCAGGATTCGCCATCCGACCAGCGGATTCCCTGCCCCTTCAATCCCTCACCCACGCCAATACAGTTGCCCACCCAAACCTTTTGGTTGCCCGATAATTCTACATCCGTGAGGAAGTGACCCTGGTAATCTTCATCCTCGGGCGGCTCGAAGCCGACATCGTCAGCAGTGAAGGTCTGCCAGGTCCCGGAGGTAGGATCGAAGCGGCGCAGATCGTCACGACCTGTGGCCAACCATACGCCACCTGAAGGACCAGATACAATACCATCTCCGTAACCGGGTGTTAGATATTCTTCAGGTGGTGGAACCGTCCAACCCTGCTCGGGACCGTAAACAGTCCAGCTGCCTGACATATCATAAGCGGCGATTGCAGTCTCACCTTCCAGGATTGCCCAGATACGCCCGTCCGGATCAGCTCCCAGCAGCCGTTCAACCGGCCCCTCATAGAGGAGTTCCCACTCATCATTCACGTTAACGAGTATACCGGCGTCGGTTGCAACCGACAGCTGCCCATGCGGAGCAACCCACAGGTCCCGGATTTCTGCGGGTGAAATCCCCGGATCGAAAATGACGAGCTTGAAAGCGCCCGCAGGAGTCGGTGTGATCGCAGGTGGTGGAAGCGGTGTTTGCGTTGGCGTTGATTCTTGCGGGGTCTCCGAGGGGAGGCTGGGGGCGGTATCCGTGGGTTGGATCGGGGAAGTAGCGGGCGATGAATCAAGCAGGCTCGAGGCAGGTTCCTGGGTGCTGGATGTGCTGCAAGCGGTGCACACGACGATGATTAGAAACACCAGGAAAAGGGACAAACGCTTGAAATTGTGTAAAGAAATCCTCTTGAACATACGCTTTCTCCTCCTAAGAACAGATGTCATTGCGAACGGTGGCTGTCCCTAAAGCACCTAAATGTCATTCTGAACGGAGTGAAGAATCTCCGTCTCAATCACAGAGACCTTTCGCATTGCTCAGAGTAAAAGACTTTTTAGACAGCCTTTTGGTGAAGCTGCTTCGCAATGACATACTCTTTTGTTTCATTCTGATTGAGCCCCGCTTCTTGTTGCGGGGTGGGTTTACTCGCAATGACAGGTAAAAAAGTAGCCATGTTCAACTTTCTGTTGACGAATACATAATGATGATCATATCGATTAGTGGCTGTTTCAGGTACTCCTCTCGTAAGCCTGCCTGTCAACAAAAAAACTGGCCTCGTAATCGAATATCCATCAATTATAGTACGTAAGGGCGGTGTGCAGGTGAACGACAGTTGATGTACTACGATCTGGTGTGTTTTATCCCCCTGGGTGAAAATTACAAACGTTAGTTTACCACGGCACATCCCCATCGCGATCATGATCCGATTCCCAGCAATTATCATCAGACCCCTTCTCAAAACCAACGCTTACTGATAAGATAACGGGGCATTCCGGACGACCGCGGCCGAATTTGCCGTGGTCGTTATTTTTTTGAACAGATTATTTTCAGGAAGTTAAACTGGTATGTTGATAGAACGAAACGATCTAAGAAATATTGCCATCATCGCGCACGTTGACCACGGTAAGACCACCCTGGTAGATGGCCTGCTCAAACAGGCGCGCGTTTTCCGTGAAAACCAGCAGGTAGCTGAGCGGGTGATGGATTCAAACGACCTGGAGCGCGAGCGCGGTATCACGATCCTGTCGAAGAACACCGCCATTGAGATCTGGGACGAAGAAAGCGACCAGATGGTAAAGATCAACATTGTCGATACCCCCGGGCACGCTGATTTTGGCGGTGAGGTCGAGCGGGTGCTGAATATGGTGGATGGTGTTCTTCTGCTGGTGGATTCTGCGGAAGGCCCCAAGCCCCAGACGCGCTTCGTACTCAAGAAAGCGCTCGAGATGGGCCATCGCGCGATCGTGGTGATCAACAAGATCGATCGCAAAGACGCCGACCCGGAACGTGTGCTCAACCAGACTTTCGATCTATTCATCGAACTGGGGGCGAGCGACGAGCAGGCCGAATTCCCTGTCATTTATGCCAACGCTGTGACTGCCCAAGCCGGTGATACTGCGCAGCTGGGACCCAATTTGCAGCCCCTCTTCCGGGCCATATTACGCCACATTCCCACCCCAAAGGTGGACCCGGAAGCGCCCCTGCAGATGCTGGTCACCACCCTGGGATATGATGATTATCGCGGCGTCACGGCTGTCGGGCGAATTTTCGCCGGGCAAATCCATGTGGGAGATCCGCTGGTACGCCTGACCGTGGATGGAAAGAGTCTGGCCGAGAGAGCGCGCTACCTGTACGTACACCAGGGACTGGAGCAGGTGGAAATCGAAGGTGCTTCGGCTGGAGAAATTATCGCCCTGGCAGGTCTGGAAGGCATCGCCATCGGTGAAACGCTCGCCGATCCTGACAATCCCCATGCGCTGCCCACCATCCACGTTGAGGAACCGACCGTACGCATGACCTTCGGGGTCAACACTTCGCCATTTTCCGGTCGTGAAGGGAAATGGAGCACCTCGCGCAAGCTGCGTGAGCGCCTGTTTGAAGAACTGCGCTCCAATGTTGCCCTGCGTGTGGCTGAGACAGACAGTGCAGATAAATTCCTGGTCTCGGGACGGGGTGAACTGCACCTGGCGATACTGATCGAGACCATGCGCCGTGAAGGCTACGAATTCCAGGTCTCGCGTCCGGAAGTCATCCTGCGGCAGGGTGAGGATGGCGAGAAGTTAGAACCGTTCGAAGAGGTCTTCATCGAAACCACCCCGGACACAGTGGGCGTGGTAGTGGAAATGCTCAGTGCACGGCGCGGCCGGATGCTGGATATGCAGAACACGCAGGAAAGCAGCGTGCACCTGCGATTCCTGACTCCCACGCGGGGTTTGCTGGGATTTCGCTACCAGTTCCTGAATGCCACACGCGGCGCAGGCGTGATGCAGACCCAATTCCACGGCTATCAACCCATGGTCGGGACCATAAAAGGACGTTCTTCTGGCTCCCTGGTTTCATGGGAATTGGGCGTTACCACGACGTATGGTCTAAAGAACGCAGAAGAACGCGGCAGCCTGTTCTACGGACCGGGTGTGGACGTATATGAGGGCATGGTGATCGGTGAATACCAGCGCCCGGACGACCTGTCGGTGAACGTGTGCAAGAAAAAACACCTCACCAATATGCGCGCTGCGCGTGCAGAGATGGAAATCCGCCTCACTCCACCGCGGCGCATGAGCCTGGACGAAGCTATCGAGTTCCTGGCCGACGACGAGCTCTTGGAAGTGACGCCGCTCAATTTCCGCATCCGCAAACGCATCCTAAACTCCCACGAACGCGGGCGGCACAATAAGACCAGCAAAGTGGCAGCCGTGGGGGCAACCACGTGATCTTTGAACCCAACAATATTGGGGAAATCCGATCCCCACGCGAGCGGTAAAGACCACAGCAACAAACGGGGATAAACGCACGCGCACAAAGTCGACCCTCTCGACTAACTAATTTCCCGGAAACTTAGACAGCCACCAATGTATATAACCAAGCTGATAGTGTTATCAGTTATTCTTTGTGTTTCGATGATGAGTTTCCGGGAAATTAGCAAACTGTATTAACCCTCGCAGGTGGGTCCCGTGCCTTCGGTTGAGGCGACTCCATGCGCCTGGTTAAATTTAATTGAATACGGGAAAACCTGATTGGACAGGCTCTCTCGAAACAAATTATAATCAAGAGTGGATCACAGAACAACCAAAATGCTAGCCGACAAAAAAGGAGAATCTGATGAACGTTGATATTCGTTACCAACCATCTTATGCCCTGGCGATGGTCGCGCTGGACCCCAAGGAGAATATCCAGGTCGAAGCCGGCGCAATGGTGGCCATGTCACCTGAATTGGAGATGAAAACGGAGGCCAAAGGTGGATTCTTGAAATCTATCTCGCGCTCCATGTTCGGTGGTGAGAGCTTTTTCTTGAACACCTACACCGGCAGCTCCCATGGAGACACCATCGCCCTGGCGCCAGCTTTACCTGGCGATATCGCCGTGATCGAGATGACCGGTGAAACCATCATGGTGCAGTCTGGATCGTACCTGGCCTCGTCGGTGGGGATCGAAGTGGACACCAAGTGGGGCGGCGCCAAGACCTTCTTCGGCAGCGAGGGACTGATCATGCTGCGCCTGAGCGGTAAGGGTACATTGATCGTATCAAGCTACGGCGCCATCCATCCGCTCGATCTGGGTCCGGGTGATGTGCGGATTATTGACACCGGTCACCTGGTCACCTTTGAAGAGCACATCGGTTTTGAAGTGAAGAAGGTGAAGGGTTGGAAAAGCACCCTGTTCAGTGGTGAGGGCCTGGTGGTCGAATTAACCGGTCCCGGTAAAGCCACCCTGCAGAGCCGCAGCCAGGATTCGTTCCTTTCGTGGCTGATCCCGAAACTACCTAAGCAGACCAGCAGCTGACAGGTTAAATTAATGTAGTGTTTTTTCGTTGGACCGCGCTGAAAAAACAACACGTTTGATTGCGGTTCCTTCCGAAAGTAAGGAAAGTTACAGGCAGTGAAATATGAGTGCGCAGATTGAAAGCTCAACCAATAACAAAAGCGCTCCCAAACACCTTCTGAAAGGGGGTGCGAAACTATTCGTAGTGATCCTGCTATTCATACTGGCGATGATGATCGTTCTTGGGCTGATCCCTGTAACGATAAAAGAACTGGTCTCATCACCTGATCCGGCAGGCGATTACGAAGAGGCGCTGCGGCGCTTCAAGAGGATACTGGAGAGGGAAAAGGGCATCCTAATGAGCGAAGCCGCCGGTTCCCAACTGAGGACTCATGGCCAGAAGACGGATAGGGTGTATGTACTGGTCCACGGGTACACGAATTCACCGCGCCAGTTCATGGAAATCGGAGAGCTGCTGTACGAGCGGGGGCATAACGTCTTGATCGTGAGACTGCCCCACCACGGGTTGAAAAGCCACGATGTGGGTGAATTGAAAAACGTGCAGCCCGAGGATTTAAGCGCCTACAGCGATGAAGTGCTGGATATCGCCGCAGGGCTTGGAGAGCAGGTGCACGTGGTCGGCTTCTCGGTGGGCGGAGCGGTAGCTTCATGGATTGCTCAAAACCGGCCCGACATCGAACGCGTGATGATCCTTTCCCCCATGTTCGGGCTCGATCATCTACCCTCTTATGTGGATGATTTCTTTATGAATCTTGGGTCAAGATGTCCAAATATAAATTTCATCGGCCCGGAGGAACCTCACCGCGAGCATGTGTATCGCGGCATGTCGTCGCGCGGGGTTGCAGAGGCAATGATATTCGGGAAATCCGTGTTCAAGCAGGCATACAGGATCAGCCCGGCTGTCAGCAACATTATCGTTGGGACAAACGGCAACGACACCACTGTTAACAACAGACGAACGTACGAGTTGGCAAAGATGTGGGAGCAGTCGGGCGCGAATATCGTGCTCTACGAATATCCCGAGTCGCTCGGGCTGCCTCACAACATGATTGATATCTCGGAAGCGGATACGGATATTGCTATCGTCAATGCAAAAATTCTCGAGTTGCTGGGCGAATAAAGTTTCCCCAGAGGAGGTTCTATCACCATGAGTAAAGTTTATCTCCACCGGGCAGGTTGGCCCGATAAGCTGTTAGGCAGCGTCAAGGAGAACGGCGATGTGTACCGTTCGGACCCGGGTCTGGATGACCGCATAGGCAGGGTTGAATTGGACACTGGTAAGGTCTACGAGAGGAAGATCGGACCGGATGATTACCTGGGGCGAGTTAATCTGGATAACGGCAAAGTATACCTCCACGTACCGCGAGGATCGGACGAATATCTCGGCCGGGTGCGGGAAAATGGACGCATGTATATGCACGACCCGCTTTCACCGGATGACTACATCGGTAACATCTCAGAGCCGATGACCTATACACATGGGGGAGCAGCTTTCCTGCTGTTGGTGCTGCCGGCCAAATTTGAGGAAGACTAAAGATTCTAAATCGTCTCCACCGAAAGCTAAATATCGCGCATCCTTTATCAGCATGGAGTGTTAATAATGTAGGGCCTACGTGGATAATTTAATCCAAAGGAGGTTGATATATATTCATAACGCACGTTTGATTCAATAACAGTTCACTCGACATTATGATCATAAGGAGAATTACTGATGGACAAAGCTGGATTCTTTTCACGTTTCTTCGCCTTTTTGCTGGATGGGTTCTTTATGGTGATATTAGCCTGGACCGTCCGCATTATCCTTGGTAGTTTCATCAACCTGACGACCTCCTCTGGCAGCGGTTTCTTTAACTTTCTTGGGGACGCTGCCACGATATTGTTAGCCGTCATCCTGCTTCTTTTCCAGTTCCTGTACTTCGGGTACTACTGGAACAAGAACGGCAAATCCATCGGGATGAGGCTCCTGAGCATGAAAGTGGTCAGGCAAACCGCTGGTGAAGACCTGTCTTTCATCCGTGCCGGGCTGCGCGGTTCGTTAGGCTACTGGATCAGCGGTCTGGTGTTCGGCCTGGGTTACCTGTGGGCGCTGATTGATGCCAACAACGAGACCTGGCACGACAAGATCTTCGACACCTGGGTTGTGAAAGACTGACAATTATTGGCACATTTTCATAGAAAACATTCATAGATGACAACATGTGCATGGCAGCTCCAGTCCATGCACATGTGTCTTCTTTCCTTTTTCAACGCATTTCTATTATTTATCTATGCATCAATAGACAGCAGTTACAGATACTTGACGCGGCATCAATATTAAGAATAAGGAGGCGTATAGATGGAAAAAGCTGGTTTTTTATCCCGCTTTACAGCCTGGATTTTAGATATCATCTTCATGGGAATACTAGCCTACCTGGTTGCCTGGGTTCTAGAAGGCTTCATTGATATCACATCTTCCGCAGATAACTGGTTTTTGAACTGGGTCGGTGCGATGACTTTTATCATCGCCATCATCGTGCTATTGTTGTTCCAATTCTTTTACTTCGGTTACTTCTGGAGTAAAAATGGTAAATCGCTCGGGATGCGGCTGTTGAGCATGAAGGTCGTCAGGCAGAGCGAAGGTGAAGACCTTTCCTTCCTCAGGGCTGGGCTGCGCGGCACCTTCGGCTACTGGATCAGCGGTCTGGTGTTCGGCCTGGGTTACCTGTGGGCGCTGATTGATGCCAACAAGGAGACCTGGCACGACAAGATCTTTGATACCTGGGTAGTGAAAGACTGACAATTATTGGCACATTGATCGTGAATTATTACTAACGTGAATTCCCGTTAGCGTTCTTGCCGGGTAGCAGGCTAATCGAATTGGCCGTCTTATGTCGAATAACGCCCAATTCGATTGGGCGTCTACCCATGGGTTGAGCAACTACCCATGGGTTGAGCAACTACCCATAGATTGAGCAACTACCCATAGATTGAGCGTCTATCCATAGATTGAGCGTCTATCCATAGATTGGGTATCTACCCTTATCCCGAATGGAGAAATCGGTCACGGCAGTCCCTTTGCCTCCGGAAGAGTCCGGCAAGGCGATGGTGGATTAATCACCCCGCAATCCCACAGCGGTCAAGGAGCTGATGAATATCCGTGATTACAAAGTTGACGGCAGCGATGAGGGGTATTTCATCATGGATCGTGATATCATTCCTTGTGTCACCTTCGTACCGAGGCAATAGTTGATCTCTCACCTTGAAACAAGGAAGACAATGACTGCATTCGAACAATTTGCGTGATAATATTCCAAGTCCACAAGAATAACAGAGATTCTTTATATATCCTCTGTGCTCTAAGTTCTCTCGGTGGTAATAATCGATATTCGTTCTTGTAGGTCCGCTTCTAAAAAAACACGTAATGCTCTCAAAAAAGCTTTCTGTTGTTTGTATATTGCCAGTCCTTTTCCTGCTGGTTGGCTCCACCGCTGTACAAGTCTCCAACCATCGCGCTCAGGCGGATATAGATCAACCGTATACATTTGTACCCACTCCATGCACGTTCATCGACACATCTGATCTGCTGTTCTTGTCGACACCTGCTGACGAATTGGGCTACAAGTGCGGCTATGTGATTGTCCCCGAGCGCCACGCTTATCCAGATGGACCAACCATCCGCATACCGGTAGCAGTGCTGCCCGCCCAGGGGCCTGTGGTGAAGCCTGATCCATTGTTCATGGTACAAGGTGGTCCGGGCGCTTCTGCGTTCGATATATTTCCCTTTCTCGTCCCGAATACTCCGATGGCTGCGGACCGCGATATCGTGATGATCAACCAGCGCGGCACCCAGTATGCAGATCCCGAACTGGTTTGTCACGAAACAATCGAAGGAATAACCGACCTGGCTCTGCTCCCGATGGAGGAAGGTTTAGACGTAGCGCTGGAGCAGATCGAAACCTGCAGACAGCGTCTAACCTCTCAAGGGATCGACCTTTCGGCATATAACAGCCTGGAAAATGCGAACGACATAGAAGCCATCCGGCAGGTATTGGGATACGATGAATACAATTTTTACGGCGTATCTTACGGGACACTGCTCGGGCTGCACCTGCTGCGAGACCACCCCCAACACCTGCGCAGCGTTGTGCTGGACGGGGTCGTGCCTCCGCAGCTCAGCTTTATTGAAGAAGCCACACAAAATAAAAACCGGGTCTTTGATGAGCTTTTTCGAACCTGTGACCAGGATCCAGAATGCGCCTCCAGCTACCCCAACCTGGAAGATCGCCTCGAAAACCTGGTCGAAGAACTGGATGTGAACCCGGTCACAATTCATATAAAAGACAAAGAGACAGGAGAGGTTATCGACGCACGTTTGGACGGGGATGCTTTACTCGGTATCCTGTTTCAATCATTTTACCTGGATCATCCTTATGCCATCTTCCCGCGCCTGGTGATGGATGTCGAATCAGAAGACTATCTGTTCATCGAGCAGCTGTGGTCTTTGGTCGCATTTGACCGCAGCTTCAGCGAAGGGATGTATCATTCCGTGATCTGCGCCGAAGAGGTGAACATCGATCCCGACCAGGCGCCAACGGGTGGGGAGAGACCCTATCTCAACCGCAGCTCTCGGGAGGAACTGCAATCTTATCTGGACCTGTGCGACATCTGGCAGGTGGAGGCCCTTCCCGACCACGTCAACGAAGCGGTGCAGAGCGATAAACCGGTCCTGCTGCTGTCCGGTCAATACGATCCCATCACGCCCCCCCATTTTGCAGAAATGGTGGATGAGTCGCTATCCAATGCCCACCATATCGTGGACCCGTACGGCAGCCACGGTATAGCTTTTGATGGTGCCTGCATCAGCCAGGTGATCCAGGATTTCCTGAACAATCCTACAATACAGCCGGATGCATCCTGTTTAAATTCACCTGAGAGGCGGGAGGAGTTCGTTCCGGCTGATGCAGTTACCGTCCCCATCATGGCGCCACTGGCCCAATTTGATCCCGGGGCTTTGAACCTGTTGGGGGTGGCGTCCATAATCCTGACAGTCTTATTGTCCACCTTTCTAGTCTGGCCGATTGCCTGGCTGGTCTCTCTTATCCGGAATCGAAAACCGGAATTGAGCTCTGAACAAAGAAGGCTGCGCCTGGCAGGGCGAATATTGCTCCTGCTGTTTGGCTTACTGGCGCTGGTTTTCGCTATTTCGATGACGGTGTTCATCATTACGATACTGTTCACCAGCCTGTCGTATCTTTCAGTTTATGCGCTGCCAGCCAGGGTGAGACCTTTTCTGTATCTACCGTATATCTTACTGCTGCTGGCGATTGGAATTTGGGTGAGCGGGGTTCTCTTATGGCGCGATCGAGAACAAGCGCTTTGGGAAAAAGTGTACTATTCCCTCTTGGGATTATGCGCCGCGGGTTATGTGCTTTTATTAGGATTACAGGGCTTCATACTATAGTGTTCAATCAAATATCACCTATGAGCGTCAGGGTAAATAACGGAGTATTTAAACCATGTTGAGAATTGGAGCTTTCTTTCACGGACTTATCCGCTTCCTTGTTGTATGGGCTGTTGACACCATTGCGCTGTTAGCAACAGCAAAAATCCTATCCGGATTCCATTTTGTGGAATTCGAGGGGGCATCGATATGGGCTGAGGCAGCCGCAGCGGCATTTTTATTGGGTGCGATCAACTTCCTCATCCGTCCCCTGATCTTACTGCTGGCGGTACCCTTTGGCATGATCTTCGTCTTCCTTATCGGTCTGTTCGTGAACGCCATCGCCCTGATGCTCACAGCCAATTTGCTGCCCGCCTTCCAAATCGACAATTGGGGTTGGGCGTTCTTGGGGAGCCTGATCTTCTCGGCCATCAACACCGTCTTGATCAATTTCCTTACGCTTGACGACCAGGACTCGTTCTACCAGAGGATTATCGAACGTCTGGCGAAGCGTCACATGTTCGTAGATGCTGAAAGCGAAGAACGCGGCCTCGTGATGCTGGAAATTGATGGCTTGAGCTACTATCACATGCAGAAGGCGATCAAGGATGGCTGGATGCCCCACGTACGCGAGATGATGGAAGAGGACGGTTACGTGCTCTCGCGAGTAGATTGTGGATTGCCGTCGCAAACCTCCGCCTGCCAGTCCGGAATCATGTTCGGGGACAACTATGACATCCCCGCCTTTCGCTGGTTCGATAAAGACCAGAACAAGCTGATGGTCTCCAGCGGTGATGCGACGGATATAAACGCACGCTACGCCAAAGGGGACGGGCTGATGCGTGAAGGCACCAGCATCAACAACATGATGAATGGCGACGCTTATAAATCACTCCTGACACTTGCCGACCTGCGCGGGGGAAGTGATGAAGAAAGAAAGCAGCGCGCCAGGGATATCTATCTCTTGATGCTGGACCCCTACTTCTTCACGCGAACAATAGTGTTATTCATCTGGGACATACTGGTGGAGCTCTGGCAGGCATGGCGCCAGCGAGTGAAGGACGAACAACCGCGTATGAACCGCCTGCACAAAGGCTATCCTGTCCTGCGGGCGGCAACCACTGTCTTCATGCGCGATATTTCGGCCAGCCTGGCAAAGCTGGACATCATCCGCGGCAGCCCCTCGATCTACGTAACCTGGCCTGGTTATGACGAAGTCGCCCATCATTCCGGACCCTGGACGAAGGACGCCTTTGGTACGCTCAAGCAGTACGACCGGGTGATTGGCAACATCCGCGAGACCATTGAACAAAAGGCGCCGCGTCCCTACGAACTGGTCATCCTCTCGGATCACGGACAATCTACCGGTGCAACGTTCTTACAGCGCTACGGGTATGATCTGAAGGAATTCATCGAGGGACATCTCCCGGAGGGATCCAGTGCAGTGCAGGTATCAGGTGGTGATGACGGTACGCCGTCCATGGGCGCCATGGCAGCCGAATTGGAAAACGTCCAGGAGCAGGGCGTCGCCGGAAGGGCTGGTAATGCCGTCACCAGGCAAACCGCGAATCTCTTAAACCGCGGGGCAAACATTCGCACGGCCGAGATGGACGCTGCCCAACCCGCCAACGTAACGGTATGCGGCAGCGGCAACCTGGCGCAGGTATATTTTGACCTTTACCCGCGCAAGATCCGCATCAACGAGCTGAACGAAGCCTATCCGGGGATGCTCGATGCGCTGGTGCAGCATGAGGGGGTGGGCTTCGTGGCGGGTTACGATGATGATGATACACCCATCGTCCTCGGAAAAAACGGCCAGCGTAATCTGCACACCGGTGAGATAAACGGTGAAGATCCACTGGCACCGTACGGCGATGTGACTCTACGAGCAAAGCAGGTGCGTCGCGTGGCCAACTTCCCGCACGCCGGCGACCTGGTCATTATCAGCACCCTGTATCCGGACGGTTCAGTGGCAGCCCTGGAAGAATTGATCGGCAACCACGGCGGCATGGGTGGAGAGCAGACGGACGCCTTCCTGTTCCACCCCATGGACCTGGTTGTGTCCGAGACCGACAACTCGGCAGACGTGTTCGCTATCCTGAACAGCAGACGGGGCCTGATCGGGGCTCCTGCAAAACCAGAAAAACCGGAAGACAGCGTAATGGACGCATGGTCGTTGGGGAACCTCTCCAAAGGACTGACCAGGATCGGTACGTGGATACCACTGGCGTTCCAGGCAATGACGTTGAATCGTAAAGCCTATCGTCAAATTGCCGCAGATGCAACGATGACAGGACCAGCAATTCTGCTCGGATTGACCGGAACACTTATAATGTCGGAAACCCGGTCGGGAGGCTTCAGCTTAGGATCCGTCGCCATTCAAACGGTCACCTGGTTCTCTATCGGTCTTCTCCTGTATTTTGCCGGGCGCCTGTTAAGCGGTAAGGGCAGCTATACATCCGTTCTGCGAGTTTTGGGGTTTGCCCAGGCGGTATATTGGTTGGATTTGTTCACTTTTGTATTACCCAGCGGTATTTCGTCCATCGTGCGCGTGCTTGTTTCCGTCCTGATCTTCTTCGCGGTGTGGATGGGTGTGGCGACCGCCCACAAATTAAAGGGCTGGCGTTCGTTAGTTTTTCCCCTTGTTTACCTGTTAGTGTTTACCCTGGGGATATTTATCCTGTCTACGCTGTTCGAAGGCTTTGTTTTATCCTTCGAGGCGTTAGGAATTGATTTTGGATTGCTGCCCCGCCCATAAATATAAAAACGGGATATAGGGGATATACTGGATCCCCGATACCCCTGGCTGTCCACTGCGAGAACTAACGCTCAGTTGTCAATTCCCAACAGCTCCATCAGTTTTGGGTATACACGGTCCTGTTGGCCTCGAACTTGGCTGGGGTGATGATGTCGTGGGGTAAGTTTAGATTTTTTTCAAACCGGTAACTTTCAACGACCTGCTCAAACGATGCCATTTGGATTGAACACTATCAATCTACGCGATAGTTGGTCTCGTTTTCAAGAGGCATTGCATTAAGTGCCAGGTTTATAGGAGCTGCAATTGGCTCTCCGCAAAGCGCTCCAACAAGAACCCCTTCTCCTACCAGAATGGAGGAGAAGGGGAGAGGGAAGGATGGGGAGCTTCTAATTCTGCTCCCCCAAGTGTGGCGGATCAAGAATTCCTGAACCTGCCCCGGTAGTTAAGGTTTATTTACCAACAATCATGGGCAGGTGAACCTGGTAAGCCCCACGTGCAAAGAGGGCGAATTCGGTAAAATGATCGGTTTCAAAGACGATCAATCCATCCTGGTGTTCGGTTGGTTCACCGGCGATTTCCCAGGGAGAATTGGGACCGTTTCGGTACCACAGGCGCAGAGTGTTACGGTTCAAACCGGCTACATCATCGTCGCTGTACTGGATAGCGATTTCGAGCGGCTTGTTGAACTGGTGGATCTCACCAAACTGGAAGGCGTGCATCTCAAAGGCGCGGTGGGCGAAGAACCAGCCGGGAGGGCCAGGGTCAGGGTGTTCGTCCTCGAAGAGAGGTTTGAACTGGAAGCGGGTGATTTCCTGTACGGCGTTCGCCGGAACTGTGAGCGTGATGCCGTAGGAATGCTGCCACTGCCCACCATCCGGTCCGATCATGTAGGCGTCCTCGTGCATGGAAACGTGCACGGTGACCGGTTCAAGTTCAAATTCTCTTTCTATTTCCGCTTCCCCGTCCCACCAGTGCAAGCGCGCCTGGTTGGTTAGCGCGGTGTCGGGCGGCACATCCCCTTCAATCCCCATGCGGTACTGCAGCTGCGTGGACTGTCCGGCGTGAACACGTCCTTGCCATTGTAGTTGGCTGCCATCAAATGTGCCCTCATCCTCGCTGGTCCAACCCAGGAAGCGCGCCTGTTCAGCAGGCGGCAGTGTGTCGACCATGGTCACATCACGGAAACCCTGACTGCTTCCTTGCGCCAGGCTGATGGTGATGGTGTAAGTGATCACATCGGCGGGCATAAACTCGTAAGCGTGGGCCTGCTTGTATGATCCGGCCATGTCGCAGGTGTAACTGACAATACTTGTGGTATTGTTCTCGAAATTAGGTTCGTCAGCGCTCGATCCTATTTGGGCTGAGTGGATTAGGCCAGTTGTCTGAGATAAGTCATCCTCTACACCTACCAGGATCATGATGTGTTCAGTCTCCCAATAAGGAGCCGAGTGGCCGACAACCCAGTGAAGAGTTTTACCTTCGATGTTGTCCGGTGGAAGTGGATTATCGTATTTATCCGTCGCCGAGATGAATTCCACTTCGTCAGGTATGGTTATCTCAACCCAGGTGTCTTCTGGAGCCACAATTGAACCCAGATTTCCATATAACAGGTTGATCGTATATTCCCCACCCTGTTCAACGTGTTCAGGGGTTCTCAACTCAACATACAGATCAATCACAAGTTCTTCAGGCGCAGCCAGAACTCCGTTTGCGAACAAGGATATCAAGATCAATCCAAATACTGTGATTGAAACTATGAAGATTTTCTTATTAAACATCGCTCGTATCATACTAACCTCCTTCCTATGCGTTCAAGCGGGTCTTACGTCGAGTATATATATTTGTATCTTCATTACTTAAGACGCAAATTTTAAAGAAAAGATACTGCTTTCACCTGATTGCATACAGGTACATTTGCTGGAGTTGAAGAAATTTTCTGGTCGCCAAATGGCGACCAGAAAATTATTTGCCACCAGTTGCTACTTCTGTTTCACTGTTTTTGTCCTCGAAGTAGACCGGAATTGGTTCACAGAAGGGGCAGGAGCAGGTCGGATTATCAGCATTCTTGGTTTATTCGCTTTCTGAGAGACCTACCTTGCGTCGGAAATTCTTGTTTGATCTTTTAGAGAGAGTATGGGCGCCAGTTGTACTGGCGCCCATACTCTGTTGTCGACCTACTCTAGAGTTGGAGTACCGATGTTACTGGGGAAAGCGGGGGACATGATCCGGCGGAACCAGATGTCGCTGCCCTCTTCGCCTTCTTGCAGCCAGGTGGCGTAGAAGCGGGAGCCGTCGGGCGTCATGCGCAGCTGCGCTTCGCCCTGCTCCGGTTCGCCCTTGGCCAGGAAGTCCCAGCGATAAACCGTCTCGCCGGCAAAGTTTCCGTCGCTGTCGGGGTTGACGTCCCACGCAACCTCCACGTAGCTCTCGCCCTTATCCTGGGTAAAGCTGTAGTAGAGGTCCAACGGGGCTGGAAACTCTTGCACTTCGTCGCTGTCGCCGTGGACGACGGGCGGGTTGGTGGCCGTGCCGTAGCTGACATAGAACACGTTCGGGTTCTGCTTGTCCTCGGAGATGCCGGTCCAAACACCATCCACTTTGATAGTGCCGGGAGCACCAACGATGCGGGGCTCGATGACACTCTCTTTGCTGTTGGGGAGCTGGGAGAGGTTGCGAGCCTGCTCAAAATCACCCGCAGCGTAGGTGTTGCAGACCTCTGTCTTTTCCTTGGTTAAGGGATCGGTAAAGGTGTCACAGTGGGTGACTCCACCGCCAAGGGGATCCGTCGTCCAGGTCAGGCCGCCGTCGAATGAGCGGCGTACGTAAAAGTCGTACTTGTCGTTGCCGTTGCGGGCAGCCGCCCAGTTGGGCGTATAAGAGAAACCCATCAGGACAACGTCGCCACGGATGGCGCCCCGGTGGGCGCGCGCATCATCATAAGAATTGACCCACGACGCGTCGGCCAGGTTTTCCACTGTCTGTTCCCACTGCACCACTTTGACGGCCCCATATGGGTCCTCAGATGTAGGATCACCCATTGAATCAGTTACCTCGGTGGGCGTGACGGAGCTCATGTTCTGGGTACCGTCCACGCAGACGGTCAGACCATTATCGGCGACCTCCCACGCGTTGCACACGATGTTATCGAACCGATAGGGGTTCCCAGGTGTATCCGATACAAAGCGGCGCAGCATGATGTCCGATGGACGCCCCATGCCTTCCTGCCCTTCCTTGTACAGGACGAGCATGACTGTATTGGTGGTGCCCATCGTGGTTGCCGCGTTCTTGCTCTGGATGATAAAGCGCGGCCGGCGGGCGTTCTCGTATGCCAGTTGCGGCTGTCCCAGGTAATCGAGGATCAGTTCACCATAAACCAGATTGCCGTCGCCATCCAAACTGACCTCTCGCAGGTACATCATGTTCCCGTCCGCGTCGCGCTCGGGCAGGTTGATGATGTTGCCCGCGCTTACCACGTCCGGGTTCCGGAAATCAAAGCTGTGGTAGATGACGTTCTTACCTTCTTCGGGAAGCGGCTCATCGCCGTAGGGGGGATCGTCACCTTCGTGGTCTGGCGGGCCGATGCCGGCGCCCTTGGTCTCCTCGTAAGCCAGGATCGCCCAGGCGCTCTTGAAGTCGTCCGTGGTATCGGTGGGTGTGCCATTGTTGTTGGTGTAGGTCTGCAGGAAGACGTTCGGGCGCGAAGCGCCGGTGTCGCCGTCCAGCAGCCTGCCGTCCTCGGTGATGCAGACCTTCTTCAGTTCATCATTATAGTTGGTGAACTCGTAAAAGCCCTCGCAGAGGCCTTCGATCTCGTAACCGTAGGCGTGCGTACCATCGCCGTCGCTATTGGCGTCATAGTTCGGTATCGGGGTCCAGTTGCCCTCCCCGTCTTCCAAGGGGTAGCCGTCCCCACCCAGTTCGACCAGCAGGTTGTCGGTGTTGACCGCGTCATTGTCCGACAGCCGCACCGGCAGCGCCATAGGCACCAGCGCCTTGGGGCGTCCGGTAACGTCAAGGTCATGTTCGGGATCCCCGCCGGACACAAAGTTTGCGTCAATCTTGCGGAAATCCGCCATGGTGATGTAGCTGTACCAGATGTCAGTCTTGTGATTGGTGGTCGCTCCACCCCAACCTGGTCCGGGTCCGGCAGCCTGACCAGGGCGCAAGCCTTCCGGGTCTTCCTGCCAGGCGATGGCGAAACCAGCGCCATCGGAGGCGCCCATAAAGACCTGGTTGGCGTCACGCCGGCCAGAAGTCAAGCGCTCCGGTTTGAACCATACGATCTCGCCGATTGCCTTGTCTAACCAGAAACCGCCGCTGTTGATCATGCCCTGGGTGACGATGGTGCCGCGGGCAACCCACACGCAGCTGTAGGGGACCTCGCCGACCTCGGGGAAACCCTGGTCGGTGTAGTCCACGGAGCGCTGCGGTCCGCCGACACCCCAAATGTCTTCCGTGTAGTAGGGGTCGTCGTAGGTGTATTCATCTTCTAGGCTGATGGCGTAGGCCGGCTTGCCTCCGTTGCAAAACTTGGATGTCCAGGCGGCCAGGATGTTGTTGCCCTTGACCTGGAAGACCGGCTTTTTGGCCTGTCCAAAGTAGGCCTCGCCGTTGGCCAGCGTAAAGGAAGACCTGTCCGCGGCGCGCGACAGGTTCATGCGCTTGAAAGTGTTGCCGTCGTCGCGCGAGATGGCGGCAAAGATGTCCTCGTAGCCGGTTTCTGGGACGCCGTCGGTATAGGCCACGACGATGGGTTTGGCGACCTCGGCCGTACGAATCAAGTCGCTATTCTCGTCATGGTATTCGATAACGGTTGGATCATTGTTGGCTCTGAGTGCCGGGAACCAGACGCCCATGATGTTGAGTTTGGACTTGGAGCTGGTCAGCTCCGGCGAGCGGGAGATGTTCTTGCGGAACATGGTGCTGTCCAGAGAGCGGTCCAGGTTGGCCTTCGCGTCCTCTGCCGATACTTCGACCAGACCGACAACGCCATCACACTGGTAGATGGTCAAAAGGATCACGGATTGGACCTGTTCGTCATCGGCAAAGTCAACTCCCATCAAACCGAGAGTATCCACCGCCTGGTCGAGGCAGACCGTCACGTCTGCTGTGATGTTGATACCCTCCTGAGGACTGGCGTCGGCGTCCAGGCTCTGCAGGAGCCGCGCCATGTTGATCACTCGTGGATCGTCCGTGTCAGATTGCTCAAAGATGTCGAGCGGAGAGATCTTGTGGTCAGCCAGAGGCGAGCCCAGGTACACCGAGCCAATGCTCAACCCGACGCGCTCTCCGGGGAAATAGTCAAAGCCGCCTGAGAGTTCGGTAGTGCCCCAGTTGGTGGGGGTTTGGTATGTGAGCCCGCCCACGGGGGAATCAATGAAGTGGCCGCGCGTGGGATGTACGAAGAGAGTTGTGAAGTATCCGCCCCAGTTCAGTGTAGGCCAAGGTGTGTAAGCCGTTAACTGTTCAGTTTCATCGACTGGCAGCCCCCATACATCTGTTTCAGCGATTACTGCACCTGATGCATCCAGCATGACCAGGTCAGCATGGATGGCAATGTAGCGAGTCTGGTCTCCACCCCAGCTGTGATCCAGTTCATCATTCAGGCTGCACATAACCATCTCATGATCCTTGTTGGACATAAAATCCCGGGTACATGAGAATTTTCCGGGTACGGGTTTATCCTTCTTTAGAGGTGGTAGATCTTCAGACGCGTAAACTTGGGCGTCTTTGAGCAGCCAACCTTCTTCAACCTGGAGACTTACAATAAAATTGTTGCGGGTGTTCCAGTATTCGGCAGTTCCGAGCTGTACGCCATCCGATAGAAGAATGGCAGGCTGGCGAACAACCTGGTAACCAAAAGTTGAGTCACTCTGCGCGTAAACCACCAGGGTGGTAGCGAGCAGCAACCCCAAAATAATCAAAATGTACCAGCGTTTTAATAAACTCTTCTTGATGTTCATGATTTTCCTTCCTTCCTTTTTGTTGGTGGCTTGCGTCATGAGAGCAGCGGTGGAGAGACAGAAGCCTGTAAATTAGAAAAACTTACCATCCAAACAAGTGGATATCTTGGGCTCTTCGGACATAAAGAGCCAGTAACAGAAAACAATAGATACAAAATATTTAATGCACCTCCTTTTGCTGCACGCAGCGCTGGACCTCTTCTTTGATGAGTTCACATAGCTCCTTCATTGATCGAGTTGGACGCAGCTGGCTATTGAGCACGATTGCCCGGCTGCAGTTTAGGTCGATTGCTATCAGCAGGGTATCAGACTGTTGAACGAGCAAAGAGTTTAGTGAGTTTGTGTTTTGTAAATCGTGTTCATAAACAATCAGATCCGGTTGCAAGGAATTTAAGAGTCGATTAAATTCGCTTGAATCAGTGTTTATGCGGATCACGTCAGAAAACCGCCCCTCTATAAGACTTGTGGCAACACTGTCCATAAATACTGATTTCCCCAAGAGCACAACTTGAGGTTGTTTTTCCATATCCTTCTCCTGTTAGTACAGGTTTTACTAATATAATTATAGAGAAGTAAAGTGCGCCGTTCAATCCCCCCTGGCGTAATCGGAGTATGATAAAGGAGTTATCTTTTTTGTAGAAAAAACTTTTGGGAGTTAGCCCATCCCCCCTTAAGAGCTAGCCCGAAGGCGTAAAATGCAAATTTATATTTTTTTGTATGGTTGGATGATCAATGAAAATATGTTTTTCTTCCCCCAGTAAGTCTTGGAACAGTAACTATGAGATAATTTGATTAATGTGATAAGCCTTTGCCTCAGGTTTTTTCCTCGAGCGAGGGAGGTATGAGCCCCTCCCGTTTGGCATAAGATGCAGCTTCCTGGCGTTTGTCCAGATGAAGTTTGGCCAGGATTTTTCTCATGTGGCTCTTCACCGTATGGATGCTAACGTTTAGCTCTTGTGCGATTGCCTTGTTTGTGGCCCCTTCTGATACCAGGCAAAGAACCTCTTGCTCGCGTGATGTCAATGTGGCGATATCATCGTCTGGAACCTTTGCCGATCGCTGGCTTACGCGCCTGAATTCCTCCAGCATACGTCCACCCAGGGTTGGAGTAATGGCTGCTTCACCACGTACCGCCCCTCGCAGGAGATCCAACATTTCCCGAGAATTTATGCTCTTCAGTAGATATCCCTGGGCGCCGTTCCTGATCGCCTCGAACAACTTTTCACTCTCGTCACGCACGGTCAGCATGACGATGATCACATCAGGTACCTCATGTTTTATCCTTTGCGTAGCTTCCAGGCCATCGCAAACCGGCATGGAGACGTCCATCAGGATCAGATCGGGTTTTAGTTTGCGGGCTTTGACGATGGCTTCCAAACCGTCACTGGCTTCACCAACGACAACAAAATCGGGTTGGTCATCAAGGATGCTAATCAAGCCCTCTCTGAACAAATTGTGATCGTCGGCTAAGAGCGTATGAATCTTACTCATGGGTTACACTTTTGGTAGATTTGGTTGTAAAACGGATGCCTGTTTTGCCGGGTCCAGATGGTCTCCGTTATGCCTGCCATCCGGATTCCAGGTCAGGCTCACCCGAGTGCCTGTTCCTGGAGCTGATTCGATCTTGAGCTTGCCTCCAACCCGATTAGCCCTGGCGCGCATGATGCTCAATCCAAAGTGATCTCGTTCGCCTCGCTGCGAACCAAGCGGATCAAATCCTTGACCGTCATCATCTACGCTGAGTTTTAGCCGATCTCCCGCTCGTTCCAGCCTGAGTATGATCGAATGGGCTTGAGCGTGGCGGCGTGCGTTTAATAATGCTTCTTGCACGATCGGCAATACCTGAGCGGTTTGTTCGGGAGACAGGAACAGTAGCTCGGTCCCTGCAGTCACCAATTTCACGGATATTTGTTCATCATCGAAGATTTGATAAAGTACATCGGAAAGCTGATCTTGTAACGCCCGTAGGGGAGCAGGGGTTTCCGTCAGGCTGGCGATCGAACGGCGTACCTCAGCTGATGCCTGTCGAACCGTACCGCGGATGTTGAGCAGCTCTTTGATGATCTCATCTTCGGTCTTTCCCACTAAAAGATCGGTGGTCTTCTCCACTCGGAGTCCCAGCAAGCTCAGGGTTTGTGCCAATCCATCGTGCATGTTAGCTGCGATACGCTGTCGTTCTTCCAATGCAGCGGCCCACTCGAGCTGTTTGTGCAGGTAGGCGTTTTCCAGTGCTAAGGCAGCGCGGTTGACAAAACTCTCAATCAGTTTCAACTCCTCATTCCGCCAGAGCCTTGGAGCTCGTTGATCCAACAAGAAGAGGATTTCTAGAGGTTCTTGATTGACCCATACCGGCAAACATAAAACGGTTCGGATACCGAGTACCTCGATCCAATAGCGTGGAACCCGGTGATCGTGACGAGCATCGTTGATAGCGATGGTTTTCCGATTACTTACCAGTTCTCCAAGAAGCTTGCAGTTTTCCGAGTTTGCGATCAGTTCTTGCTTGAGCTGCAGGTCCATGCCGTGGCTGGACACAATCTCACATACCTGGTGTCCCTGGTTCCCGTATAGAACATAGGCCATTTGACAATCCACCAACCTCGCTGACTGCCTGGCGATTTCATCTTTGATCGTGTCCGGGTCTAATGTCGATGTTAGTGTGGTGCTCACCTGGTGCAGCAGGGTTAATTCATCTGCGTAACGTTGTGAGTCCTGGAAAAGTTGGGCGTTCTCCACTGCCATGCCGACCTGCTGCCCGATAGCGGTCAGGAGGTCCAATTCCGACTTCCCGATAATATCGGTTTTGGTTGATCCAAGGGTTAAGGCTCCCACAGCGATGCCCTTCAATAACAGGGGTGTACTGACGATCGTTTGTAGACCTTGATTAATGATATAAATTGTCAAATGCTTTTCAGGACGTCCAGATACGTCGTGAAGGATGGCTCGCTTTTTGGCCACCGCTTCGCAAGATATCCCGATATAGGAGAATTTCGCATTCGCTTTCTCCGAGAACTGGTCTAGCGGTACCTCTCCACGGAAGGCTCGCATGGATAATGCTTCAGTGTCTGGGTCTAAGAGAAATATCGCGCCAGCCTCCATCTCCAGCACCGAGAGCGCCATCTCCAGGGCAGCGTTCAGAATGGTTACCAACTCGAGAGATTGGCTGGTAGTGGCAGCAATGGCGTTAAGAGCGGCCAGCCGTGCATTGCGTTGAACGATTTCAGCCTCTGCACGTTGGCGTTCGTGGGCTTCCCGCTGAAGCTTGGCATTCACGGAGCTCAATTCGGTGGTGCGTTCTTCTACCAGATCTTCGAGCTGGTCACGATAGGCACTCAAGGCTTCTTCTGCTTGTTCCTTTTCGATGGATTGTTCACGAAGGTAAACAAATCCCAGCAATGGGATGGCTAAAATATGAAAGGCATTGCCGACTGGGCAGATATAGCTGCTGTAGGCATTTTGGGTTGCGAAATTAATGAGGGGCAAGAATTCACTGATGAAAAAGAATGCCAGTGCGACGATGACGACATTGCTGAGCCAGCTCCTTTTTCTAGCCAGTAACGCTATAGCGACCAGGATCAAGATTGAAAGGGGGCCATGATAGATCCAGGTATGCCAGGTTTGGTGAAAATGAATCGTGGGGTTTTGTGCATGGAAACTGGACCATGTCCAGATGGCAATCAGGAAGCAAGCGAGGGTCACGCCTAATCCAATAGGCAGATATCTACGAGATACACGCGCGTCGTCCAATACATAGCGTAAAAATGCGCCCGCGACGACCACAATGGCAGCCATGGCGAGCATGTCTTCGATGGGGTGGTGAAGAGTGCTTTCTTGGCCGGGATCGGATAAGCCGATAACCTGAAGGGCGATCGAGCTGAACATGAACAGCTCGCGAGCGAGGAATAAACCGAATCCCCAGACTAACAATTTCTCGCGCGGAAGCACCTGCGAACGCTGTCTTGACCAGGCGATAAGCAGCAGTATGCCCCAAAGTACTGCCGCCAGACCGAAGCGGATCAGGTTGTTTTCAACGGGTCCTGGACCACCGGCAAATTGCTGCAGCAGCGTTAATATGAAATCCAAGAGCGCATCTTCCTTATCCGTAATTCCCTCGCCGGTTCAGTAAGTATTGCTGAGTGCAAAGAAGACTGATCGGATGTGGGTTAGATTTTCCCAAGACCGCATACACCACGAGCTGAATTTCCTTTGTTTCAGCTGCTGATACCTGATTACTTGTCAATAATTATGCGATTGTACTATTTACTTATTAATTATCAAGTGAATTTCGGTTCAGTGATGGTTAGTATGATGTCGAGATAATCTGTTATGTTTCAAGGGAAAGATACTAAAATAATGATGACCCACATTATACGCATCGCTAAAGAATGTGTCCGTAATTTACTAGATGATTTTATCTATTGATCATCAATTTTACTTGATAAAATCTTAACATAAAAACCATCATCTGTCAAATTCGATAACGTTTTCGAAATGAATAAAAAGGTTTCTTAATGGTAAGTATTGCGGTTTTTAATTGGGCTTAAGCTTAGGATGCTTCGCCATTCAAACCGTCGGCTGACTCTCTATCGTGCTTGTCCTGTATTTTGCCGGACGCTTGTTAAGCGGTAAGGGCAGCTATACATCCGTCCTGCGAGTTTTGGGGTTTGCCCAGGCGGTATATTTGTTGGATTTGTTCTCTTTTTTATTACCAAGCGGTATTTCGTCGATCGTGCGCGTGCTGGTTTCCGTCCTGGTCTTCTTCGCAGTGTGGATGGGTGCGGCGACCGCTCACAAATTAAAGGACTGGCGTTCGCTAATGATCGTACTGCACTTCGGGATACAGAGGGGATGAGCTCTCAAGCAGGGTTGTGGAGATATCTTTCAGGTACTGGTCAAAAAAAGCCAGGCTGTAATCGTTGATGATACTTAGGACACGCGCCCCGTTGAGCGGTCCTTTTAGACCGAGTTGGGGCGCCAGCGGGCTGAGCATCGGCAGGTCGCTAAAATCGAAGTGCGCGGTACCCAAAATAGTTAGAACGCGCGACGGTTGTGTTACGTGCGAATAAAATCGTTCAAACAGGCGGTCATTCGTATCCTTAGACCACTGTTCGCTGAATAAAAACAGGAAAGGTTGGGCAGCGCCGTTATCGAGTACACCCTCCGATACGGGGGTCATATAAGCGTCCATCGTTAAACCGGCCTTGCAGCGTTCATCGGTGCCGCAGAACTGGATGGTCGCCCCACCACCGGTTGAGTGACCGAGCACACCCACGTTTTCCAGATCGAGTGCGCCTGCGAAAAAAACTTCAGGATCGTCTGTATTTTCCTGCTCCAGGAAGTCAAGCGCAAAAGCCATATCACCCGCCCACTGGTCGACCAGCTGGCGCGCAGCGCGATCGTATTCTACCTCCGTCGCACCGTCCGGCAGTGCCCCAGGATTATTGTATACCACCCTCCCGTCCGGGAATACGGTCGCCACTGCACCATAAGGGTGCTCCATTCCAACCACCACATATCCATGACTGGCCAGCTCCTGCACCTGGTAGGTATTCTGGGCGCGGAACCCACCCCAGCCGTGCGAAAAAATCAACACCGGGTAAGGAGCGCCATTCCGCTCAACTGGAGCCCCCGCGTAGGAGGAGGTGTGTGCCAGCTCGAGGTGGTCGAGGAAGAACCCAGGTAGTCCAAGCCAACCTGCGATGGCGGGAGCGACGATACGAGCATCCTCCATCCATGGAGCAGGCAGCGCCCCAACGGGGGGTGCAGCCGGGTACCATACCTGGATCATAAATTGGCGCGCTTCATCGGGATCCTGCGAGTAAAGCTCTTTTCGAGAACTGTCCTCCAGGACCAGGGTTACCGTTCCGACCTGGTATGGACCGCTTGGCTCCGGAACCTTGGGTACCGGGAGCAGCGCAGGCAATGCCACCGCGAGGACCAAAACCAATAAGCTCAGCATGATCCCCAGGGATGCCCAACTGCGGCGTTTGAAGGTTTCACCCCCGGGGCGAATCAAATCAATGATCGAAAGCACGAACGCCACCAGAACGAAGAGATACACCGGCACCATCTGCCAGCGGTATTTATCGACCACCAGGTGGAGGATTGTCAAAATCAGGGCGGCGCTGGGCAGCAGGTTGATATACAGCGGGCGTTTTTTAGCCGTTATGAGGGGCCATAACAACCACACGACCAGCAGGACGGGGATCAAGACTTCAAAGAATCGCATTGTTTCTCCTCGCTATCAACCAATATCTGACGGGATTGTGTAGGTTTTCTTGTGTGAGGCAGGTCATCCCGCACGACCACGTATACCTCCGTAAAATAGGGATATGAGCGATCTGAAATGCTCGTTTGATCCGGCATGACCCCATCCACCGCCAATAACTTGACCTTTTCGTTCGGAGCCATGTACTCTTCATAAAATACTATCACAGCCGTTTGGAAGTTCTATAGAGTCATCAACCAACCAGTTTTTGAAGGCTGCCCGCCTTTTATGCAGGCCAAACACATCATCAAAGAGACGATCTATCCATCGAATTTGTCCTGAGATCGCCCTGGATGGTCCAAGATGTCGTATTATGGCCAGGGTATCTCCGCTGGATCCGTGTAACCGTACTTCGAAACAGTATATAACAATCCCCCGGATGCTCCCGAACACCCACTTTCGTCCGTAAATTGGTAGGACCGCTTATCCGTTTGAACCGCGATGTGGATTAAATTAGTGCCCTGGCAAATGGTAGCTTCGATCATGTATCCACGGTCGTCGTCTTCGGTCATCCACACCGCCTCCCAGGTTACAGTCACCAGGTCCCCATCACGTCCAGCCTGGACGTTTTCCGGCGGTGCGTAGAGTGTGGAATGCGGCAGCCGGGTCTGGACGACGTTTACTGTGGAGACATCACCAACCACATCCACAACTGAGGCCGCCACCCAACAGTGCCAATCCAAATTAGCGGGTTTGATCCACAACCATCCACCCGAGTAGTTACGACCATGCACTTCTCCCGCATCCCCTTCATATAAACCATGCGCGTACAGGTACGCTTTACCCGGTCCGTAACGGCAGTTAGCCTGCATCAGGGCAGTCACCAGTGGGAATTCGCTGGTAGGAGAAGGCCTGATGGTCGGGGAAGGGGTTGAGCTAGGCGTTGCCGTCGCCGTTGGCAGTGGGGTAGGAGTCGGGGTAGCGGATGGTAACGGCGTCTGGGTGGATGAAGGAGTGTAGGGAGGTGTGCTGGTGGCTGTACGCGAAGGTTTGTCCTGTTGTTCAGGCGTGGCAGTGGGAGTGGAAAAACCCCGGCAGCTGCTAAGCAAGGCCAGTGCAGCTAAAAACAGGCTGAACACAATTCTATAACAGTAAAATTTTCTTAGACCCCTAAGATTTCTCAACCAGATTGGCAAAATTTCCATGATTCACCTATAAGTTTGGCGCTAATTATATTCAATCCATGATTTAAATCCAGTTAACATTGGGATAAGAGCCTGTTTCTGTATTCATCAAGAATACCTTGAACAGATGTCATTGCTTCACTCCGTTACTAAGAAACTTAACACAATGTCACTGCGAGGAGCGCTTTTTGCGACGTGGCAGTCTCCCACTGCGCGAGGAGATTGCTTCACTCCGTAAACTCCGTTCGCATTGACACACAACAGAGTTCCTTGCTGTCTGAGCCCTGCTGTTCGCTGCGGGGTGGGTTTACTCGCAATGACAGGTAAAAAGTAGCCATGTTCAACTTTCTGTTGACGAATACAATAAGAACCTGTTTCTGTCGTTTTGACGTGTAATATAGTAAATAAACGAATGGTCCGGTACCAAAAGGTAAGTACCTGTGCTCTGTTTTAGACAATGGCTTCATCAATAAACAGGCGGCGACATGCTTAACAAAGCCAAAGGTATTCTGTCTTTAGTCGATTCTTGTTGACTTACCAGGTTTGACAGAACACTGGCTCTTTCATGAATTCCCATAATTACTGGAATAATTTATTACGAATTTTCTTAATTATAGAAACGATTACTGATCCTTGCATTGAAGGCTAAACCCAATCAGCGATCAAACAACGCAAGAGACGTTTAGTAACTTATGCAAGGATCAGTAGTTCACGCGTAAGTACTGATTATCGCAATCGTTATGATAATTCTTGATAGGTGTTGATTTAATCTTATACATGAGCCTATAAAGCAGAGGTTGAATATCGGGTCTTGATATCTGTCAGGCGCAAGTTAATTTCTCTGCTTACTTGCACTATTGACAAATTATCAATAGAGTTATATACTATAGACAACAAATGATAGCCGGACATAAAGGAAAGAAGACTATGCCACGTGGAATGGGAACGGGGCGCGGAAGAGGCCGCAGGCGGCGGGTGATGAGTTTTTTACAACCCTGCCTGTTGTTTTTACTGCGTCGAGGTGAAGCTCATGGTTACTCACTGCTGAATGGGCTGGACGAGTTCGGCTTCGATCTTGAGCAGTTGGACCCCAGTCTGATTTACCGTGCCCTGAGGGACATGGAAGACAAGGGCTGGGTGGTTTCCCGCTGGGGTGAGGAGAGCCAGGGACCGCAGCGGCGTGTGTATCAAATCCTGCCGGATGGTGAAGAGCGCCTGATGGATTGGATCAATGATCTACGCAAGACGCGCGATGAGATCGATCGCCTGCTCCTTGCGTATGAGCAGCATGTAAATCGTACAGATTAGTTTTGTAAAGGAAGGTGTGATATGCGTAAATTTAGATGTGAAGATTGCCAGCACGAGTTTGAAGTGCCCCACGGGCAGGGCGGTCGTGGAATAGAGATGAACTGCCCGAAGTGTGGGGGCAGCAATGTTTTCCGGACATCGAGCGGCTCGATGCAGGATCCGCAAGGTTGGGTTGGCAGAGGCCGCGCCGCCATGGGTTATGCCTGGGGGCGCTGGATGGGCGGCACTGGAAGAGGTCGCGGCGGTCAAGGACACGGTCGGAGGCGGAATCCTATGGGGCAGCAGGCAAATACGGAGCAAAAGGACGGAGAACAGAAATGAAACTGGCCATCAGCACTGCCTCACCACAGCTTAGCGCGCCGCTCGATGCACGCTTTGGGCGCTGTATGTACTTCATCATCATCGAGACCACTACCCGCGACTGGGATGCTCTGCCCAATCCGGCAGCCAGCGCCGGGGGTGGTGCCGGCACTCAGGCAGTCCAATTTCTCACCAACCAGGGGGTGGGGGCTGTCGTCGGTCCGCACTTCGGTCCAAATGCTTTTACAGCGCTTGAAGCAGCCGGTATCCAGATCTACTCAGCGGATAACGGGCAGGCTGATGAGCTGCTTGAAGATTTCATAGCAGGACGCCTCGAGAAGGTCACCCAGGCGGGTGAATCTGGGCGTCACGGCGGACAGGGTCGCCGGAGATAGGTCACCTGATGATCGTAGCAGTTGCAAGCGGAAAAGGCGGCACCGGGAAGACCACCATCGCTACCAGCCTGGCTTTGGCGGTTGATACTGCTCGGGTAGCATTCCTGGATTGCGATGTCGAAGCCCCCAACGCGCATATCTTCCTGCAGCCCGATTTCGACAGCCGCGAGCAGGTCGGTTTGTTCATACCGCAGGTGGACGAGGCGCTATGTGACGGCTGTGGAGTGTGTGCAGATGTCTGCCAGTACCATGCCATCGTCGTGTTAGCCGGCAAGCCGCTGGTGTTCCCCGAATTGTGCCATGGCTGCGGGAGCTGCACCCTGAACTGCCCGATTGGAGCTATAAGCGAAGTACAGGAGGTGCTGGGAGTGCTGGAGGGCGGTCCGGCTGCCGGGAGAATACAATTCGCCCGGGGTGTGCTGAACGTCGGTCAACCGATGGCTGTCCCTGTCATCAGCCAGCTTAAAAAGTGGCGGGCGCTGCAGGACGGTCAGTTGATCATCCGCGATGCACCTCCCGGAACCTCATGTCCCGTTGTGGAAGCCGTACGAGGAGCGGACTTTGTACTGCTGGTCACCGAACCGACGCCCTTTGGTTTGCACGACCTGCAGCTGGCACACCAGCTGGTGCGCGAGCTGGATCTCCCCGCCGGTGTTATCGTGAACCGCGACGGAATCGGTGATTCCCGGGTGGACGATTTCTGCCGGGAGGCAGATCTCCCGATCTTGATGCGTATCCCCATGCAGCGCACAATAGCTGCAGCCCTGGCACGCGGTCAGACATTAGTAGAAGCGTTCCCCGATTACCTGCCGCGATTCCAGGAGCTGTACATCCAAATCCAGTCGCTGGTGAGTGGACAGCCGGTACCAGCACCCCGGGAAATGGCAGGTGACTGAATGAGTGCCCGTATGAAACAGCTTGTCATTTTGAGTGGGAAGGGGGGCACCGGTAAAACCAGCCTTGCGGCGGCTTTCGCTCACCTCACGACAGAGGATCACCAATCAATATCCGTGGTGGTGGTTGATGCCGACGTGGATGCTGCCAACCTGGAACTGCTGCTCGCTCCACGGGTCATCGAACGAGAAGATTTCCGTGGGGGGCAGATTGCCGTCATTGACCAGGCGGTCTGTGATGGCTGTGGTGACTGTGTGGCGGTCTGCCGCTTTGACGCCATCCAACAGGTGGACGGCTTCTACAAGGTCGATCCGATTGCCTGTGATGGATGTGCAGCCTGTGTTTACCAGTGTCCCGTAGAAGCCATCAGCATGCACGACCAGGTGGTTGGACAGTGGCTCCGCTCCGACACCCGCTATGGGCCCTTGTTCCACGCCGCACTACGACCGGCTCAGGAGAACTCCGGCAAGCTGGTCACAATGGTCAAGCAGCGCGCCCGACTACTGGCTCTGGATGAAGGATACGACCTGGTGCTGGTGGACGGTCCGCCGGGGATTGGATGTCCGGTCATCAGCGCCGCATCTGGCGCGGACCTGGCGTTGATCGTGGCCGAACCGACAGCAGCCGGTGTGCACGACATGCAGCGCATATTGCATACCACCGATCACTTTGGCGTACGATCGTTGGTATGCGTCAACAAAGCTGATCTATATCCGGAAGGGACGGCAGAAATTGAGGTTTACTGCCAGGAGCACAGAATCAGGCTGGTCGGTCGTATCCCCTATGACATCACGGTGACCGAAGCCATGGTGCAGGGTGAACCGATAACTGGTTACCAACCACGTTCGCCGGCCAGCCAGGCGCTGCGCGCTATCTGGGCAAATGTGTTGGAAGAGTTGGATGAAGTGCCGGTATGAGTAATGTGGAGTCCACCAAACTGAGGCAGCTTATCCTCGAACGCCTGCGTCTCGTCATAGACCCGGAGACTAATGTTGATGTAGTGCGCATGCGGTTGGTCGAGGACATACGTGTGGATTCCGACGGCAGTGTCACCTATACGTTTCACCCTTCTTCACCGTTCTGCCCGATCGCGGTTTACCTCACTCAACAGATTAAATGTGCGGTGTCTGAGATCCCCGGGATTGTAGGACAAAAAATCACGGTAACGGATTATGTTGCCGCAGAACAATTAACTAATCTTATAAACAAGGAGACAACAACATGCGAATAGCGATTTCATCAGAGGAAAAAAATGGTTTAGACAGTCGGGTCAGCCATCACTTCGGGCGCTGCCCCTGCTATGTACTGGCAGATGTATATAAGGAAGAAATACAGGTTGTGAAGGCTATCGACAACCCGTTTGCCCAAAAGCATGAGCCGGGGATGGTACCGGGTTTCATCCACGAACAAGGGGTCGATGTGATGATCAGTGGCGGGATGGGCAGGCGGGCAATCGATTTTTTTAACCAGTACGGCATCCAGGTAGCTACAGGTGCTGACGGGACAGTGCGCAACACGCTGGATCGTTATTTTAAGGGTCAATTGAACGGCGCCCAACCCTGCCGGGAAAGCGTTGAGCACCACAACCACGATCATTGATAAGCCGGATTAATTTGTAGCCAGCTCAGTCAATCGAAGTGTCCGGTTTCCAGGAATGCCTTTACTGAAAAAAGGTGCCAACCAAGGCGGGAGGGGGGTATATTTACCCCCTTTCTCCGTTTGGAAGTAGTTTTTTCAGTGGACTCAGGAATGTATTCAAAAAGGAGGTCCGGATGTACAAGATAATATTAGTTCCCTTGGATGGCTCACACCGCGCGGAAGCAATCCTGCCCCATGTGGAAGAATTGGCGCATTGTTACGAGGCTGAAGTGATCTTCTTACAGGTGATTGAACCGATCCATTTTTATGCAGACACGCATGGGTATATTGCAGATGTGAGTATTGATACAATCGGGAGAGAAACCCAGATTGAAGATGCACGATCCTATCTGGATGGTTTATGTGGAGAGTTTCGCGAAAAAAGAATCCAGGGTAAATCCCTTATAGAGGAAGGACCTGTTGTCAGCACCATCATTGGAGCTGCTGAACGCGAAGGGGCAGACTTGATCGCAATGGCAAGCCACGGGCGCAGCGGTCTTTCTCGAGTCTTTTATGGCAGCGTTGCGGCTGGAGTGCTGCACCAGGTGGACCGTCCATTACTGCTTATTCGAGCAAAAGGGTAAAGGTTGGAGGGCTGCCAGCGACCGATTACCTGGAAGATCCAGGACTGGTTGCTTAGGCAAACAAGATATTCGATTGTGTATTGAAATGTGTGTAATTTTTTGTGTGCGTCTGCGACGCACACAAAAAATTACACAAGAAAATCTACACAATCAGATATTCAAGCAGGCAAATATTAAGCACGTTTTGTTTGTTTTGAACCGAGTTTTAGATGAAAAGTTGGAAACTACCGAGGTTACCTATTGCCCTTTAATATAAAAGGAGAAATGGTATGTTAGTAAAAGAGCGCATGTCTCACCCAGCTATAACTATTCATCCGGAGATGCCGATACAAGAAGCCCATTGGTTAATGCAAAAAGAGCGCGTGCGTCGTTTTCCGGTTGTTGATAAACGTGGTCGATTGGTTGGAATCGTCTCGGAGACGGATATACTTCATGCTTCGCCCTCCGACGCCACCAGCTTGAGCATCTGGGAGGCGAATTACCTGCTCAGCAAGATCGTTGTAAAAAATGTCATGACCCAAAATGTAATCACTATCTCTACAGATACGCCAATCGAAGAGGCTGCTCGCATTATGGCGGATAACAAGATCGGTGGATTGCCTGTTGTACGCGATGATGAAGTGGTCGGAATCATTACGGAGACCGACCTGTTTAAGATATTCCTGGAGTTAATGGGAGCCCGTGAACCGGGTATCCGGCTTTCTGCCCTGGTGCCCAATGTTCCAGGGGAGTTGTCTCGATTATCCAAAGCTATCTACGACATCGGCGGCAACGTGGTTGCTATGGGAACGTTTCTCGGTGAAAGCAGCGAGAATCGTGAAATCGTTATCAAAGTCATAGGCGTTAGCGTACAAACCCTGAGAGAGTCCATTGAGCCTTTTGTCGAGAGCATTGTGGATGTGCGCGAGAACACGCTGATATGAACATTTTGATTTGCGATGGCATCCAGCAAAATCTGCTGTACTCCAGATGGAGGAAGATTTGAAATACGTCTATGGTCCGGTACCGTCCCGGCGCTTAGGACAATCGCTAGGGATTGACACCATCCCGCTCAAGACATGCAATTGGAACTGCGTTTACTGCCAGCTTGGTCGCACCCAGCCGCTGGTCAACGAGCGCCTGGATTATTTCCCGCCGGGAGAGATCCTGGGCGATATGCGGGAGGCTCTCATTTCCCATAAACCCGGCGAGATAGACTGGGTGACCTTTGTTGGGTCTGGTGAACCGACTTTGCACGCCAGCATCGGTTGGTTGATCCGAGATGTTAAGACACTGACGGACCTGCCGGTGGCGGTGATCACCAACGGTGCCACCCTCTACCTTCCTGAGGTACGCCGGGATTTGTTAGCGGCAGATGCAGTGCTGCCCTCCCTGGATGCCGGTACGCAGCATCTGTATCGCAAAATCAACCGCCCTCATCCCGACATCTCCTTTGAACGCCTGCTGGAGGGGCTGATCGCTTTCCGGAGTGAATATGATGGGAAGCTGTGGGTGGAGGTCATGCTGGTGCGAGGGCTGAACGATACAGAAGGTGCACTGCAAGATATCGCTGCCGCGCTGCGTCGGATTGAACCGGACGAGGTGCATATCAACCTGCCCACACGTCCCCCGGTGGAGACCTGGGTGCAGCCACCGGACGAAGAAGGTTTATTACGTGCAATGGCTATCCTGGGCGATATTGCCCAGGTTATCCATCCCGCCCAAGGCACCTTCGATCTCAGCGAAAACAAAGACCCTGTAGACGCCGTTTTAGGAATCATCACGCGTCACCCCATGAGACAGGAAGAGCTGGAGAGTACGCTCGAACAGTGGGTACCTGGGCAGGTTGGGCGGGTACTAGCTGAACTGGAGACCAGCGGAAGGGCGCAGGTCATCGTGCGCTTTGGGGTGCGCTTCTGGAGCGCGGCGCCGTCTCACTACCCGGATAAAGCCCAAAGCCAACGCACGGCACCAGATGTGCGTTCGGAGCGGGAAGAGGAGGTTTAATTATGTGCCAGGCTACCGTTTTCCTGGATGGTGAAGAGATAATGAAGGATGTGCTGCTGGTCGAGCCAGTCCCTGAGGGGATCCGGTTGGTCAGTTTTTTTGACGATCCGCGTGTGGTACCAGCCCACATCCGCCAGATAGATTTGATCAAGCACCGGGTGATCTTAGAATCGCCGCTTGAAGTGGAGGTAGACGATGAATGAAGGTGATAAGCTGCGGGTCTTGCTACCGCATTGGATTGAACACAATCAGGAACATGCCAAAGAGTTCCGCCGTTGGGCGGATGTGACTGGTAAAGGAGCGGAAGACATTTTAGAAGCGGCTTCA
>Ga0209013_10000293_pt1 | contig 43632 bp, 31 predicted proteins | sample Cruoilmetagenom2_FD_187291 | JGI IMG/M metagenome (GOLD analysis project Ga0209013, IMG submission 187291) | Oil polluted marine microbial communities from Coal Oil Point, Santa Barbara, California, USA - Sample 2 (SPAdes) (version 2) | ecosystem: Environmental > Aquatic > Marine > Oil seeps ...
TCCGTTTACAAATACTTGATAAGGAGCTGTTCCTTGTGCTATTTCAACCGTTGCTTTACTTGCTTTTACACTTGCTTTACCTGAAATGGTAGTTCCTGCTATAACTTCAACCACAAAACATTGCTCATAGTTTTCACTTGGTACAGAAATACAAATATTATAACTATCTGGCGCTAAACTTTCAAATAGATAGTTATTATTGGTAAAGTTTTGTGTATCTGTAAAACTAGTGTTAGTTCCTGTAATGGTAATCAAATAATCATGTGTTTCGTTTGCTGTTATGGTTATTTCTCCATTGTTTTTATTTGGACAGGTTTCGCTAGTTACTTGTATATCGAAATTATTTTGTGGTAACATAAAACAGCCTGAAGTATCTACTGTTACCCCGTCTGTTGTATTTAGACATTGATCTATATTATTCATAACGCCGTCATTATCATCATCTAATTGACTTTCTGAACAACCATTAGCATCCACGGTTTCACCAGCTGGTGTATTTGGACATTGATCCACATTATTCATAACGCCATCCGTATCATCATCTAATTGAGATTGTGAACATCCATCTGCATTTACTGTTTCTCCTGTTGGAGTTGCTGAACATACATCAAGACTATTTTGAACGCCATCATTATCATCATCTAGTTGCCCATTTGAACAACCATTTGCATCTACCGTTTCTCCTGTTGGTGTGTTTGGACATTGATCCACATTATTCATAACGCCATCGTTATCATCATCTAATTGAGATTGTGAACAACCATCTGCATTTACTGTTTCTCCTGCTGGAGTTGCTGAACATACATCAAGACTATTTTGAACACCATCATTATCATCATCTAGTTGCCCATTTGAACAACCATTAGCGTCAACAATTTCTCCTGCTGGTGTATTTGGACATGCATCATCTGCATCTAAAACACCATCACCGTCACTATCTCCGTTTGGTTGATCGGCAGTAATTTCAAAATTATCTACAGTCCATCTTGTAGGATTTCCATCTGAATAATATTTAAAAGCGAAATAAACAGTACCAGAAATTGAACTAATATCAATATCATTAAATGTAAATACAACTTCTGTTGCAGATCCATCTGGGTGTAAAGGAATTGTTACATTTGGCACAGCAGTCCAAGTATAATTTGCAGGGTTACTTGAGCCATCGTAATTTGATGAATAGACTAATTCTAAAGGTGTTGTACCATACGCTGCATCTGTATAAAAGCTAATTTTTTCACCAGTATCAGTATCAAAATCAATTGGAGAAGTTGTGATTAGCCAATCTTTACTTGGTACAGCTTCTTCATACCCATTAATTCCATAAGAACCTGAATTATTTTCACCATATTGTGGTGAACAAGACCAATCTTTAGTACTTGCTTCGCTATAAGCAAAGAACTTTGTATTATCACAGTCTTCAAAATCTTCGGTAAATAGAATTTTAGGACCTACAAGGGTTTTAACAATTATTGGACTACTTTCTGGGGATAAATTAGAAGCTGCGTCTCTTGCTTTTACAGTTATATTATAATTAGTATCTGGACTTAAATTGGTTAAACTTGTTGATGTGGTAGCGGATGATTGTAAATAAACACCGTCTAAATAAATAAGATAGTCGTAAACGCCAATATTGTCGGTTGAAGCAGTCCAATTAATCTCAAAAGTTTTATCGGTTATATTGGAAGCGATTACATTTGTTGGAGCTGTAGGAGCTTCTGTATCAGAACTACCGCCCATATTCCATTTATCTTCCGCAGTTAAGCCTCCCCAAATTAAAGTTGCTAAATATGGATTATCAATAAATGGATTTCTATTCTGTTGAATATTTGCTAATGTTTCGTTTCTTTTCGCTTCAAAAGGCGAAACAGGGTCTTCCACATTCCATTGCAAAAACAAATTAATCATTTTTGGATCTATACTATTTACAGTTCCAATACCAACATAGGTTGGAAAACATTGAGTTTGAGAAAATTGAGAACCATCGCCATGGTATTCCATATACATATACATAACAGAGCGTGCAACATCTCCTTTCCATTCATCTCCAGGATACCACCCTCCATTAGCAGCTTTATAAGATGCTGTTCCACTACCATCTGTAAACTTATTATTACTTCTTGTGGTATTTCTACTTCTGTCAACCGCATGCAAATTATAAACGTCTGTTCCTGGACCAGGATTTGTAGTTTCTAATTTCGGCACTGCCAATGATTTAGCAAATACGTGTTCCCTATTCCAAACACCTGTATCTCCACTTCCAGTATCTTGTAAAGTTTTAAGTCGAGTTCTATCTGTTGTTACATCTCCATCATTATCCTCAAAACCATATATTAATAATACATTTGTAGAAATATCAGGATCTTCATCTCCGGCTTTACAAGCATCCCAAACGTCAACAGGAGAACCTGTATAAGGGATTCCTGAATGGGTAGATTGTATTCTTCCTGCCAATTCATTAAATAATGGCATACCTGTTTTGCTCAAATCTAAACCATTATAATAAGCTGGTGGCGTTTGTCCGTAAAAAGGGATTACGAATAAAATTAATAATAAAGTATAAAGTAGTTTTTTCACAATAATCTAGTGGTTTTAAATAATTTAATCGAATTTCAAAATTAAGAAATTAAATATTATTTTAATGTTAAATTAAATTTTAAATAAAGGACTATTATAAAATGATTACTATTTTTATTTCCTTATTTTTGCTCCAACTAAAAACAAAAACTATTATGACAAAAATTATTCATTCGTATTGGGCTTATATAGTTCTTATTATACTTATTGTTGCTGTGTTCAACGCCTTAAGCGGATTATTATCAAAAAAAGAGTTTAAAGATAAAGATTTACGAATATCTTTATTTGCTTTAATTGCTACTCATATTCAATTAATTTTAGGAGTTATTGCTTATTTCACTTCTACTTATTTTACTACAATGCAATCGCACGGCATGGGTTACGTTATGAAAAACAGCGTATTAAGAAAGCCTTTAGTTGAACACCCTTTAATGATAATTATAGCAATTGCGCTTATTACTATTGGATTTTCAAAACATAAAAAGAAAACTACAGATGCTGCCAAATTTAAAACTATTGCAATTTATTATACTATTGCTTTAATATTAATATTAGCGGTTATTCCTTGGCACAGTTGGTTTTCTAACTAAATTTTAACTAAATCCCAAGGTTATTAATCTCGGGATTTAATTTTTACTTTATGAAAAAAATACTTGCATATCCGTTAACCATTATTTACTATTTCTGTTTTGGAATGGTGTTGGTTATTTTTCATCCCATACAATGGATTGCTTTTAGACTAGGAGGTTATAAAGGGCATAAAATTACCGTAGATTGGCTTAACTTTTTTGTTACGGGTTGTTTATATATTTTAGGCACAAAAATAAGTTTTAATAACCCTTATAAATTTCCGAAAAACACTCCTTTAATTATTGTTTCTAACCACCAAAGCATGAATGATATTCCTCCTTACTTTTGGTTTTTAAGAAAACAGCATCCTAAATTTGTTTCTAAAAAAGAGTTAGGAAAAGGAATTCCAAGTGTTTCTATTAATTTAAGACAAGGTGGTTCTTGTTTAATTGACAGAAAAGATCCTAAACAATCTATTGCTGCAATTATTAATTTTGCTAAGTATATTGAAAAAAATAATTATTCTGCCGTTATTTTTCCTGAAGGAACTAGAAGTAGAAATGGAGTGCCAAAACGTTTTTCTGAAAATGGACTAAAAATGTTAGTAAAAAAAGCTCCTTCAGCTTATGTAGTTCCTATTTCTATAAATAATTCTTGGAAACTTTTAAAATACGGTGGTTTTCCATTGGAAATTGGTGTTCATTTATCTTTTGATGTACATAAACCAATAAAAGCAGATTCCATGGAATTTGACAAACTTTTTAAAAAGGTTGAAACTGAAATTAAACAAGGAGTTAAAGTGTAAAACTATCTTTATCGGTTAAAAAATTTAATTTTTCTCTAATAGTTAACATTTCCTTTTTATCTAAATCAACTATGCTAATTTCTTCTTCAAAAGGAGTGGTATTGGCAATAATTTTCCCTAAACAATCATACACTGCTGAATGCCCATTGTAAACTAATTTATTAGTATCGTTACCCACACGATTAACGCCAATTACATAACTCATATTTTCAATAGCTCTAGCTTTTAAAAGAGCATCCCAAGCATTAATCCGTTGTTTTGGCCAATTTGCTACATAAAATAAAACATCGTAATCTTCTATATTTCTTGAAAAAACTGGAAAACGTAAATCGTAACATATTTGCGGACAAATTTTCCAACCTTTAAAATAAATTATTACTTTTTCTTCACCTGCCTTATATACTTTTTCTTCACCTGCTAAACTAAATAAGTGACGTTTATTATAACTATCTATCTCGCCTGAAGGATGCACAAATAACAAGCGATTATAAAAATTATTATCTTCTTTAATAATAACACTTCCTGTTATAGCCGTATTTTTTAAAACTGCTAAATGCTTCATCCATTGCACAGTTTCGCCTTGCATAGTTTCTGAAATATTTTTAGGATGCATACTAAATCCGGTTGTAAACATTTCAGGTAAAATAATTAAATCTACTTCCTCAGAAATTTGATTTATTTTTTTTGTGAAATTATTTCTGTTTTCGACTGCATTATGCCAAATTAAATTAGATTGTATTAAGGCGACTTTTAAATTTTGCATAATATTTCAGCTGCTTTTTTTAAGGTTTCTTCTGATTTAGCAAAACATACTCGTAACACTTTAGTGTCTAATTTTTTTTCGTTAAAAACAGATATTGGTATGGTTGCAATTTTCTTTTCAATAGTTAATCTTTTAGCAAAATCAAAATCGTTTTCATCGGTAATTTTACTAAAATTTAATAATTGAAAATATGTTCCGGTAGATGGTGTAAATTCAAATTTAGAATCCCTCATTAAATTCAAAAAATAGTCTCTTTTTTGCTGATAAAAATTCCCTAAATTTAAATAGTTCTCTTCGTTTTTTAAATAAGTTGCCAAAGCAACTTGTGTTGGATGATGTACGGAAAACACATTAAACTGATGCACTTTTCTAAATTCTTTGGTTAAATTTGCTGGAGCCGCACAATATCCCATTTTCCAACCTGTATTATGAAATGTTTTACCAAAGGAAGCTATAATAAAAGTTCGTTCTTTTAATGCTGGGTACAAACAAGCAGATTGATGTTTTTCTCCATCAAAAATAATATGTTCATAAACCTCATCACTTATTAATAAAATATTAGTGTTTTTTAAAATATTTTCTAACTGTTGCATATCTTCTTTAGATAATACTTTACCTGAAGGATTATGTGGCGAGTTGATAATTACCATTCTAGTTTTACTATTTATTAAGCCTTTAACTTCTTGCCAATTAATATTAAAACTTTCAGGATCTAATTGAACCGCAATTGGTTTTCCGCCAACCAATTCTACCGTTGGCTCATAACAATCATACGCTGGTTTAAAAATAATTACTTCATCCTCTTTTTTAATAGTTGCGGTAATTGCAGTAAAAATTGCCTGCGTTCCGCCAGCAGTTATGGTAATTTCTGTATCTGGATTATAGTTTGCCTGATATAATTTTTCAAACTTTTCAGAAATAGCTTCGCGTAAACTATAAATTCCTGGCATTGGAGCATATTGATTATAACCTTCAACCATTGCTTTGTTTACTAACGCTATAAGTTTAGCATCGCTTTTAAAATCTGGAAAACCTTGCGACAAATTAAGGGCATTTTCTTTGGTTGCCAAACCGCTCATAATGGCAAAAATAGAAGTTGGAATTTCTGGTAATTTAGATTGAAATAATTTTTGAAAAGACGGCATACCTTTAATTTAAAATGAGTTTAAAAATACAAAATTAATTAGGAGGAAAATAAAAAAAATCTTTCTTAACAAAAAAATGATTAACCTATAATTTATTGGTATTTTTAACTATCTATATAAATTTATATGAATTACAAAGATGAATTATTAAAGGCACATAAAAGAATTTTACCATTTATTCATAAAACTCCGGTTTTAACCTCTACATTATTAAATGAAATTTCTGAAGCTACTTTATTTTTTAAATGTGAAAACTTTCAAAAAATGGGAGCTTTTAAAATGCGCGGCGCACTAAATGCAATACTGCAACTCACCGAAACTCAAAAAAACAAAGGAGTTGTAACCCATTCCTCTGGAAATTTTGCTCAAGCAATTGCATTATCTGCTAAATTATTAGGCGTTAAAGCTTTTATAGTGATGCCTAAAAATGCTCCTAAAGTAAAAAAAGATGCGGTTTTAAGTTATGGCGGAACTATAATTGAAAGTGATTCTACACCAATTGCAAGGGAATTAAAAGCTGATGAAGTTGTAAAAGAAAAAGGAGCAACGTTTATTCACCCTTCTAATGATATTCCTGTTATTATTGGTCAAGGAACTGCCGCCTTAGAATTATTGAAAAATCAACCAGATATAGAAACAATTATTGCACCAGTTGGTGGTGGCGGTTTATTAAGCGGAACTGCATTAGCCACAAACTTTTTTGGTAATAATTGTAAGGCTTATGCAGGTGAACCAGATGAAGCAAACGATGCTTTTCGTTCTTTAAAAAGTGGCAAAATTGAAATTAATACAACTACCAATACTATTGCCGATGGACTTAGAACTCAGTTAGGTAGTAATACTTTTCCTATTATTCAAAAGTATGTTTCTGAAATTATTTGTGTTTCTGAAGATGAAATTTTAACAGCAATGAAATTAATTTGGGAACGGTTAAAAATTGTAGTTGAACCCTCTTCTGCAGTTGCTTTTGCTGCAATATTAAAACGAAAAGAAATTTTTAAAAATAAAAAAGTTGGGGTTATTTTATCTGGCGGAAATGTAGATTTAACTAACTTGCCATTTTAAAATATAAACTACTTCATATGAAAAATCTTTGGAAAAAATATGCTCCTTATTTTATTGATTTTTGGCAATACTTAATAATTATACTAATTTTTATAATTGCAGGAATTGTTTATTTGATAATTAATTAAAATCAATTTCGCATAAAAATTACCGTAAAAAAAGACCTATTTCAAAAATGAAATAGGTCTTTTATAATTAATTATAAAAGTTTGGTTTATTTAGGAATAACGTTTGCTTTTAAAAATTCTCTATTTAAACGAGCGATATTTTCTAAAGAAATTCCTTTTGGACATTCCACTTCGCAAGCTCCTGTATTGGTACAGTTACCAAATCCTTCATTATCCATTTGATTTACCATATTTAATACACGTTCCGTAGCTTCCACTTTACCTTGTGGTAAATATGCAAACTGAGAAACTTTGGCAGAAACAAATAACATTGCACTTGAGTTTTTGCAAGTTGCTACACAAGCGCCACACCCTATACATTCTGCAGCGTCAAACGCATCTGCTGCATCTTCTTTTGCAATAGGAATTGCATTAGCATCCGGAGCGCCACCTGCATTAAAAGAAACATAACCACCAGCTTGTTGAATTCTTTCAAAAGAACTTCTGTCCACTACTAAATCTTTAACTACCGGAAAAGCATTAGCTCTAAATGGTTCTACATAAATAGTTTGACCATCTTTAAACGAACGCATATATAATTGACAAGTAGTTACTAATTTTTTAGGTCCGTGAGCTTCTCCATTAATATATAATGAGCAAGTACCACAAACCCCTTCTCTACAGTCATTATCAAAAGAAATTACATCTTCTCCTTTTTCGATTAAATTTTGGTTTAATACATCCAACATTTCTAAAAAAGATGTTTCTGCTGAAATATCCTTAACTTTATATTCTTTCATGCTCCCTTGAGCATTAGCATCTTCTTGACGCCATATTTTTAAAGTAAAATCCATATTCTATATTTTTTACTTGTAATTATTTATAATTACGTTGTTTTAATTCAATTGCCTTAAAGGTTAATTCCTCTTTATGAAGTTTAGGTTCTTTACCTTCTCCCATATATTCCCAAGCAGATACGTAAGTAAACTCTTTATCATTACGTTTAGCTTCTCCTTTTTGTGCGCCATCTAATTCAACAGATTCTTCACGGTAATGTGCACCACAAGATTCTTTTCTATTTAAAGCATCAACTGCCATTAATTCAGCTAATTCTAAAAAGTCTGCTACACGAATTGCTTTTTCCAATTCGTTATTAAATTGATTTGCTTTACCTGTAACTTTCACATCTTTCCAAAAAGCATCTCTAATTTCTTTTATTTCGGCAATTGCTTCCTTTAAACCTTTTTCATTACGAGATAAACCTACTTTATCCCACATCACTTTTCCAAGTTTTTTATGGAAATAATCCACAGATTTAGAACCTTTAATAGCAAATAATTTAGCTATTAAATCGGTTACTTCTTTTTCTGCCTCATCAAATTCAGCAGTATCTGTAGTTATTGGACCTGTATGAATATCTTCATTTAAATAATTACCAATGGTTCCTGGCAACACAAAATAGCCATCACATAAACATTGCATTAATGAAGAAGCTCCTAATCGGTTTGCACCATGATCAGAGAAATTTGCTTCCCCAATAGAATATAATCCAGGGATTGTAGTCATAGTTTCATAATCTACCCAAGTTCCTCCCATAGTATAATGAGAAGCAGGATAAATCATCATTGGAGTAACGTAAGGATTGTCGCCTGTAATGTTTTCATACATATCAAACAAGTTGCCATAACGTTCTTTAACTATATCTTTTCCTAATCTATTAATTGCATCCTCAAAATCTAAGTAAACTGCAAAACCAGCTTTGTTTACACCATAACCAGCATCGCAACGTTCTTTTGCTGCCCTAGATGCTACATCACGAGGAACTAAGTTACCAAATGCAGGATAACGACGTTCTAAGTAATAATCTCTATTTTCTTCCGCAATTTCAGTTGGTTTTAATTTTCCTTCTCTAATTGCTTTTACATCTTCTATGTTTTTAGGAACCCAAATTCTTCCATCATTACGTAAAGATTCTGACATTAAGGTCAATTTACTTTGATGTTCTCCTGAAACTGGAATACAAGTTGGGTGAATTTGTGCAAAACAAGGATTTGCAAAATATGCGCCTTTTTTATAAATTTTCCAAGATGCAGTTGCGTTACAATTCATTGCATTAGTAGATAAAAAGAAAACATTTCCATAGCCACCAGAAGCAACTACTACCGCGTGAGCTCCAAAACGTTCAATTTTACCTGTTACTAAATCTCTAGCAATAATTCCGCGAGCTTTGCCATCTACAATAACCACATCTAGCATTTCATGACGACTGTATGCTTTAACAGTTCCTTCTTTTACTTGGCGGTTCATTGAGCTGTAAGCTCCTAATAACAATTGTTGTCCGGTTGCTCCAGATGCGTAAAAAGTTCTTGAAACTTGAGCTCCACCAAAAGACCGGTTTGCTAAAGTTCCTCCATATTCACGTGCAAAAGGCACGCCTTGCGCTACACATTGATCAATAATATTACCACTTAATTGTGCTAATCTATATACATTTTCTTCACGGCCTCTATAATCACCACCTTTTACGGTATCATAAAATAAACGATAATCACTATCGTTATCATTTTTGTAATTTTTAGAAGCGTTAATACCTCCTTGTGCAGCAATGGAGTGTGCACGACGAGGGCTATCTTGAAAATAAAATACTTTTACATTGTATCCTGCTTCGCCTAAAGTAGCTGCTGCTGCTCCACCTGCAAGTCCTGATCCAATAATAATTACATCTAATTTTCTACGGTTAGAAGGATTAACTAAATTGGTGTGAGCTTTGTAGTTCTCCCATTTTTCAGCTATTGGTCCTTCTGGTATTTTTGAGTTTAATTTTGTCATAATTTTTTTAATCTTTTAATAAATTAATTAAAGAAAAAATAAAGTGCTATAGCTGAAAAACCAATAGCAATTAAAATACTAAAACCAATTCCAGTATTTTTTATACAAGCTTTATATTTATTGTAGTTAGCACCTGTGCTTTGAAAAGCAGATTGAAAGCCATGGCTTAAATGCACTCCTAATAAAATAAAAGCAATTACATAAATCACAGTATAAACCGGATTTTTAAATAAGTTAGTAACTAATTGATAATCCGTAAGGTCACCAATTCCAACAAATTTAAGTTGTACGAAAAAATCTTTTAAATGTAAGATTAAAAACAACAACACTAAAATTCCAGTATAAATCATGTTTCGTGAAGAAAATGACGAATTTTCTGCTGGTTTATTAACCACATATTTAACAGATCGAGAAGATCTATTTTTAAGTTCCAAGGTAATTCCTTGAATAATGTGTAAAATAAAACCTGCAGCTAAAATATACTGCATTACTTGAATAACACCGTTAGTTGCCATAAATTCTGAGGCCGAATTAAATGCATTTGGCCCCCAAAACAAGGATAAGTTAATACCAAGGTGTACAATTAAAAAGATTATTAAGAAGAAACCTGTTAGTGACATCACTACCTTTCTTCCAATAGATGAAGTTAAAAATTTGTTCATATTATTATACTTTTTTTTGAGGGTAACAAATATATACATTTGATTTTAGGTTTTTAGATACTTCAAAATAAAATATTTATAATTTAGACAGATTATAAATAATGATCTGCTAAATAAAATCTGACAAATGTCACTATTAAAAACCTTGACCTATTATATCTTTAAAAAATCAACTTAAAAAATTAGCCTTATGGCATTTAAAAAAGGACTATTCAAAACATCGATTGGGCGCAAAAACTTAATGGCGTTTACCGGTCTATTCATTATCTTTTTCCTTATAATCCACCTTATAGGGAATCTTATTTTAATAATTCCAAATTCATTTTTCCCAATAGAATTTTGGAATAATGTCGCAAACGTACATGATATGTACAATGCTTATTCTCACTTTTTGGTTCACTTTTGGCCAGTAACAATTGTTGCATACATTTTATATGCAGCAATAATTATACATGTTATTGACGCTTTATTAATTACACTTAAAAATAAAAAAACTCAAGGTGAAAAATATATTATTGCAGATAATTCTACAAGCTCATGGTATTCTAGAAACATGGGAGTTTTAGGTGTTTTTATTGGTGTTTTTATTGTGTTACATATGGCTCAATTTTGGTTGCAATATAAAATTTTAAAAATTGAACACGATTTATACCATTTGGTAATTGCCACATTTAAAATTTGGTGGTATGTACTTATTTATGAAATAGGAATTATTGCTTTAGGTTTTCATTTAGTTCATGGAATTGAAAGTGCACATCGATCTTTAGGTGTTTACCATCAAAAAATGATGCAAATTGTACAGCTTATAGCTCTTTACTTTAGTTTAGTTATGGCAATTTTATTTGCTATTATTCCTATTATTCTTTACTTCAAATAAAATAAAATTATGGCTCTTAACGCAAAAATACCTGAAGGTCCTTTAAAAGATAAATGGCAAAATTACCTTGCTAAAACTCATATTGTTAACCCTGCAAATCGAAAAAAATTAGATATTATAGTTGTCGGCGGTGGATTATCTGGTGGTGGAGCAGCAGCTTCATTAGCTGAATTAGGTTATAATGTAAAAGTATTCTTTTTTCAAGATTCTGCCCGTAGATCACATTCTGTAGCTGCTCAAGGAGGAGTAAACGCTGCTAAAAACTATAAAAATGATGGAGACAATGTTTATAGAATGTTCTATGACACCATTAAAGGTGGTGATTTCCGATCACGTGAAGCCAATGTTTACAGAATGTCTGAAGTTTCTGTAGATTTAATTGATCATATGGTAGCTCAAGGTGTTCCATTTGGTAGAGAATACAGTGGATATTTAAGCAATCGTTCTTTTGGTGGTGTATTAGTATCACGTACTTTTTATGCCAGAGGACAAACTGGTCAACAATTATTAATGGCTACTTACCAAGCAATGATGAAGCAAGTTAAAGTAGGAACTTTAAAACAATATAAAAGACATGAAATTTTAGATATTGTTATAGTAAACGGTAAGGCTCGTGGTATAATTGCTCGTGATTTAGATACAGGAAAAATAGAACGCCATGCAGCACATGCAGTAGTTTTTGGAACCGGTGGTTTTGGAAAAATATTTTATTTATCTACTCTAGCCATGAACTCTAACGGTTCAGCAAACTGGCGCGCTCATAAAAAAGGTGCTTACTTTGCAAATCCATCTTGGACTCAAATTCACCCAACAGCACTTCCACAAGCTGGAGAACATCAAAGTAAATTAACCTTAATGTCAGAATCTTTACGTAATGATGGACGAATATGGGTTCCTAAAAAGAAAGATGAAACCAGAGCTCCTGGAGATATTCCAGATGAAGATAGAGATTATTACTTAGAGCGTAGATATCCTGCATTTGGTAACTTAGTCCCTCGTGATGTAGCTTCACGTGCTGCCAAAGAAAGAATGGATGCTGGTCATGGTGTTGGTCCTTTAAAAAATGCTGTTTATCTTGATTTTAAAACCGCAATTGAAAAACTAGGTGTAGATACCATTAGAGAACGTTACGGTAATTTATTTACCATGTATGAAAAAATTACTGCTATTAATGCTTATAAAGAGCCTATGAAAATATCACCCGCTGCTCATTTTTCTATGGGTGGATTATGGGTAGATTATGAATTACAAACCTCAATTCCTGGATTATTTGCTGTTGGTGAAGCTAATTTTGCAGATCACGGTGCTAACCGATTAGGTGCTAATTCACTTTTACAAGCATCTGTTGATGGCAATTTTATTTTACCTAATACCATTTCAAATTATTTATCAAATGAAATAAGAGCTGGAAAAATTTCAACAGATACTCCTGAATTTGAAGAAGCTGAAAAAGCAGTAAAAGAACAAGTTGAAAAACTGTTAGCTATTAAAGGAACAATGCCTGTAGATAAAATACACAGGAGATTAGGTAAAATTATGTTCAAAGAAGTTGCAATGTCTAGAAATGAAAAAGGATTAAAATGGGCAATTGAAGAAATTAAAAAACTTCGTAAAGAATTTTGGGAAAATGTAGCTGTGTCCGGAGATCAAAATGGTCCTAATTCAGAATTAGAAAAAGCAGGTCGATTAGCTGATTATTTAGAAATAGCTGAACTAATGGCAGTTGATGCTTTAAATAGAAAAGAAAGTTGTGGAGCTCATTTTAGAGAAGATTTTCAAACAGAAGATGGTGAAGCTATGCGTGATGACAAAAACTTTATGTATTCATCTGCTTGGGAATGGGAAAATGGTGATAATTGGAAATTACATAAAGAACCATTAGAATTCACTGAGGTTAAACCAACGGTTCGCTCCTATAAATAAAATTTAAGATTATGAAACTGACACTTAAAATATGGCGTCAAGAAAACGCCAAAACTAAAGGAAAAATGGTAACTTATGAAATGTCTGATTTAAGTCAGGACATGTCGTTCTTAGAAATGCTAGACGTTTTAAACCAATCTCTTGCTATTAAAGGAGAACGAGTTATTGAATTTGACCACGATTGTCGTGAAGGTATTTGCGGACAATGTTCTTTAGTAATTAATGGGCAAGCACACGGACCAGAATCACATTACACAACTTGCCAAACTCATTTACGATCTTTTAAAGATGGAGATACTTTATATATTGAACCTTTTAGAGCCAATTCTTTCCCTGTTATTAGAGATTTAAAAGTGGACAGAAGTTCTATGGATAAAATCATTCAAGCAGGTGGTTATATTTCTTCTTTTACAGGAATGGCTCCAGAAGCAAATGCAATTCCTATTCATCATGACATTGCAGAAAGTGCTTTTGATAGTGCTGCTTGCATTGGCTGTGGTGCTTGTGTAGCAACTTGTAAAAATTCTTCTGCAGCATTATTTGTATCTGCTAAAATAAGCCACTTAGCCAAATTACCTCAAGGAAAAGTTGAACGTGAAGAACGTGTTCAATGGATGATAAACGCTCATGATGAAGAAGGGTTTGGTAGCTGTACAAATACAGGAGCATGTGCTATGGTATGCCCTCAAGAAGTGCAATTAATTGATATAACACGTATGAATTTTGAATATAATAGAGCACTCTGCCATTCAAAAGAATAAAACTATCTATTTCATAAAAAAATAGGGTTTTTGTTTAACAACAGAAACCCTATTTTTATTAATATTATTTTTTATAAATTTAAAAGTTTCTAAATTAAAAACTAATGAAAAAACTAATCTTACTTATTTTATTAATTTCAGCTTCTACTTTTTCTCAACAATTTGATATTAAAAAATTTAAAGATATTAAAACTCGTGCTATTGGTCCTGCAGGTATGAGTGGTAGAATTACCGCTATTGATGTAGTTACTAATAATACCGATATTATGTATGTTGGCTCTGCATCAGGTGGTTTATGGAAGTCTGAAAGTGGTGGCGTAGATTGGAATCCTATTTTTGATAAATACGGACCAATGTCTATAGGTGCAATAGCTATTCAACAAAGCAATCCTGATGTTATTTGGATTGGTACTGGAGAAGGAAACCCTAGAAATAGCGTTTCTGGCGGATTCGGTTTGTATAAAAGTTTAGATGCTGGTAAAACCTGGAAATTAGTTGGTTTAGAAAAAACACGAAATATTCAAAGAATAATAATTGATAAAACCAATCCAAATATTGTTTATGTTGGAGCTATTGGTTCCTCTTGGGGAGAGCATTCTGAACGCGGCGTTTTTAAAACTACGGATGGAGGAAAAATTTGGAAAAAATCCTTATTTGTAAATAACAAAACTGGCTGCGCAGATTTAGTTGTTGACCCAAACAACCCAAATAAATTAATGGCAGCCATGTGGGAACACCAAAGAAAACCTTGGACATTTAAATCTGGTGGTCAAGGTTCGGGAATATATTTAACCTATGATGGTGGTGAAAACTGGAAAAAAATAACCGATAAAAATGGGTTGCCAGAAGGTAATTTAGGAAGAATTGGTTTAGCAATTGCTGCCAGCAACCCAAAAATTGCTTATGCGTTAGTGGAAGCTAAAAAAAATGCATTGTACAAAACTGAAGATGGTGGTGAAAACTGGAAAAAAGTAAATGATAAATCTAGCGGAAGAGGAAAAAATGGCATTGGAAACAGACCTTTTTATTATTCTGATATTTATGTAGATCCCTCAAATGAGAATAGACTTTACACTATTTTTACTTATGTAAATGTTAGTAATGATGCTGGAAAAACCTTCAAACAATTAATGCCTACTTATAACTCTGATAAAGGGGTGCATTCTGACCATCACGCTTGGTGGATTGATCCTAATAACCCAAGTTTTATGCTAGATGGTAATGATGGTGGATTAAATATTACGCATAACAAAGGGAAAACTTGGCGATTTGTTGAAAATTTGCCAGTTGGACAGTTTTATCATATTAACGTAGATAATGATTTTCCATATAATGTATATGGAGGAATGCAAGATAATGGTTCTTGGTCTGGCCCAGCATATGTGTTGAAAGCGCAAGGAATTAGAAATTCATATTGGCAAGAATTAATGTTTGGTGATGGATTTGATGTGATTCCTGATCCTACAAATTCACAATTTGGATACGCCATGTCGCAACAAGGATACGTTGGCAGATATAACCAAAAAACTGGTTACACAAAAATGATTAGACCAACGCATCCAAACCCTGATGTTAAACTTCGTTTTAACTGGAACGCTGCAATTGCCATGAATCCTATAGATAAAAAAACAATTTATTTTGGAAGTCAATTTGTGCATAAATCTGTGGATAAAGGTTATACTTGGCAAATTATTTCGCCAGATTTAACCACCAATAATAAAGAGCAACAGAAACAATTTGAAAGTGGCGGATTAACCATGGATGCTACCGGTGCGGAAAATCATTGTACCATTTTAGCAATTGAACCTAGCACTTTAGATGCGGATTTAATTTGGGTTGGAACTGACGATGGCAATATTCAACTTACTAAAGATGGCGGAAATACTTGGGTAAATGTTGCTAAAAACATTAAAGGGTTTCCCAAAGGAAGTTGGATTCCTCAAATTAGAGCTTCAAAATTTAATAAAGGTGAGGCTTATGTTGTTGTAAATAATTATAGACAATTCGATTTTAAACCTTACTTATTTAGAACACGAGATTATGGAAAAACTTGGGAAAATTTATTAAAAAGCAAATCGGAAACTTTTGGATATACGCATGCTATTGTTCAAGATATAGTAGCTCCTAAATTACTTTTCTTAGGAACAGAATATGGTTTATATATTAGTATTGATGAAGGAAAAACTTGGACAAAATGGACCAATAATTTTCCAAAGGTTTCTACTATGGATCTCGTTATTCAACCAAGAGAACAGGATTTAGTTATTGGCACTTTTGGCCGTGCAATTTATGTATTAGACGATATTCGCCCTTTTAGAGCTTTAGTTAAAGAAGGAAAACAATTATTAAATAAACCATTATATTTATTTACGCCTCCAAAAGCATTTATTACCCAAAATCAGCAACCATCCGGAACTCGCTTTGGTGCTAATGCCATTTTTAATGGAGATAACAGAAAAAAAGGCGTTATGATTACTTATAGCATCAACAAACCAGACTACAAAAAAAGAAATAATATTTTATCCAAAAACAAAAAAGAAGATAAATCCAAATCCGTAAAATCGGTAAAACCAGAAGTAAAATTTGATTCTATTTTCTTTCAAGTTTTTAATAGTAACAACGAATTAATACGGAGCATTAAAAATAAAGCTCCAAAAGAAAATGGTTTACACAGAATGTATTGGCATTTTGAAGAAAACGGAAAACGAGGTCCATCAAGAAAAATTATTAAAAAAAATACAAATTTACCATCAGGAGTTACGGTTTTACCTGGAGTTTATACGATAAAACTTCATTTTGGAAATCAAACAGCAACTCAAAAAATTACAGTGGCTTATGATCCAAGAGTTAAAATATCCATGGAAGTTTTACAAAGTAAATACAATTTATTAAAACAACTAAATACTAAATTAGGAATTGCAGGCGAAGCTAATCAACACTTACTAAATTCCAAAAAAATTGTAAAAGATTATCAAAAACGAATTAAAGCGCAAAACAAAAAAGAAAAATTTAAAAATTTACTAAAATCACATACGGTAATTTTAAAGAAAATTGATGGTTTGGTGGATGATATGTTGGGCAAAGAAGATAAAAGGCAAGGAATTACGGCAACTGAGTTTCCAAGTACTATTTCTTATTTGTATTTGGCAAGAGGCTATGTAAATTCTTTATTGCAAAAACCTGGATTAACAGAAATTACTTTAGTTAAAAATGCCAATAAAAAAGTAGGGGATGTAATTTCTAAAATCAATAAATTTTACGAAACAGATTGGACAGAATATCAAAAATCGGTTGAAAATTTAAAATTATCTCCATTTAAAAAACAAAGTGAACTTAAATATTAATAAAAATAGCCCAATTTTAATTGGGCTTTAAATTTTTAAAAATTAAATCTTGGATTTACAATAGTATTAAACATAGAACCAAATGAATAACTCAACCCAATATTAAAAAAATAATTATATCCAGATTTCACTTGTTGTTGCCTTAACAACAATTCTTCTAAAGATAAATCTCCGGCAGCCAAGTTTATCTGATTATTTGTAATACTATAATTTCCATTAACATTAAATGAAAACCCTTTAAAAATTCTAAAATTAGCTCCTACATAAAATGAAAAAGCATGTAAAGATGTATCATGCAAAAAACTTTCATAAGAAACTTGACTCGTGAAATTTCCCCATTTTTGAACAACACTTCCACCTAAATTTAATTCGTGTTCCCATAAAAATTCATTCTCTTTATTAAAAATAGTTGTTTCAAAATACTTATTATAAACGCCACCTACCTTATAGGACAAAGTTAATTGTTTTTTAGATGATTCTTCATAGGAAAAGAAATTGTATTCAATAGCAGGTTTTAAAGAAGCATAAAAAGATTTATTACTGTAGGTAGATTTACCCATATTTGAAAAACCTCCAATAGACCAGTGTTTGTTTATGCTAACTACATCATACAAATAAACATTAGTAGATTTTTGATTTGAAATAATATCTGTTCCATCATAAGTAAAAACGGATTTACTATCATTTAAACTTGCCCTTAAATAAAATTTGTTCTTTTCTGTAACCTGTTTTGCAGTAATACTAAAATTTAAGTTTCGATCTTTACTTGTTTCTTGACCGTAAAAATAACCTCTAATCCCTAATTCAAAAACCCATTTATTCCAAGGATCATTTTCTTTTACTTCTTTTGTCCTTTCTTTTTTTACTTGAACACTTATTTTATCATCATCACCATTTTTAACCCAATACCTCACCAAGCCTAACTTTATATATTTCATTATCATTTCTCTAACTTCATTTTCTGTAGTATCTGTTTTTGTAGAAAAGCTCAACTTGTAATTATCATTTTTATAGTTATTTTGACCAATAAATTCAATTTCATAAAAAGTACCTCCACTTCCATTTCTTTGAGTTCTAAATAACAAATGCACATCGGCATATTTTTGATCTCTCACATAATCTACGTACGATAAATTTTGTTTAATGTAAGTTATATCGCAACTTTCACAATCTAAGTATATTTTTAAAGTAGTTTTTTCATTTTGAGAAAATAATTGAAAACAAGAAAATAGGGTAAAGAGTAGTATAATTTTTTTCATAGCATTTTTTCAAATTAAATCTTTTTATATTAACAAATATCAAGCAAATTAACATTTTATTAATTCAAACACTCTGATAATCACGTTAAATAAATCCTAATTAATAACCTTATAATAAAGACTCAATTTCTAGAAAATTATATCTTAATTCCTTTTTATTTAATTTCAAACTTTTGAATTGCACTTTCATCACCCATAATTACTTTAATAATATAAGTTCCTTTTGGTAAATAATACTTTTTGTTTTTAGCTTGTTTTACAGGTATATCTTTTTTTATAAAATATTTTTTACCCTTATTTTCAGAAAAAGTGACGTCATAATTTATATAATTAAATCCTTTAATTGCTTTAAAATCCAATTTTTGAAGTTCATGATTATCTTCCGATAAAATTACCACGTTATATTTTCCAGAATTCGCAACATAAATAGGTACTTCTATTTTTGGAGTTATTGGTTTTAACCATTTATTCCAAGCACTTCCCCAACGCGATGAATATCTAATTTTTGGAATTTCAAAAACAACAATATTCTTATTTTTAACATCTTTAAACTTTTGTAATGGAGCAATATTGGCTTTGTAAATAGAACGCCCATGAGTTCCAATAACTAAATCTTTTGCCTCTTTTTGAATTACTAAATCATGAACTGGTATAATTGGTAAACCTTTTGTGAATTCTTGCCACTTTTCTCCTTTATTAAAAGTTATAAATACACCATTATCCGTTCCTAAGTACAAAATATTTTCATCGGTTGGATCTTCTTTTATAACATTGACCGAAGAATTTGGCAAATTACTTTTTATACTTTTCCAAGTATTCCCAAAATCATCACTTACAAAAACATACGGTTTAAAATCATCATTTCTATAGCCATTTAGCGTTACATAAACTCTATTTTTTTTATGTTGTGAAGCAATTACTCTGGAAACCCACAAATTTTGAGGTAAATTATCCGAAATTCTTGTCCAATTTACACCGCCATCTTTAGTTAAATTAACGTAACCATCATCACTACCAGTAAAAATTAATCCAAATTGAAACGGACTTTCAGAAATTGTGGTTAAAGTTCCAAAAGGCACATTTCCTTTTTTGCCGCCAGTGGTTAAATCTGAAGATATCACTTCAAAATTTTCACCTTTATCCATAGAACGCAACAATTTATTACTTCCCATATATAAAATATCTTGATTGTGAATTGACAATAAAATAGGAGCTTGCCAATTATAACGATATGGTGTATTTCCTAATTCATGCTTTGGATGAATATCTATTTCTTTATCGGTTTTTAAATTTTTACGATAATAATATCCGAACTGAGCACCTGCATAAACCGTTACGTTATCTCTATTATCCACTTGAACTTGCATACCATCTCCTCCGCCAATCATTTTATAAGCATAATCGCCAGTGCTTTCCCAACTTTTTGAAGCTTTATAATTACTTGGTCCAAACCAAACACCATTATCTTGCAAACCGCCAAACACATTATATGGTTTTTGATTATCTACATTTACAGAATAAAATTGCCCTACGGAAGGAGCATTATTTTTAATCCAGTTTTCACCATCATCATAACTAATATTAATTCCGCCATCATTACCATCAATTAAATGACCTTTTAGCGTAGTATCTACCCAAATTGCATGGTGATCGGCATGTACATTTTCTTTATTTAAAGATTTAAATGTTTTACCACCATCATCGGATTTTAATAATGGAACACCAGCAATATAAACTTCCTTTTGATTTGTTTTATTTACTGCAATAGTTCCAAAATAATAGCCATACGAACTATAAATGTCGTCTAAATAATCTTTATGCGTTTTTTTCCATGTTTTTCCGCCATCTATGGTTTTATACAACTCGGCTCCTATTACTTTTGAATTTAGTAAAACATAGTTAGCATCTTCTAAATAAGTAGCTAAATCAATAGGTTTAAACTCATTTTTTTTAATAGATTCTTTTATGTTTTTTGCAGTATATTTCTTATTAAAATCGTTGCTTTTTAAATACTTATTCAATTTTATATTGTCTAATTTTAAAAACGTTTCTTTGGTCATTTTTTTAAAATCATCCTTTACCAAACCTTCTTCTTTTTGCTTTTTTTCGGCAGGACGTAAATTTTGATTATCTAATAATGCATATAAAACCTCATCGTTAAAAGTTGCTAATCCAATTCTTCCAACTCCTTTTCCCGTAGGAAAACCGCTTTTTTTAGTACTAATTTTACTCCAAGTACTTCCTGCATCTACACTTTTATAAATTGCTGAATTTTCGCCGCTTCCTTTAAAATTCCAAGCTTTTCGTTCTCGTTCCCAAGAAGAGGCATACATAATATTTGGGTTATTTGGAGAAACACTTACGTCAATTACACCTGTATTTTCATCAATAAATAATACCTTTTTCCAAGTTTTTCCTCCATCAAAAGTTTTAAAAATTCCACGTTCTTTATTTGGCGTGTACAAATGTCCAATTACCCCAACAATCACTTCATCCGTATTATTTTTATTTATGATTATTTTACCAATATGATGAGAATCTTTTAAACCAATATTAGTCCAAGTTTTACCTTTATCTTCACTTTTTAAAACTCCAATACCTGCGTATGATGAGCGAGATGAATTACTTTCACCTGTACCAATCCAAATAGTTCCCTTTTGCCAATCTACAGCAATTGCACCCATATTTTGAGTTGGTGCATAATTGGTAACACAAGTGAATGTGGTTCCATTATTATTAGTGTACCATAATCCTCCAGAAGCATAGGCTGCATAAAATTCTGTAGTTTTAGAAGGGTTTACATCTACCGCAACAATTCTACCGCTCATAATAGTTGGACCAATATTTGTAAATGGCACTTGGTTAATTATAGAATTTTGAGCGTTAAATTGTAAGGCTGTAAGGAAAGCTATAATGAAAATAGTTAACTTTTTCATAAATAAAAAGGTTTTAAAATTGAAAAATGAACGTGTTTCTTCAAATTTAAAAATAAAATAGGATATTCTATTGAAATTGTATTAAATAGTGTAGAGGTTAGTACATAAGCACTTAAAAAAATCACAATTAGAATATTGGATTTAAGCTAAATAAAGTTTAATTTTTTGTCAATCCGAACGCAGTCGAGAAAGATATAATTATCAAATAAGGTCTCGACTGCGCTCGACCTGACTCACCCCTAAATTCATAGTATAAAGTTATCTACCATCCTCTAAATAGTATTTTGGTTTAAAACTAAAAAAGGTGTTTTATTAATGTAATTTAAATTAGAGCTGTGTGGTCTAAAAATTAATTGCTCCATTAAATTTAAATTTTTAGCTGCCGTTATTATCAAATCTGCATTTGTATCAGTTACATATTCATCTAAAGAAATTGCTAATTTTTTATTAAATTTTTCGATGAAACTATGTGTAACATTTTTAAAATAATCATTCAAAGTTTCTTTATTCCATTGCTGATCTTTATTTAAAGGTTTTTCTTTTTTAGAAAGATATAAAAATCCGAATTTTGAATTTTTAAAAGGGGCATTATTTAATAGATTATAGGCCAGTTTTGCTTCTAAAAAATTAGTGAATTCTGTAGCAAATACTACTTGTTTATAACCAGCATAACTTGCTGTATTTGGCACTACCAATATATCGCAAGGTACTTTGGTAATTAATTCTTCTGAAATAGGATGAATATTTTTCGCCTCTTTTGAAGTTAAATCATTAGTACCAATAATTATTAAATCGATATTGTTTTCTTTTAACTGTTCTTTAGTAGCTGTAACAATATTAATGGCATTTTTAACTATTGTAAAAGTGTGCTTTTTGTTAATTGAAGAATTTTGTATTTTATGTAATAAAAAATCTAACGCCTTATTAGGGTTTTCATTATTTGAATTATTTAGATACTCTTTTGTTTTACCTAACGTTTTTAAAATATAAAAATGAATGGTCTTATTTTTAAAAAGATTAAGTGCATAAACAACTGAATTCCAAGAGTTGTCAGAAAAATCCGTTAATATTAATATATTTTTCATGCAAATAAGTTACATGCAAACATATTGAAAGACCTATTAACTTTTTATGACAGAAATCAGTATAGGCTACTTAATAAAGCGTTCTTGTAAGTTTTAATAGATAGACTCTAATTTTTTAAGGTTAAGAATTCTAATATTCCTTCCTTCAATTTCTAAAATTCCTTCTTTTTTAAAATTTGTTAAAGTTCTAATTAAGCTTTCGGTAGCAACACCTGCAACACTTGCTAAATCGCGCCTAGAAATATTAATATTATCACTTGGTTTAAAAGCCATTTTATTAGCAAATTTTATAATAGTTTTTGCGGTTTTTCTTCTAATAGAACCATATGCCATTTCCATAAGTTGCTCTTTAACTTCTGCTAAATTTTCATTTATAAATTTTAATATTTGAAGATATAAATTATGATTAGCTTCTAAAATATCAACTACAATAGCTTTAGAAATATAAACGACTTCTGTTTTTGCCATTGCCATTGTTGCTTCATAATTTGGCATGTTTTCTGAAGCTATAGAAAAGCCGAAAAAATCATCATCCTTAAAAATGTTTAAAATAAGTTCTTTTCCAAATTCATCGGTTCTAAAACTTTTAACGTTGCCTTTATAAATTAAATAAACGTTGTTACAAAACTGTCCTTCTCTATAAATTAGTTCTCCTTTTTCAAATACTTTTGTGGTGCCATAATCGCAAAAATAATTTTTAAGTTCATTAATAGAATTTATATTATTATAATTGTCTTTTCCAGTACTAACAATATGCTTTTGATTCTCATTTAAAATTTGGGCTTTTGCTAATCTACTTTCAATAGCACTAATTAGTAATTCTTCATTTACTGGTTTGGTTAAATAATCATCTGCACCTAAATCCATTCCTTTTCTTACTTCTATCATTTCTGTTTTGGCGGACATAAATATAAAAGGAATTCGTTTTGTTGTTTCATTAGCAGAAATTTCATTTAAAACTTGATAACCATCTAATCCAGGCATCATAATATCACAAATTATTAAATCTGGTATTGTTTGCACAGCCAATTCTACACCATTTTTACCATTAGATGCTGTTACAACTTCGTAGTTTTCTAGCTCAAGAATTTCTGCAGTAGTTTCCCTTAGCGTAGTATCATCTTCAATTAATAATATTTTTTTCATTATTCTTTAATTAGTGGTAATTTAACGGTAAAGGTAGTTCCTAAATTTTTAGCACTTATAAAGGAAATATCTCCTCCAAATTTATTAATATGTCCTTTTACAATATTTAGTCCTATTCCTGTACCTTGTAAAGTAAGTACATTTTCCGCTCTAAAATATCTTTCAAAGATATGATTTTGCTCTTCTACAGGAATTCCAAATCCTTCATCTTTAATTTTCAAAATTAACCAATTATCTTTTATTTTAATTTCAATATCGATAGTTGTGTTTTCCGAAGAATATTTTATTGCGTTATGCAATAAATTAGACATTATTATTTCTATGATTTTTTCATCATGGTACAAATCTATCTCATCTATATTTATAGGATATTTAATTCGTTGACCTACTTTTAACAATAAATTAGCGTTATAGATTACTTCATTTACTACTTTACTTAGTTTAAAATGGCTTAATTTATAGCTCACTTTTCCTGAATCTAACCTTTCAATAGATAAAAATTCGGTTAAAATTCTATTTAAATAATCTACTTTGTTTTTTATGGTACCTAAATGCTTTTCTCTGTTAGGTTGCATTTCTGTTTTAGAGTACTTTCCAATTAATATAGCCGCATTTAATATGCCACTAAGTGGCGTTTTAAATTCGTGCGATACTAACGATAAAAACTTAGTTTTTAATTCATTAAGCACTTTTTCCTTTTTTAAAGCTTTTTTTAGCTTTTTTTCTACTTTATTTCTTTTTTTTATTTCTTCTTTTAAATCTCCTACTGTTTTATTTAGCTCATTTGTTCTAACTACAATTTTTTGCTCTAAGTCCGTATTTAAATTTTTTATTTTCTGTTCAGCTTCTTTTCTAATAGTAATATCTACTATCATAGCCATTACATATTTTTTTTTACCAAATTCAAAAGGGTTTAAGCCAATTTCAACTGGAATTTTTGTGTTGTTTTTATGCACTCCAAACAAATCTCTGTTTTGACCCATTTGCCTTTGAGAAGAGTTTTTATAGTAATTTTTAAAATGTGAATTATGGTTAGGATGATTATTTGGTGGAATTAAAACACCTAAAGATTTTTGGTTTAATTCATTTTTATGATAACCAAACATTTTTTCGGCAGTAGAATTTGTTATTATAATAGTCTGATTTTCATCTACTACTATAATTCCTTCTGTTACTGCTTCAAACAAAACATTGAAAACGTATTCGTTTTCATAGAAGAGATTAGACAATAGTATTTATTTTAGTTTATAGTAACTTCGAAATTAATAAAAATAATAGAATCAACTACCATTTAATTTTAAAGTTTTTTATTTAAAATTTAATATGTTTTAGTCATAGACTCATCCACCACAATAATAAAATTTGCTAATCCCTTATTTTCTTTATTAAATTTTTTAACATTTTGTTGTTCGACTATACTAATTGTTTTAATATTAAGTTTTGGATTTGTTTGTTTTATATGCCAATAAATTCCATCAAAATTATCGGAATGATACGATCCGTTATAATGAATAAAAACGGAGTTGTTTTTTAAGTTTTTTGATAAAAAATACGCCATGGTGGCATCTTTTATTGCCTGAGCTTTTGGTAAATTATCTCCACCATGTCCACCCATCATTGCTTTCATTTTAACATAACCTGGCAAAGTTGCATTGTAATTAATTGGTAAAGGAGCTATCCATAACTTTTCATTTTTCGGCAAACTATCTAAAGCTGAAAACCCTTTTTTATAAACTAAACTTGCATATCGGCGAGGAACGTTAGTAGCTATAAATTTTAATTTATTCTGTTTTGCAAAATCTACTAAAGGTTTATAATCTGTTTTAAAATTTTTCCATAATCGAGCTAAAGTATCTAAACCTTTTTCTGTTATTTTTCCAGATAGATAATTATTTAATGCAGTTTGATTATCTGCTTCAAACATTTCTGCGCCTAATACTAAGTTTTTAGTTTTATAAATATCTTTGGTTACTTCTAATTCAAGCCAATGAGAAATTGGGTTATTATGATATTCACCAAATAAAACTACATTAGCTTTACGTAACTTTTTTATCATATTCTGATACGAAACTTTATGTCCTTTTACATTATATAATTTATATGCAGGTTTGTTTTGACCAAAAAAGTTAAAGCTTATTAAAAAAATGAATATTAAAGTGTTAATTTTTCTCATAAATACTATTTGAATATTAGATAGGTTGTTCACAAATTTATAACTTTGTTACAAATATTAATATTTTTAATAGAATGTTAGTTATTTAACACCTAATTTTTAACTAATTTATAATTTCTAATTAAATTTTGAAACTTATAAAACAAACTATATTATTATGAAATACGAACCAATTAACAATAATCTTTTTATAAAAAACAGAGCAAAGTTTGTAGCTGAAATGAAACAAAAATCTATTGCTGTTTTTAACTCTAATGATGTTTTTACAACAGGAGCAGATAGCAATTTACCTTTTGAACAACACAGAGATATTTTTTATTTAAGTGGCATTGACCAAGAAGAAAGTATTTTACTTTTATTTCCAGATGCAATAGATCCAAAACATAGAGAAATCTTATTTTTAACTGAAACCAATGAGCATATTGCTATTTGGTATGGCGCAAAATATTCAAAAGAAGAAGCGGCAAAAGTTTCAGGTATTAAAACGGTATATTGGTTACAAGAATTTGATAAAGTTTTTTATGATTTAATGACGGAAGCCGATACTATTTATTTTGACACCAATGAGCACTATCGCCAAGCTGTAGAAATTGAAACAAGAGAAGATAGATTTATAAAAAAATGCAAATCTGATTTTTCTGCTCATAAATGGGAAAAAAGTGGGCAGATTATGCAAAAATTACGAGGCGTAAAAGAACAAGAAGAATTGGATATTATTCAGCACGCTTGTAATATCACTGAAAAAGGTTTAAGACGAATTTTACCTTTTGTTAAACCTGGCGTTATGGAATATGAAATTGAAGCAGAGTTTATGCATGAGTTTTTAAGAAACCGATCTGATGGTTGGGCATACACCCCTATTGTTGCATCAGGTTACAGCGCTTGCGTTTTACATTATATTGAAAATAATAAAGCCTGCAAAGATGGCGATATGCTTCTAATGGATATTGGAGCAAAATATGCAAACTATTCTAGTGATATGACGCGAACTATTCCTGTAAATGGGCGTTTTACGGATAGACAAAAAGCAGTTTACAATGCGGTTTTAAGAGTAAAAACTGCAGCTACAAAAATGTTAGCTCCAGGAGTTTTATGGGCTGAATATCAAGCTGAAGTAGGTAAATTAATGCAATCTGAATTATTAGGCCTTGGTTTATTGGACAAAGCAGATATACAAAACGAAGACCCTAACTGGCCAGCTTACAAAAAATACTTTATGCACGGAACATCACATCATATGGGGTTAGACACCCATGATTATGGGGCTTTAAAAACTCCTATGAAAGCAAATATGGTATTTACTGTTGAACCTGGAATTTATATCCCTGAAGAAAAAATGGGTATTAGAATTGAAGACGATGTTGTGGTTCAAAAAAATGGGGAACCATTTAATTTAATGAGAAATATACCTATTGAAGTAGAAGAAATTGAAGATTTGATGAATTCATAAAACTTTAAATAATCCTTTTTAACTAAAAAACTCAATGGATAATTCATTGAGTTTTTTTTATGCAATTTTCCTCTAAATACTATTTTATTTACTAAATGTAGCATTACCGATTCTTGGACCAAATGTAATTGACTATTTGCATTTTAAATAATTTAACCTATCTAAATTCATAAATCTAGACTCATTTTTTGTAGCTTTGGTTTGCCAAAGGCTAATTTTAATTATGCAAATATCATTTACCCAATTTAAATACGTTTTTAATTCATTTATAAAATCAGTACGCAACTTTCTTTTGGGGATTTTTATTTTTGGACAATTAGCTTCTATTCATTCTCAAAATCAAAACTTTTATATTCCAGATTCTTTAAAAACCAAAAGTTATAAAGAATTATATTTAAATATTGACGTATTTAATTCCAATCCTGAAATAGCCAAATTTTATGCAAATGCCTATTTAAATAAAGCTAAAAATGAAAAAAACACTATTAAAATAGCGAACGGATATTCCCAATTAGCATCTTTAGCTAGTTTAAATTATAAATATAAAGCTGTTTTAAACTATTGCGATAGTATTATTAACCTAACTAAAAACAGTGAGGGATTTGTATATCCTAGTTATGGATATATGGTAAAAGGTATGGTTTATTATATTGAGGGTAATTATAAAAAGTCGTTAAAAAATTATTTAATAGCTCAAAAATTTGCGGTAAAAAACAATAATATAAAACAAATTTATTTTATACAAAAAGGTATTGGAGAATTAAAAATGCTCTGGGGAAACTATAATGAAGCAAAAAGTATAACTATAAAAAATATTACATTACTAAATAATCATAAAGATAAATTTGAGAACATTAAATATTTACACTATAATAACATTATCTCTTTATCCAACACCTATTGCCTAACAAAACAACCTGATTCTGCATTTTTTTATATTAATAAAGAGCTAAAAAAGGATTTGGCCAGTAAAGATTCTTTATTTTATTATCCTCTAAAAAATCAACTTGGTATTGTTCAATACTTTCAAGGAGATTATAAAGAAGCTATCAAAAATATCGATATTGGTTTTCCATATATAGAAAATTCAAACGGAATTCTGAATAGCTATTATTACAAAGCATTATGTTATAAAAATCTATTAAAGGATAATCTTGCTTTTACAAATTTTAAAAAAGCAGATTCAATTTATAATATATCTAAAGATGTAACTCCAGAAATTAGAGATATAGAATACCACATTTTAAATTATTACAAAGACCAAAAAGACATTAAAAATCAGTTGAAATATATTGATAGGTTGCTTTATGCAGATAGTATTATTGATACTAATAAAAAAAATATTAGCGAAATCATTATCAAAAAATATGATAAACCTGTATTACTATTAGAAAAAGAAAAAATTATAAAAAGCTTACATAAAAAAGAAGGAAAATTCTCCATTTTAATCATTGGGTTGTCTATTTTAATAATTATCTTAATAGGTTTTTTTGTTAGATATTATAAAAAACAAGAACTCTATAAAAAACGATTTAAAAAATTAATCTCAGAAAAAAATAAACAATCAGAACAAATTCGTATAAATAAGAAAACAACTAAATTACAAGGAATTTCTATTCAAATTATTAATCAAATTTTAAAAGATTTAGAAAATTTTGAACTTAGCAATAAATTTATTGACAATAACCTAACCTTAAATATATTAGCTAAAAACTTAAATACAAACTCTAATTATTTATCAAAAATCATAAATTTTTATAAGAAAAAAAATTATAGTAATTATATTTCTGATTTAAGAATAGATTATTGTATTAAAAAAATAACAACCGAATCTACTTATAGAAAATATGCCATTAAAGCAATTGCTTTTGAAATTGGGTTTAACAACACCGAATCATTTTCTAAAGCTTTTTTTACAAAAACAGGAATTTATCCTTCCTATTTTATTAAAGAATTTGAAAGACATGAAAAAAATGTGTTATAAACATGAGTTTGATCTAAATAATGCGTTTCAAGTTGTTGATTAATATGCTTTATAATTCTGTTATCATTCCTGTGTAGGCAGGAATCCCTAAGTATGATGAATAAAGGTTCCTTCCTGCCTACGCAGGAATGACATCTATTTTTCAGGATAGAATTCATAAACAACTAATAATTAGAAGAAATTATGTTAAACCGATTATAAACAAAAAAGCCCGCTTTTAGCGGACTTTTTTACGTAACAAACCTAATTTAAACTTAACTATGCTATTAAACTCTTTTCAAAAACATAGGCATTTAAATTTTTTAATGCTTTTATTTTATCTTTTGTATTTACCAATAATGAAATATTATTATCACTTCCTCCATAAGAAATCATTCTAATAGAAAAATCTTGAAGTACATTAAATAATTTATGTGTTTTAGGATGATTAACTATAGAATGACCAACTAAACAAATTATACTTTGATTTTGATCTACTTCTACCGTTGAAAATTTTTCTAATTCTTCAATTATAGCATCTAAAAAAGCAACTTTATCAATGGTTAATGAAACAGCAATTTCAGAAGTAGTAATCATATCAATAGGCGTTTCATATTTTTCAAAAATCTCAAAAACTTTTTTTAAAAACCCATAAGCCAACAACATTCTAGCCGATTTAATTTTTATAGCAGTAATGCCATCTTTTGCAGCTATTGCTTTTATGCCATTATCGGTAACTTTATTATTAATTAAAGTTCCTAGTCGCTCTGGACGCATAGTATGTTTTAATCTTACAGGAATATTTTCCTGCCTTGCCGGCATTACCGTTTGTGGATGTAAAATTCGAGCACCAAAATAAGCTAATTCCGCAGCCTCTTCATACGATAAATTAGAAATTGCTTTGGTGTTTTCAACAAATCTTGGATCATTATTATGCATACCATCTATATCTGTCCAAATTTCTACTTCATCAGCCTTAATAGCTGCTCCAATAATAGTTGCGGTATAATCACTTCCTCCACGTTGCAAATTTGTAATATTTCCATAGGCATCTAAACAAATAAAACCTTGTGTAATATAAATATCTGCAGGTAAAGTTTCTTTAACAATTCGTTGTAAATTTTGTTGAATATAAAAATTATCGGGTTCGTTTAATTTATCAATTCGCATAAAATCTAATGCTGGTAATAAATGTGCATTTATTCCTTGCTGCACCAAATAATTTGTAAAAATATAGGTAGATAATAATTCACCTTGTGCTACTATTTTATTATATAATAATTCCGAATAAACTTCTGAAGTAGCTTTATTTAAATCGGAAAAAATAGTAGCCACATAATTGCTAACCTTCTGGTTTAATTCCGATTTTTCAAACAATTCATCAATAACCGATTTGTAATTATTATGCAGTTTATTAATATAACGTTGCGCTTCTGTTTGAAAATTATTTTCACATTTTTCGGCAATGTTAACTAGCGCATTTGTGGTACCTGACATAGCAGAAAGTACTACAATTTTTTTTTCACCATCCACAATTATATTAGTTACTTTTCTAATATTTTCAATAGAACCAACTGAGGTTCCTCCAAACTTTAATACTTTCATTTTTCTAATTTGAAGGCAAAACTAAAAGGTTTTTAAACTATTTGTGAATATTTAAAAATAATATACTAATTTTACACAAATCGTTAACTATTTAACAAATGAAAACTATCGCCACTTGTGTAGAGGAAATTTTGATTTCCCAACCATTTTTAGAAGACGCTTTATCTCGTAATATTTTAAATTTCAGTGCTTTAGCAGAAGAGTTGAAAGAGCCTATTTCTAAAATACTACGTAAACCAATAAAATCTGGAGCCATTATGATGGCGCTTCGTCGTTATAGTCCGCCAAAAGAAATGGCTAATAAAATTAAATTAAATAAAGTACTTAAAAACTTGGGAGATATAACGGTTAGATCTGATCTTTCAGATTATACTTTTAAAAATTCGAATAGCTTAATTAAATGTCATTTAAAAATGTTGGAATTTATAAAAGATAAACCTACTGTTTTTTATACGTTTACTCGTGGTATTCACGAAAGTAATGTTTTAATTACCAGCTCTTTAAAAAATCAAATGACAGAGAGTTATAAAAATGAAATTAAAACAACTGTTCAAGATAACCTTTCTGCTATTACCATAGGATTACCAGATGAAAATACCAAAATTGCTGGGTTATATTATCAATTTTTTAAACGTTTAGCTTGGGAAGGTATTGCACTTTACGAAGTAGTTTCCACTACTAATGAGTTTACCATTTTGGTAGAAGATGATGTTGTTGATAAAGCATTTTCTGCAATTAAAGGATTAAAAAATTAGCTCTTAATGTTCTTAACTTATAAAAATATAAATGTCCATTTTGAAGTAAAAGGAAATGGAAGTGCGGTTGTTTTAATCCATGGTTTTTTAGAAAACTTAACGATGTGGAATGCTATTTCTGAAAACTTAGCAAAACGCTTTAAGGTTATAAGTATTGATTTATTAGGACATGGTAAAACCGAAAATCATGGTTATATTCATACTATGAAGGATCAAGCTGAAACTGTAAAAGAAGTTTTAAACTCCTTAAAATTAAGAAAATACGTGTTAATTGGGCATAGTATGGGTGGTTATGTAGCTTTATCTTTTGCTTCATTATATCCTAAAAACGTAAAAGGAATTTGCCTTTTAAATTCAACTGCTTTACCCGATACAGGTGCAAAAAAAATAAATAGAGACAGAGCAATTAAAGCGGTAAAACAAAATGCCAAAACCTTTATTAAAATTGCAATACCTATGTTATTTACCGAAGAAAACAGAACTGTTTTTAAAAAAGAAATTGCTGAAATAACTGCCGAAGCTTTAAAAATGTCTCCTCAAGGAATAATTGCTGCTTTAGAAGGAATGAAAATTAGGAAAGACCACACTAATTTATACAAAACAGGAAGTTTTCCAATTCAAATGATCGCATCTAAACAAGACCCGGCATTAGATTATACTTCGTTGATTAATCAAACAAAAAACACAAAAGTTGATGTGGTAGAATTACCAGACGGACATATGAGTTATATTGAAAATAAAACCCAAGTAATTTCTACCTTATATAAATTTGTTAATGCTTGTTTTTAACTAATCGTTTTTTAAAGCATTCCAGCCTTGAGCCGTTAATTTAATTTTTTGATTAGCTCTAGTTATTAAACTTGCTCCTTCATTAGGTTCAGTAATATGCCCAATTACGGTAAAATTTGGGTTTCCTTTAATTTTTTTGAAATCCTCTTGAGCAATAGTGAATAATAATTCATAATCTTCTCCTCCGCTTAAAGCAATGGTTGTACTATTTAATTCAAATTCTTCACATGCCGAAATAACTTGCGGATCTAATGGTAATTTTTCTTCATATAAATTACATCCAACTTTAGATTGCTCACAAATATGTAAAATTTCAGAAGACAATCCATCCGAAATATCAATCATTGCAGTTGGTTTAACTTCTAAAGTTTTTAATAATTCAATAATATCTTTCCTAGCTTCAGGCTTTAATTGTCGTTCAACCAAATAACTATAATTAGTTAAATCTGGTTGGGAATTTGGATTAACCTCAAAAACTTGTTTTTCTCTCTCTAAAACTTGTAAACCTAAATAAGCTCCTCCTAAATCGCCAGAAACCACCAATAAATCATTTGGTTTGGCATTACTTCTATAAACAATATCCTCTTTATCTACTTCACCAATAGAATTAATACTCAAAAGCAATCCTTTAGTAGAAGAAGTAGTATCTCCACCAACTAAATCCACTTTATAATTTTTACAAGCTAAATAAATACCATCATATAATTCTTCTAAAGCTTCCAGAGGAAACCGATTAGAAACAGCAATTGAAACTGTAATTTGAGTTGCAGTTCCGTTCATAGCATAAATGTCAGATAAATTAACCATAACCGCTTTATAGCCTAAATGTTTTAAAGGCATATAACTTAAATCAAAATGAACGCCTTCAACCAGCAAATCATTACTAATTAAAACTTGTTTATTGGTTGAAATTACCGCAGCATCATCTCCAACTCCTTTTATAGTTGAGGTTTGGTTACATTTAAAATTTTGAGTTAAATGCTTAATCAATCCAAATTCTCCTAATTCAGATAGACTTGTGCTACTTTTATCTTTATTTTCTAACATTTTGCAAAGATAAATTTTTATAGGTAACATCTATTACTCTATTGCTGGAAACAATTTAAAATGATTGTTATATATGGTTTTTTGTACTTATATTTGCACTAATTTAGAATTAATCTATATAAGCTTATGATAAATGTTTCAGACATAGCAAAAAACAAAGTAGTAGCATTAATGAAAGAAGAAGGTTTAAACCCTGAAAATCATTTTGTTAGAGTTGGTGTAAAAAGTGGTGGTTGTTCTGGTCTTTCTTACGAATTAAAATTTGACAAAGAAAAACAAGAATCCGATAAACTTTTTGAAAGTAATGGCGTTAAAATTATAGTAGAACCTAAAAGTTTTTTATATATAGCCGGTACCACCTTAGAATATTCCGGTGGATTAAACGGAACTGGATTTGTTTTTAACAATCCTAATGCAGAAAGAACTTGTGGATGTGGGGAAAGTTTTTCACTTTAAAATATAAACTATTAAACAATTGAAAGATTGAAAGATTGAAAGATTGAAAGATTAGAAAAATAATGAAAAAGTTTGAAGATTTAGAAGTTTATTAAGAATTTGTCAAGAATTAAAATATATTGAAAATAATACTGTTGAAAACTTAATTAAAGAGATTGAAGATATTTCTAAGCAATTATCCAAATTTATTAATTATTTAAAAAATAGTGAAATAGATTAAATCTTTTAATTATTAAATCTTTTAATCTTTAAATAATAAAGAATGAATAAATTTACAGAAGACGATTTAAAAAAAGACCTTGAAAATAAAGAGTATGAATATGGGTTTTATACAGATATTGAATCTGATAAATTTCCTGTTGGTTTAAATGAAGGAGTTGTAATTGCAATTTCTAAAAAGAAAAATGAACCACAATGGATGACCGATTGGCGTTTAGATGCATTCAAAATTTGGAAAGAAATGGAGGAACCTGATTGGGCAAATGTAACTTACGACAAACCTGATTTTCAAAATATTAGCTATTATGCTGCTCCAAAACAGAAACCAAAATTAGATAGTTTAGATCAGGTAGATCCTGAGTTACTTAAAACTTTCGATAAATTAGGAATTTCTGTTGACGAACAAAAAAGATTAAGTAATGTTGCTGTAGATGTAGTTATGGATTCTGTTTCCGTAGCAACAACCTTTAAAAAAACTTTAAATGAAAAAGGAATTATTTTTTGTCCTATTTCAGAAGCTATTGAAAAACATCCTGAGTTAGTTAAAAAATACATAGGAAGCATTGTTCCAAAAACAGATAACTTTTATGCAGCTTTAAATTCAGCCGTTTTTTCAGATGGTTCTTTTTGCTACATCCCAAAAGGCGTTACTTGTCCAATGGAATTATCTACCTATTTTAGAATTAATGAAAGTGGAACTGGGCAATTTGAAAGAACTCTTTTAATTGCCGATGAAGGTGCTTATGTAAGTTACTTAGAAGGTTGTACTGCTCCGCAGCGTGATGAAAATCAACTACATGCAGCTGTTGTTGAATTGATAGCATTAGACAATGCTGAAATAAAATATTCTACCGTACAAAACTGGTTTCCTGGAGATGCAAATGGTAAAGGTGGTATTTTTAATTTTGTAACTAAAAGAGCTCTTTGCGAAACCAATGCAAAAGTGTCGTGGACACAGGTGGAAACTGGAAGTGCTGTAACTTGGAAATATCCTAGTTGCGTATTAAAAGGAGATAATTCTGTAGGAGAATTTTATTCCATTGCTGTTACCAATAATTATCAACAAGCAGATACTGGAACTAAAATGGTGCATTTAGGAAATAATACCAAAAGTACCATTATATCAAAAGGGGTTTCCGCAGGAAAATCAAATAATTCATATAGAGGTCTGGTAAAAGTTGGTCCAAGAGCAAATAATGCTCGTAATTTTTCACAATGCGATTCTCTTTTAATGGGAAATGAATGTGGAGCACATACTTTTCCTTACATAGAAGCAAAAAATAAAACTGCTCAAATTGAGCACGAAGCTACTACTAGTAAAATTGGAGAGGATCAATTATTTTACTGCAACCAACGGGGTATTGATACAGAAAAAGCTATTGCTTTAATAGTAAATGGTTTTAGTAAAGATGTACTAAATAAACTTCCAATGGAATTTGCAGTAGAAGCAAAAAAATTATTAGAAATTAGTTTAGAAGGTAGTGTTGGATAATATGGGAAATAAAAAAGTGATTATTTTGGGTTCGTCTCGAAGTAAAGGAAATACTGCAAAAGTAGCAACTGCTATTTCAGAAAAATATAATATAGATGTTGTAGATTTAAATAATTATAACATTTCTTATTACGATTACGAAAGTAAAAATTTAGAAGATGATTTTTTACCACTTATAAAAACTATCCTAGAAAAATATGATACTTTAATTTTTACCACTCCAGTATATTGGTACAATATGAGTGGCATTATGAAAGTGTTTTTTGATAGATTTTCAGATTTAATTAGAATTGAAAAAGAAACTGGTAGAAAATTAAGAGGTAAAAACATGATGGTTATATCTAATTCTCATGACGATAATATTGATGCCAGTTATTACATTCCATTTCAAAAATCAGCAGCATATCTTGGCATGGAATATCAAGGAAATATGCATTTTAATGCAAATAAAATTAATGATTTAAAAAATATAGAATTAATACAACTATAAAATGTTAAAAGTAAATAATTTACACGCAAGCATAAACGATAAAGAAATTTTAAAAGGAATAAATCTAGAAATAAAACCTGGTGAAGTTCATGCTATTATGGGTCCTAACGGATCTGGTAAAAGCACATTATCTGCAGTTATTGCAGGTAAAGAAGAATATGTGGTTACGGAAGGAAATGTGGTTTTAGACGGTAAAGATTTAAGTGGTTTAGCTCCTGAAGAAAGAGCTCACAAAGGTATCTTTTTATCGTTTCAATATCCAGTAGAAATACCAGGAGTTACGGTTACCAATTTTATTAAAACTGCTATAAATGAAACCAGAAAAGCAAATGGTTTAGAGGAATTAGCAGCTAAAGATATGTTAAAATTAATTCGTGAAAAATCGGATTTATTAGAAATTGATCGTAAATTTTTATCCCGTTCTTTAAACGAAGGTTTTTCAGGCGGTGAAAAAAAGAGAAATGAAATTTTTCAAATGGCAATGTTAGAACCTAAACTTGCTATTTTAGACGAAACCGATTCTGGTTTAGATATAGATGCTTTAAAAGTAGTAGCTAAAGGTGTTAACAAACTTAAAAGCGCTAATAATGCTGTGGTAGTTATAACACATTATCAACGGTTGTTAGATTATATTGTCCCTGACTTTGTTCATGTTTTATACAATGGAAAAATTGTAAAATCAGGCGGTAAAGAATTAGCTTTTGAATTAGAAGAAAAAGGTTACGACTGGTTAAAATAACAAATTATGGATTTAAAAGAAAAATTAGTTTCTTCCTTTTTAGCTTTTGAAAATGAAGGAAAATTAGACCTAAATTCTAATACCCATGCCGCTCGCCTTGAAGCAATCAAATCTTTTGAAGGAAACGGTTTTCCTTCAAAAGCAATTGAAGATTGGAAATACACTAGCTTAAAACCTTTATTAAAGCATGATTACTGTTTGTTTCCAACTACTAAAAGCCCTGTGGGATTTAAAAATATTAGAAAATACTTATTAAATGATATTGAAACTTATACGCTTGTATTTGTAGATGGTAAATTTAGTTCCTTTTTATCTACCACAACCCATGATGATTGCGATGTATGTGTGTTATCCTCTGCATTAAATCGTCCTAAATATAAAATGGTAGTAGATAATTATTTTAATAAAATAGCCAACAAAAATGAAAGTATTTCTCAATTAAATACTGCATTCACCATTGAGGGAGCTTTTATAAATGTACCTAAAAATACTATTGTACCTAAACCAGTTCAAATTATATATTTTTCAACTGGAAGCGAAAAAGAAGTTTTACTTCAGCCAAGAAATCTAGTGGTTGTTGGTGAAAATTCACATGTTCAAATTATTGAGCGGCATCAAAATTTATCCGAAGAGGTTACTTTAACAAATTCTGTAACTGAAATATTTGCAAATAAAAGAGCGGTTGTAGATTATTACAAAATTCAAAACGACACCAAAAATTCTTCATTAATTGATGGCACCTATGTTTCTCAGAAAATGCAAAGTGTTGCTTCTGTAAATACATTTTCCTTTGGGGGAAAATTAACAAGAAATAATTTAGAATTTTATCAAGAAGGAGAAGGAATTAGTTCTCATTTAAATGGCATTACTATTTTAAATGACAAGCAGCATGTAGATAATACAACCTTAGTAAATCATAAATTTCCAAATTGCGAAAGTTTTGAACTTTATAAAGGTATTTATTCCGATAAATCTACCGGAGTTTTTAATGGTAAGGTTATAGTAAAACACAATGCGCAAAAAACTAATGCTTTTCAGCAAAACAATAATATTTTAATGGATGATGGAGCAACCATAAATTCTAAACCTCAATTAGAAATATTTGCAGATGATGTAAAATGCTCTCATGGTTGTACAATTGGTCAATTAGATGAAACTGCTTTATTTTATATGCAATCTCGCGGAATTCCTAAAAAAGAAGCAAGAGCTTTATTGCTATATGCTTTTGGAAATGATGTAGTTGAAAAAATTAAAATTCCTCAGTTAAAAACTAAAATTGCTAATTTTATAGCAGATAAATTAAAAGTAGATTTAGGATTTACTTTATAACAAAAAAAAGCCACTTAAAAAGTGGCTTTTTTTTGTTTTATGCTTTTACTTAATGCTTAATTACTTCTGGATTTACAATCACAAATTCTGTTCTTCTATTCAATTGATGCTCTGCTTCGCTACATTTTACACCGTTTGAACAACGGTTAACTAATTGAGTTTCTCCGTAACCATTTCCAAAAATACGTCTTTTATCAATGCCTTTTTCAATTATCCAATTCATAGTTGAAATAGCTCTTTTATTAGACAATATCCAATTGTATTGGTCTGGAGCTCTACTATCGGTATGTGAACCAATTTGAATTACCAAACTAGGATATTTATTCATAATTTCAAAAACTCTTTTTAATTGAATTTCAGCATCTTCTCTTATGTTAGATTTATCTAAATCAAAATATATAGGTTTAATATTAATCATTAATTTACCTCTAAGGGTTACAAAATCCTCTTGTGCCAAATATAATTCTAAAGGTAATTTTAAAGCGTCCTCATCTGAAGTAGTTAGAACTTTGGAATCTTCCTTATATCTTTCTTTATCTCCTAAAACTTTATAATCAGTATTACAATCTACCATAAAATTAAATACCGCATTACTACCTACAATTACACTTTCTACTTTGTCATTTCCTTTGTATAAACTTACCAGAGTTCCTGGTAATAAAGCGCCATTATTTTTATCGCGTACAACACCATAAATTTCCTGTAAACAAGAAAAGCTTAAAGGGTGTATTTCTTTAAAAGCATAAATATCATCATCCCCTTTACCGCCTTTTCTATTGGAAGCAAAGTAACCTACATTTTCATTTTTTCGTTTTACAAAACTAAAATCATCTTTATTACTATTAATTGGAAAACCTAAATTTAATGGTTTATGATATGTACCGCTATTTTCAAGTTTTGTAGCATAAACATCTAAGCCTCCTTTAGTATCTTTAAATCCATTTGACGAATAATATAAAACATTATTTTCATCTATAAATGGAAACATTTCTTTTTTTGAAGTATTTACTTCTGGTCCTAAATTTTTTGGCTCACCATAAGTACCATCTCTATTAATGTTAACTACATAAATATCTGTTGTTCCAAAGCCACCAGGCATATCAGAAATAAAGTATAATTTATCTTCTAAATCATTTAATGCAGGATGACCTGTTTGGTAATTATCACTATTAAATGGCATTGGTTGAATGTTTTTCCACTCCCCATCAACACCAACATTAGCTCTATACAACTGATTTAAAATAGCGCCTGTTGTATCTTTTTTAACTTTTTTATTATAATAATTATCGCGAGTAAAATATACCGTTTTTAAATCTTTTGTAAAGGAAACATCTGCATCATGAAATTTAGAGTTTAATTTTTTAGAAAAATGTTTTACATCTTTGATATCTCCATTTTCGCTAATTGTTCCTTTATATAATTCCAAAAAAGGTTGATGATTTACAAGCCATACTCTTTTTCTTATAGATTTATTTTTTCGAGAAGAAGCAAAAACCGCTTCACTTTCTCCATAATAACTAACTCCAAAATCAGAATATTTTGTATTGGAAGAAACATTTTTTATACTATAATTTGATTCTTGCGCTTTTAAAAATGACACACAAAACAATAGTACTATAAAGGTAATTTTTTTCATCTTTCTTATATTTTTAATTAAAAGAATCTTGGACTCTTAATATTTCTTCTATTAAAATCAAATAATAATAATATCTCATGCGAACCTGAATTAAACTGTCCGTAACTTGAAATGGTATGATCATAAGCATAGCCTATTCTAAAATCGTCATTTACTTGAAAACCTACTAAACCGCTAAAGGAATCATCAAATCGGTAGGATAAACCAAATTCAAATCTATTATCTACTAACAAATTTGCAGATAGGTCAACAGATAAAGGCGCACCTGTTGTTGCTTTTACCATTGCAGATGGTTTTAATTTTAAATTTCCATTAAGGTCAAACACATAACCCGAAGTTAAAAAATAGTGCATTTTCTCTGAAGCTGTAGAGTATTGCCCCTCGTTATTATCTAAATGTCTAGTTTCTAAAAAATTTGGAGCAGATAACCCTAAATAAAATTTATTGGTGTAATAATAAATTCCCGCTCCAAAATTAGGAGAAGTTTGGTGTATTGGAATATTTAAAGGATCGATATCTATGGCTGATAAATATCTAACATCTAAAAAAGTTATCCCTCCTTTTAAACCAAATGCTAAACGTCCTTCTTCAGAAGTATTTATTGTATATGAAATATCCGCATAAACATTGTCCTCTTTTACTGGTCCAATTTCATCATGGATAACGGATAAACCTAAGCCTACTTGATTTGCAATTGGGGAATGCATTGCTAACGTCAGTGTTTGTGGAGCGCCATCTACACCAACCCATTGTGTTCTTCCAAGCAGCCCTATACTCATAACCCCTTTTGACCCTGCATAAGCTGGGTTTAACACATTCATGTTATACATATACTGGGTGTACTGAGCATCCTGTTGTCCAAAAACTAAACTAGTAGATAGCAATAAAAAAAGCCCTAATAGTAATTTTATTTTTTTCATAAACTTTGTTTAAAATATTTAATTGGAGGGAGCTTATTTTTTACTCCCTCCTGATTTTATGATTCTTGTTTTATTTTCTTAAATAAACCCAACCTGTTTGTGGTTCTCTTTCATCATTGTTAAAGTAAATGGTATAGAAATAAGTACCTACTGGTAATTCTAAATTATTAAAATTCCATCTACCATCTGAATAACCATTCCACCACGTTGGCTCTGTGTTAGGGTCTCCATTGTGTTCATATTTATAAACTATATTTCCATACCTATTTCTAATTTCCATGCTAAAATTAGGATATAATACTTGTAAATTATTAATTTTAAAAGTATCGTTATTACCATCTCCATCTGGAGTGAATAATTCTGGAATATCTAATAAAATTACTGGAGCTGTCGCTACTTGAGCTTGATCATCTTCATAAAGATTATTATTTCCTGGTGTTGAATCTAAATCTAGCTCATTGGCCGAAACTACTTCAGCAATATTTGTCCAATCTCCTGTTGGTAATGCAATTGCATTTACAATTAATGTTTCCGATGTGTCGTATATTATGGAACCAATATCCCATAGACCTGAAACATCATTATAAGTACCAGTAGTAGCAGATGCACTAACAAAAGTGTATCCTGATGGTAATAAATCTTCTACTGAAACTCCTGTTGCGTCACTTGGACCACTATTGGTAACAACTATGGTAAATTCAACTTCTGTATTAGCTGTAGGCTCTAAATTATCTACATCTTTGGTTAATGCCAAATCAATTATAGCTATTGGTGTTGTGGTAATACAATCACTATTATTAGAAACATCAATATCCGTTTGATGTATGTTTGAAATAGTAGTACAGTTTGTATAATCTCCAGATGCATTTACAATAGCATCTACTAATAATACTTCCGCATCTTCATTTAAAATAGAATCTATATTCCATAAACCTGTAACATCATCATAAGTTCCTGTTGTTGAACTATAATTAACAAAGGTATAACCTGTAGGTAATAAATCCGTGACTAAAACTTCAGAAGCATCTATAGGTCCAAAATTTGTAACTCTAATTTCAAAGGTTACCTGAGTACCAACCATAGGACTTACATTATTTGCTACTACTGTTTTAGTAATGCTTAAATCTACTTCACTATCTGGCATTACAGATGCACAAGCGTAATCATCTTCTGTTGAATCTCCATTTCCAGGCGTTGAATCTATATCCGCTTCATTAGCTGCTGTAATTTCTGCACAGTTCATAAAGTCTCCATTTTCTAACACCTTAGCATCTACTAATAAAATAGCTGGATTATCTTGTTCAACAACACCTATATTCCACAATCCTGATAAAGGATCATAAGTACCTATACTAGAACTGTAATTTACATAATCATACCCTGATGGTAATAAATCCGTAACCTCTACTCCTGTTGCCATAGCATCGCCATCATTATAAACTCTAATTTCAAAAGTTACTTGGTTTCCTACTTCTGTTGATGTAATATTGTTTACAACAGTTTTTGTTAACCTTAAATCAACTATTGAAACAGGTATTGTTGTAGCATCATCTTGATCATTTTCTGATGGATCATTATTTCCGTGTATAGAATTTGGATCTTCTTGATCTGCAGAAACTATTTCAGCACTATTTGTATAATTACCAAAATTATTTACTGTTGCGGTAATTAACATTGTTGTACTTTCTAAATAATCTAATGAACCAACAATCCATAAACCCGTTATTGGATCATAACTTCCTTGCCCAACATTTGCAGGTGTAACACTACTAATAGTATAACCAGTAGGTAATTTATCTACTAAGTTAATTCCAGAAGCATCACTTGGTCCATTATTAGTAACCGTAATTGTAAACACAACATCTTCACCTACAATTGGAGTAGGATTATCTACTGTTTTTGTTACAACTAAATCTGCCTGTAAACCTTCTCCATCTATATCTGTTGAACTATTATTAGTTGGATCAGGATCTTCAATATCAGAAGTTGCACTTGCAATGTTAACAATTGTTCCTGTAAAATCACTTGGTACATCAATGTTCACTGTATAAATCATAGTTTCACCATTGGCTAATGTTAAAATTGTATCATTTAAATCACCCGAGCCGCTTGTACCATTTCCCGTCCAAGAAACATTACTTCCAGGTAATCCTGCAGGAACATTATCTATTACAACTACATTAGTAGCTAATGAAGGTCCATTGTTAGTAACTGTAATTGTATAAACAGATGTTGTACCTGCTACATAACCATCATTGTTATCCGTTTTTACTACCATAATATCCGCTTGAGGAATCATTTGAATTGTAACCAATGCACTATTTGATTCATTTCCATCATTATCTTCAATAGTATAACTAATTGGAGTTGGATCCGAAATAAATCCATCTATTGGTATAAATGTAATCTCTCCTGTTATTGAATTTACATTCCAAGTTCCCTCTCCAAGAACATCAAAACTTGTAATATCACCATTAGCATCGGTAACTATACTTGTTGCACCTGATGGCGCTAGTAAACTTACTGTTGTAGGATCCAAAGTTCCATCTGAATCCGAATCTGCTCCATTACCGTTATCCACTAAAGGATTAATTGTTACAGGTATTCCTGGTTCATTACCTGAGCTTAAATCGGCTACTGCTACTGGTGCTATTGCATCGTAATCTACCGTTACAGTAGCTTCATTAGATACATTACCATCATTGTCCGCTACCGTAT
>Ga0209013_10000294_pt1 | contig 43505 bp, 47 predicted proteins | sample Cruoilmetagenom2_FD_187291 | JGI IMG/M metagenome (GOLD analysis project Ga0209013, IMG submission 187291) | Oil polluted marine microbial communities from Coal Oil Point, Santa Barbara, California, USA - Sample 2 (SPAdes) (version 2) | ecosystem: Environmental > Aquatic > Marine > Oil seeps ...
CTGGCGGAGGGAGAGGGATTCGAACCCTCGAGACGGTTGCCCGCCTACACGCGTTCCAGGCGTGCGCCTTCAACCACTCGGCCACCCCTCCTGTGCGCTCCTACGCGAGAAGCGGCGCACTATACCTTTATGTGTTGGGAGCGCAACAAAGTGCCACCCAGCATGTCACACTGAAGAGATGATTACGGCCGTTTGCTTGCTGAATAGCAATCATTTCAATCACTTCGCCGCGCGGTACGTCGGGACATTTGGACAGACTTCATTAACTAACTACGTGCTATCCATCCAAAAGTTATCGCGTACCCAATCTTCGCCCATTCTTGTGGTTAAGACCGGAGCGTTTTCAGTCGGAGTGTGGCCTGGATCACTGGCCAAGCGAGCTCCGACCCGCGAAAATGGGCGTCATGTTAGGTTTGGATTTGTATCCTGGGAGGGAAAGACGTGAGTCTGAATAGGGGGAAACTGGCCGTTCTGGCTGCCGCCGCAGCAATCCTAACGCTCACCGCACCCGTTGCTGCTGGAAACCCGTTTTCAAGTCTCGTCGGCACTTGGTCCGGGAAGGGCACCGCGCGCCTCGACGGCGGCAAGCGCGAACGGATATCTTGCAAAGGATATTATTCCGGCAAGGGCGCCAAGGTCCTGCGCCTCAACATTATCTGCGCCAATCCCTCAACCAAGGTAGAGCTGCGCTCCGTCCTCAGCTATTCAAATGGGCGCGTCTCCGGCACCTGGGAAGAGCGCAACTTCAATCAGTCAGGCACTATCTCCGGCCGCTTGACCGACTCTGAAATGAAGTTGTCAATCAACGGCGACGCTCTCAAAGGGTTCTTGAAGATGGAGTTTGGAAAATCGAGCCAGACGGTCTCAATCTCCACCAACGGCTCTGCGCTGCGCGGCATGAACATCGACTTTGCCCGCACGAGCTAAGACCCGGCCGGTCGGGCCTATAGAACGATGCACTGGTGCCACACCAATCGCGCCACCTAACCGCTACCCCCGTGAGACATGAAACAAACATGGTATCGTGGCCCGAACTGCTGTCTGGAAACCGGCCACAATCGCCAGGTAACGTTATCCTGGTCGGAGAACTTCATGATCCATCACCACTTCATCGCCGCAGCCTTCCTTACACTTTTCAGCCTCGGTATTGCAGCTAGTCCAGCCGAAGCCGGCTCGCGCTATCGTGCTGGTCCGATAATCGGCTATGTCACGGCGCACAGTCATTATGGCAATGGCTCGGTGCGCGGCCCTGTCCGTGACACACGGGTAGGTCGTCAGGTGCGCCTGCCGCACGGAACTTGGGTCTACTGCCGGACGAGTTGCTCGGAGACGTTGCGAGTGCAAACCGTCGATATTTTCGGCGACGGTCAAACCTTTGCAGGGTACGGCACGCTGCAAAACGAGTGCGGTGTCTTCGGCTGCCTTACGTGGGAACGCTCCTTCTAAGGCCAGGCGCTCCAATCACGCATAATAAGTGCCAGAGCTTCCGGTGATGAATGGATTCGTGCGCCGCTCCTGACCGATCGTACTTGTCGGCCCATGCCCACAGATGAATGTGAAGTCATCGCCGAGAGGCAGAAGTTTGGTGCGGATCGCCTCGATGAGCGCAGCGTGATCACCGTAAGGAAAATCCGTGCGGCCGATTGAGCCCTGGAAAAGCACATCGCCGACAATCGCAAAACGCTGATCTCGATTGACGAGCACGACGGAACCTGGGGAGTGGCCAGGGCAATGCAGCACATCGAAAGAATGGCCGGCAATGGTAACCGTGTCGCCCTCTTCCAGCCAACGGTCCGGCGCAACCGGACGCGCCTCCAGACCGTAAGCCTGCCCCTGTGCCTCAAGCGCCTCGAGCAATGGGCGGTCGGCCTCGTGCGGGCCTTCGATGCACACACCGAGCCGCTCTTTTAGCTCCGCCGCGCCAGCCGCATGGTCTATGTGGCCGTGGGTGAGTAGAATCTTCTCCACCTTCATGCCGACCTCAGCAATGGCTTTCTCTATGTGATCAAGGTCGCCACCAGGATCGATGACGGCGCCAATCTTGGACGCCGGATCCCAAAGCAACGTGCAATTCTGCTGAAAGGGAGTGACGGGCACGATCGCGGCTTTCAGGCCCGCGTCTGCGGCGGCCTCAAGCTTGGAGGCATCAGACATTTCAATTCAATTCCATCTTGTTGGCTTCCTCCACATTCACCAATAGCGGAGTTGGCGCGAGACGGCCAGACCGGCATAATTAGGCGCGTGTGAAACTTTCGCGGGGCGACCAATGATTGTACGGCTCTCCAAGGCGCTGCTAGTCCTAATGATTGGCCTCTTCGCACTGTTGGCCGGCATCCATAACATCATAGACTACAATACCAACTTCACCTTCGTGCAGCATGTGATGTCGATGGACACTACATTTCCGGACAGCGCGCTCAAGTGGCACGCTGTCACCAGCCCCGTCCTACACCATGCAGGTTTTGGTCTCATAATTGCGTTAGAACTTGTCACGGGCATCGCGTGCTCTTGGGGGGCGCTGCGCTTGTGGGGCTCACGGCGTGCACCGGCCGCAGATTTCAATGAATCTAAACAAGGGGCGACCGTCGGTCTAGTTTTCGGATTCTCACTGTGGTTCCTAGGGTTCATGGTCGTCGGCGGCGAATGGTTCCAGATGTGGCAGTCAGAATCATGGAACGGCCAGCAGGGCGCATTCCGCTTGACCGCGTGCATTGGGATTGTCTTGATTTTCCTCAATCAAAAGGACGATGAGCTTGCCTGAACAAGCTTCGAGTGGATCTTCTGCAGCATGCGTCTCCGGCAGCGTCGTGGCGGTGGGCCATGCGGGCCGCGTGCTCTTGATAGAAGTGGCAACAGGGCGCGTAATCTGGGAACGCGTGCTGGCCGACATTCCGGGTGCTTCGGTGTGCGATGGCCAGCCCATCGATTTGCACCTTATGGCGTCCCGTGTGATTGCAGGCGCGATGGGTCATGTTTTTGCCTTGGGGCTGGAGGACGGATCTGTGTTTTGGCACGTTGACCTTCGCCGCCGCGGCGATGGCGCGACGCGCATCGCTACTGAGCGGAACTAAACGATGCGTCTCCTAATCGCAGGGTGGCAAGGTCAAGTTGCACGGGCGTTGGTGGAAGCAGCGCCCGCATGCCCTGACGTAAAGGCGTGCGCGGTCGGCCGCGCGGCGCTGGACATCTGCTCGGCACGCTCCATCGAACGGGCGCTCTCGGACATCAATCCCACTCTCGTGATCAATTCAGCTGCTTACACTGCCGTGGACCAGGCGGAGACGGAGGTGGAACGCGCATATGCGCTCAACCGCGACGGGGCTCGGCTGTTAGCGCAGGCATCAGCACGGCGACGCATCCCTATCATTCACATATCGACTGACTACGTCTACGGCGGGGACAAACACGATGCTTACATCGAAGACGATCCGACGGAACCGGTAACGGTCTATGGGCAGTCCAAGCTTGAGGGTGAAAATGCTGTTAGAGAGGCTAACCCGAAGCACGTTATTTTGCGCACGGCTTGGGTGTTCAGTCCTTCAGGGCGTAACTTCGTAAAGACTATGTTGAGTAACGCGGCAGAACGCGAACGCGTTAGCGTCGTTAACGACCAGCGCGGTAATCCGACATATGCACCACATCTTGTCGAAGCAATACTGGACCTTGCGCGCAAGCTCGGCGTAGCAACAGACAGTGAACCACCTTGGGGCGTCTATCATGCCGCTGGTTCAGGAACGACGACGTGGTGCAAGATGGCGGTTGAAGTGTTTCGTTGCTCGGCCGAGCTGGGCGGTCCTACGGCGGCCGTCGATCCAATCACCAGTCTAGACTATCCGACGCGAGCACACCGCCCAGCCAACTCGCTGCTTGATTGTAGCAAGCTAGATCGCACCTTCGGAATTAGGTTGCCGGCCTGGCAGGATGGCGTGGCACAGTGCGTCGAACGGCTTCTGCGCATTTAGTGCAGTTTAGCTATAGGATCGCCGTCCTCGACCGAAATATTGATGATGCACCGAAACACGGTACTCGATGCCACTATGCTGCCCGTCGTAGTAACGCCACGTTGCTGGCAACACGGTTTTTGTTTCTGCCCCAGCGGTGAACTTGGAGACGACATGATTGATCGCCTTCTTGAGCTTTTATCTGGCCGCAAGGCTCCGGCATTGGAGGCCAACACAGACGACCTTCAGCTGTCCGTTGCTGCCTTGTTGATAGAGGCTGCACACATGGACAGCAAATTCGATGATACCGAGCGGGCAACGATCGAACGACTGCTTGCCAAGAAATTCGATCTTGATCATGAGGCCGTGCAATCTCTTATTATGCAGGCCCAGAAAAAAGTGGAAGATTCAGCCCAGTACTTTCCTTTTACCCACCAGATCACAAAACGCATGGGTGCCGAGCAGCGAGCCGAGGTCATTGAGATGCTATGGAAGGTTGCGTATTCCGACGGCATTCTCGACCCGTACGAGGATGCACTGGTGCGCCAAATAGCAGGGTTGATCCACGTGCCCGACAGAGAACGCGGGCTTGCTCGCAGGCGTGCGCTTGAGAAGTTGAAAGCGGCAGTGGCGATATCCGGCAAGGCCAAATAGCTAAACGTGGAATGCAAGCCTGCGATTGCTTGCCGGGCTACCTATCTCCGCCAACTAGCGCGGCGTTCTTGGCATGCGCTGGCCTATTACGATGAGGCGCGCGACACGTTCGGCGGCGTCTTGGAGGTATTGCCGCGATTTCTCAATCGCGTCATCAAGTGGCATAGCATTGGGCGTTGCCGACTCCAGTCCATCGATGCCATGTGCAAATACGCCCGCTGCATCGTCGGCCAGACCGCCGCCAATTGCCACCACTGGCACGCCACTCTTGCGCGCGACCGCGGCTACGCCCGATGGGGTTTTACCGAAGGCGGTTTGAACATCAACACGGCCCTCACCTGTTATGGCAAGATCAGCACCCTTCATGTGCTTATCGAGACCCGTATGAGCAATCACCAACTCGACACCACGCTCTAAACTGGCATTAGCGAAAGCCATAAGTCCCGCACCTATGCCACCGCCGGCCCCAGCACCAGGCTCATCCGCGATATCTACGGAGAGGTCGCGACTAATGACCCGGGCAAAGTGTGCCAAGTTCTCGTCAAGTTGCTCGATCATCTCGGGCGTGGCACCCTTCTGCCTACCGTAGACGTGCGAGGCGCCCTTCTCCCCGCATAAAGGATTCGTGACGTCACAGGCGACGCTGATGCGCACAAGATTGATGCCAGGGTTGGCCTGCTTCATATCGATCGCGGCGACTTCAGCAAGCCGGCCACCGCCGAGCGGATCGGTGATCAGCATGCCACGTGCGTTGTGAAAACGCACGCCAAGCGCTTGCGCAAACCCGGCTCCCGCATCGTTTGTGGCCGATCCGCCAATGCCGATTATGATTTCCTTCACCCCCCGATCAATGGCATCGGCGACAAGCTCGCCCGTGCCGAACGTCGTCGCGCGCAGCGGATCGCGCTGATCCTTAGGAACTAGCGGAAGACCTGATGCCTCTGCCATCTCGATGACGGCGACACCAGCATCGCCGAGTAGCCCATAAGACGCTTGGACCTTGTCACCGAGCGGCCCCATTACCTCGCACTTTACGATCTCGCCGCCGGTCGCGTCTACGAGCGATTGAACCGTTCCTTCGCCGCCATCGGCCATTGGCACCTTGATGTAATCGGCGTCCGGCCAGACGCGCTTCAAGCCGCTCTCAATCTCGCTTGCCACCTCCAGGGACGTCAGATTCTCTTTGAAGGAATCGGGTGCAATCACAATTTTCATCAGATGCTTTCTTTTGGCAGTGGCATGGAGCTACTAGTTTAAAGCTTGATTGGAGGAAAGACCGCACCGTGTCGTGGCGTTCATAAACGTTTGCTTTCTATCCCGACGCTAGCCCGCGTCCTAGGCGTAATATAAAATATCTGCCGGCAAAGCGCACTTCGGGATGCTAATTGCGCCTTGCTCGGGCGAAGCCGTCTCGCCCCGCACACGCCCAGTCGACGCCCTTGACGGGCAAATGTTGCGCACAGGACAGGGAGCGTTGCCGTTCCCGCCCTCAAAACATCTTCTGCGATGCATCCGGTGGTGTCGCTGCTAGCGACACCTTCTCCCGCGCGAGATCGGGCTCGCCGCAAAGCGCTAGCATCCTCTCGCGCACAGCATCGCGCAGGCGCACCGCCGCTCTGAAGTCGTCCCCCTCTGCCTGCAACGCCCCGCTAATGTGGACGCTTATTTCGCCGCGCCGCGGCAACCATTGTCCACTGCGCAGGACAGATCGCGTCCCTGCGATGACCACTGGAACCACCGGAATGCCCGCCTCGACCGCAACTAAGAATGCTCCAAGGTGAAATCCGAGAAGACCCGGCATCCGAGTGAGGGTACCTTCCGGGAACGAGACGACACGCTCACCGGTCCGCGATGCCTCTAGAATACTACGCGTATCTTCCACGCCCCCCATGACGTCGGTTCTGCGCACGAACAAGGTGCCGATGCGACGCAGGAAGGGCCCAGCCACCCGCTGGCCGGATAGCTCCTCTTTCGCAACGAAAGTGAGCGGGCCTGGGATCACTGCTGCGAGCACCACCGCATCGAGATAGCTCGCATGGTTGACCGCTAGCATCACATTGCGCAGAGGGATCAGCTCGTCCGTGACAACCTTGGGCGACAAACCCGTAAGCCACAAAAACGTGCGCGCTGCGGAGTGGATCGCGCGATGGCGGTACTGCCGCTCGGGCAGCAGTAGAACGATGGGCCACAATATCACTCCAATTACGGTCAGCAGCGTCCACCAGTAACCAGCATAGGCACGATCAAAGATCCATCGGCGCAGACGCTGCATCCGATTGCCAAAACCGGAAAGGGAGAGCCGTGCCAGCTGCCACCACAGCGCAGAGCCCTTCTCCGAAAGCAGACCGCTTTCGTAAAGGGCGCGCGCTGCGGAGCGACGCAGTTTGCCGCTCGACGTTTTTGGCACCGTGTGAGGCGGCGCCAACACCACCTCGTCCGGTGCCATATCGAGCTGCGTCTTGGCCTGCTCGACAATCCGGTTCCTCAATGCTTCAAGTGCGTCGGGCTCGGTGAGGCGCGTCTCCACCAGCAGCACGAGCCGCTCGGTATTTGCTCCATCGGAGGTGCTTGGAAAAGCAGCAACACACCCTTTGCGCACACCCTCCACGCCTCCTACAAGCTCCTCCAGCTCGTGCGGGTAGATGTTACGCCCTGCCTTGATGATCATGTCCTTGATGCGCCCCGTGATGAACACGTCACCGGCAGCGACGTAGGCCCGATCTCCGCTCTCCAGCCATTCGCCGTCGAACAGTGCCCGGGTCTTATCTTCATTGCGGAAGTAACCGCGCGTGGCGGAAGGACCCTTGAATTGGAGCCGGCCCTCGGTGCGTTCAGGCACCTCGGCGCTGGCCTCATCCACAATGCGGACCTCATGACCTTCAATGGGTCGCCCACACGCGACAAATTTCAGCGCGGTTGCATCGTTAGCGTCGGCCGGTTTCGCGTACCCATCACGAGAAAGTACTGAGCGCTCTACTCGGTCCACGATCGGTCCGCGGCTAACAGGGGGGAAAGTCAGACCCACGGAATTTTCGGCCAGTCCGTAAACCGGGGCCAAAGCCTCGGGCTGGAACCCAAACTTCTTAAAACGAACGGTGAACCGCTCGATCGTGGCCGGACTCACCGGCTCGGCACCGTTCACCAGCATCTTAAGCGAACTAAGGTCGAGCCCCTTGATGTCCTCGTCGCGGACGTTCTTACAGCATAGTTCAAATGCAAAATTGGGAGCGGCCGAGAGTGTGGCGCTGTGCCGGCCCATCGCGCGCAGCCATCGACCCGGGTCCGCGAGGAAGGCGAGCGGCGCCATGATAACCGTAGGTACACCATAGTGAAGCGTGCCGAGCCAGGCCCCAATCAGTCCCATGTCGTGATAGAGCGGCAGCCAGCTCACGAAGACGTCCGCCGAGTTTGCATCGAGCGCCTCGCCCATCGCTCGAACGTTCGCCAAAAGGTTCGCGTGCGTGAGGACGACGCCCTTGGGGTCACCCGTGCTGCCAGACGTGTATTGAATGAGCGCGATCGTCTCCGGTCCGGCCGGCACGATCTGGTCGATCGAACCTGAATTCGAGAGAGCTTCTACTGTCTCCACGCATCGAAGGTCTTCGCAAAGGCCCAACAACAACTGGCCGACGTTGAGGATTTCCGAACCGATGATGAGAATGCTTGCACCAGCGTTCCTTAAGATCCCACCTTGCCGCCGCAGGTGATCCTCGACTTGCGCCCGCCGGAACGGCGGATACAAAGGAACGGGGACGCCGCCGGCAAATAGCACGCCGAAGAAGGCCTCGAAGAACGCCGCCCCAGTGGGCAACATGATGCCGACACGCTCGCCCGGGGTCAGCCCGCGCGCGATAAGGCCGGCTGCGACGACGCACGCCTCGCGATTGAGATCGGCATAGGTGATCGTCTGTTCATGACCTTCGCTGCGCCAAAGGAGTACATGCGGACGCTCGCCATGCAAGCGCACATGATAAGCGAGAACCTCGATAAAGGTCTCAGCGGTGAAGGGTGCGTCGACCTCAGGCAACTCCATCGGCGCGGATGGCAGCGCTTGCATAACGGCAGCCCGATCCGGAGCTGCTTCAAGGAGCGCCTGCAAGAGGTCACGCGGTGTATTCGCGTCAGCGAGCAACTGATCGGGCAGACGAACTTTGAACACCCGATCAATGCGCAGGACCAGCTCAGCGCGGCCGAGGCTGTCGAGCCCCAGGTCCCGGTCGAGGTCACTGTCTAGACTGACGGTGACCCGGCGTTGCATGTGAGGATGGAGTTCCCAAACCAAGTCCCGCACGAGACGGCTGAAACGCGCAGCAACCTCAGCGCTGGCTCTATCCTGATCGGTTCCAACCGAATGTTGCGGCACGTCGATCACGGGGCAGGCGCTCCCGGATGGGTAGCTTTCTAATGTAAGGCGCAAACGTTTCTCGCCCAAAGAGAGGAATCCTTTATCGCCGCCTGTTGTCGTTGATTGCGATCAACAAGCTCTTTCTCAAAATGGGGCATTCTTTTCTCCCTTTTACGCGGAGCCAAGCACGCCCCCTCCCCCACGAGTGCCATGACCAAAATCGCCACTCTTACCCTCAATCCCGCCGTAGATATTTCGGTTGAAGTGGAGCGTATTGAACCGATCCACAAGCTTCGCTGCACATTGGCCGAACGCGAGGCCGGTGGCGGCGGTATCAACGTGGCACGTGTTGTTCGCAGGCTCGACGGGGACGTGATCGCGATATACGCCACGGGTGGAACGATCGGCGAGCTACTTCGAAAGCTCGTTGTTCAAGAAAGCGTTCCGAGCTTGACTGTGCCAATCGCAGAGGAATCGCGAGAGAACTTTGCCGTCTTTGAGAAGGAGACAGGGCAACAATATCGTTTCATCGTTCCCGGCCCCCGATTTACCGAACCGGAATGGCGAGGATGCATAGACGCATTAGCGGCCCTTGATGTCAGACCAGAGTTTGTTGTTGCGAGCGGGAGTTTGCCACCAGGCGTACCAGAAACGATCTATGGGGAGGCCGCCAAGGCTGCGAAGGCCAAGGGTTCAAAATTTATCCTTGATAGCTCTGGAGCAGCGCTCAAAACGGCTTTGGCAGAGGGCATTTACCTATTCAAGCCGAATTTGCGAGAACTGCGAGGCCTCACGGGAGAAAACTTGGAAGGCCGGGCGGCATGGGTCGAGGCGTGTCGCAATCTAGTGAAGGCGAACCAGGTGCAAATCGTTGCCTTGACGCTTGGGGATCAGGGTGCCTTGCTCGTCACCTCAGAGCAAGCTTGGATTGCCAAGGCCGTTCCAGTTAAACTTGTCAGTGCCATAGGCGCCGGCGATAGTTTTCTGGGTGCCTTCGTATGGGCCCTCAGTTCTGGCCGCCATCTTGAGGACGCGCTTTGCTACGGTGTCGCCGCGGGTTGTTCAGCTTTGTTGACACCGGGGACTAGCCTTTGCCGTCGAGAAGACATCGAGCGCCTCGTCACCGAGGTCAAACTTGAGGCCATCTGAAGCGGCGATCACCACAGACATTCCCAAAGGTGGGTTTCGTCGTCCAGCCGATCGATCTCCATCCCCTTGAAATCGCCGCGCGACAGGATGCCCCAGATTCTTCCGTTCTCGACAACCGGTAAATGACGGAAACCGCCATCGCTCATCGCCCTCAGGGCATCAATTGCACGGCTTTCCGGTGCAATCGTGGTGGGGCTTGGTGTCATCGTTTGCACCAGCGTCGTCGCCGCAGCATCCTTTCCTTCGGCCAGCATGCGCACCGCATCGCGGCCGGTAAAGATGCCGCTCAAACTCTGTTGGTCATCAACTACAAGTACCGAACCGGTGCGTCGTTCCCACATGCACCTGCAGGCCTTCTGCACCGTTTCGTTAGCGGTAAGTACAAGCGGCTGTTGCTCTTTGACAATGTCGGCGATCGTCCGGTTGGTCATGATGCCTCCTTCTCGGCGGCTGCTCCACTTTCGAGATCAACCGCCAACGACACCTCTATTTTGCTTATCAGGCTATAGCTGTCTAACGCTCTCCTTGAAGCCTTGAGCAAGCGGAGAGTTTCGTCATAAACATTTATATCTGCATTGTCTAAGCGCTTCTCAAGACGAGAGCTGGCTAGAAACTCGCCAGCAGGGCGCTCGCTATTTCGCATTCAAGCTCGTGATATACGCGACGATATTGTCGGTGTCTTCGGGAGGGATCAAGAGGTGGGGCATTGTCGGATGTGGACTTTGCAACCAAACGACGAGCGCCCGGGCATTCATGCCTGGCGTGTTAGCCACATCCTCAAAGCTCGGAGCGTCGGGAGAGGGCGATAAATCATCACCAACCTCAACCGCATGGCATTCTGCGCAGATCTTTTTTGCATATGCGAGGCCTTGCTGCGGATCACCAATCTCTACGGCTCCGGCGGCACTGGGCACCAGAATTAGGGCCAGCGCAGCAAACGCATTCAGAACGTGCATAGTAAGCTTTTCCTCAAGCTATCAGAGGCGAGATATTGCCGCTCGATCGACACCAGGTCGCACCCTCTCGCAAATTTGCAACCCGTTTAGCTTAGCTTCACGCGTTTGGCAGCAGGAATGATCTGCATCAAGCCCAGCAGGAAATAGGCGAATCTACGTAGCGAATTGCGGTGCATCAATGCAAGGCGTGACGTCAAATGATCGACTCTACACGCCTTCCAAGGAGGACCGGTCATGACCATTCCCGCACCAATCGCGCGTACGGTTCAGCAAACCCAGGAATGGCTGAAAGAGCTGCGCGACAACGCCGATCTTGCTGACGAGGCAGAGGCGTTAAGCGTATTGCGGAGCGTTCTCCACCAGTTGCGCGACCGACTTACGCCTGAAGAAGCCGTCGAACTGGGAGCTCAACTCCCCCTCATCGTGCGTGGTGTCTACTATGAAGGATGGCAACCTATGCGGACACCGGAGAAGGTACGGACCAAGGAGAAATTCCTTAACGAGATCGCCATTAAATTGATGCCACGACGCGTGCCCCCGGAAGCGGCCGTCAGGGATGTCTTTGCACTCATCGCTCATCATTGCGACCCTGGAGAGATCGCAGATGTGATCGATCAGCTACCCAGGGACATCAAAGGGTTTTGGCCGGACTCGTCGCGTACGTTTCGGCAGCGATCGTAACCGCGGCGAGGCCGCCGGCCGGATAGCGTGCAGCTGCACAATTCTACCTACTTGGTCGCTCTGGACTTGGGCGCATCCAATTCAATGGTTGCTGTGGTGGTGCTTGACGCTAGTCAACACAGATGTCGTGCCTATGCTGGCGCTATGTCCCGCGAGCACTCTTCAGAAGATCGGCGAAGTAGTGGCTGAGTAAGCGATCTTTTGGATCCCATTTGCCACGTACTCGGGCAAATTCCTCCCACCGTATTCCGTATGCCTTACGCACCTGAGCTGCAGTGAGATGCTTTGTCTGGTTTAATAAGGGGTGCCCGTCTCGCTCACTGCAGAATACGTTGAACGCCTTGAGAAATTCTTCCCACTCGGGTCCGCCTGTGGACACGGGATCAATACTTAAGGCGTTGCTATCGTGCGTGTAAGATAGCAGCGCATTGCGATCTTGAACAATGCGGTAGCCGACGGCGGGCAGATTGCAGCGGAAACCGGTTTGTTCGGCATACTCGTTGCAAAAGCGGAAGTAGGCCTCAAGCGTGTCGAAGTACTTATCTTCTTGGAACGACCACATGGAAAAGACAAACTTGTTATCGCCAGGCTCGTCAACGTGGCGGATGATCTGGGCGTGCGGAAGGGTGAGTTTTCCACCTACGAACCAGCACATACCGCGGCGCATAAATCGGTCATAGAAACGAAGCAGCACATGTTCAACGGCGTCGGTCGGCGCTATGCGCCGAATTGAAAGCGCGAACAAGGGACCGAGCTTGCGCCAGAAGGCGTTGCGCAACCACCACCCCCCGGATGATGTTGGCTTGGTGTTAGGTTCCTCGCGGCGCACCTCGAGCACCACGCAGTCCGCAAAAGGATAGAAGTACATCATTAGCGCGAAGTTTTGCGCGATAAGCTCCGGCACGGCCTCACGGAACTCAGCAAGCGAGTATTCCCGATGCTCGGCAAAGAGAGCAGTGACAGGTTGGGTCTTTAGCGTCACCTCGACGACAACGCCGAGCAAGCCATAGCTCAAGCGCAACTGCCTCATCTCTTCAGGATGCTCGTTCTCGGTAAATTTGCACACCGTGCCATCGGGCTTCACGACCTTAACGGCAGAGACGAACGAGCTTACCTGACCATAATGAGAACTACCGATCAGCGAGCTGTCTTTCGTCGCGGCGCAAGCCACCGCGCCCAAAGTAACAGTGCCGATCTCGGTATTGATGTGAAACTGCCGGTCGTGGCGAGCGAGTTCTTCAGCTACATCGATATAAAGAGCGCCTGCCTCAGCGGTGACGAAATCGGAACCGACCTCTAGAATGCGCGTCATGCTGGTCATGTCGAGCATAGTTCCGCCCTCGTCGGCAGAACATGGAGCAGGTGAGTGCAGCTTACCGACGGCGCGCACCGGCGAAGGATACGTCGCAGTATCGGAAACGACGCGAACAACATCGTCTACCGAGCGCGGCATCACGATCACAGCGGGTCGGTAGGTGACGCCATGGTCCCAGTTGGGGACACCTGCCAATCCTGGCCGTTGCTCCGGCCCCTCTCCGGCCTGTCCAGCAGCCGGCAGAGCGACCTCTGATAGTCCGGATCGCGGCGCAGGAGATGTTTGAGATATCGGCTTCATCATTCTAATCGGACCACCTCAATGCTAGCAGCGCGACGCAGATGTACTTTTCTTGGTTGGTGCTCGCATATTTTTGCCGTGCCCACAAATCAGGGTCAGCAATCAGAACCACTCAAATGCAAAGTGTGGAGTGAGGCAGGTCTGCTCTTGGCACCAATGCAAAGGGGATTTTGGCAAACGAAATCGGGGGCCCAAGGGCCCCCGAAGGTAGCTGCATTGTGCACCGTAGGCTCTAAGCTGCGACTATTGCGTCGTCGCTGGGATCCCGCAGCACGTAGCCGCGACCCCAAACCGTTTCGATGTAGTGCTGGCCTCCGGTAGAAGCTACCAGCTTTTTGCGCAGCTTGCAGATGAAGACATCGATGATCTTGAGCTCGGGCTCGTCCATGCCACCATAAAGATGATTAAGGAACATCTCCTTGGTGAGCGTAGTGCCTTTCCGCAACGAAAGCAGCTCAAGCATCTGGTATTCTTTGCCAGTCAGATGCACGCGTTGGCCGTTAACGTCAACGGTCTTGGTGTCGAGGTTAACCCGCAGGCTGCCGGTCTCGATAACCGACTGCGCATGGCCCTTGGAGCGGCGAATGATGGCCTGAATGCGTGCTACCAACTCATCCTTATGGAAGGGCTTGGTCATGTAGTCGTCGGCGCCAAAACCGAGGCCACGCACCTTATCCTCGATGCCGGCAAGCCCCGAAAGAATAAGAATTGGTGTCGAGACCTTGGCAATCCTCAACGTCTTGAGCACCTCATAGCCGCTCATATCTGGCAAGTTGAGGTCGAGTAATATGATATCGTAATCGTATAGCTTTCCAAGATCCACGCCCTCTTCACCGAGATCCGTGGTGTAAACATTAAATCCATCGGACTGGAGCATAAGTTCAATGCTCTGCGCTGTTGCGCTATCGTCCTCGATCAAAAGAACTCTCATGATCGTTCCTTTTGCGTACCGCTCGCGGCGCCTCAATTAAGCCGAAGAGATTGCCCGCTTTCTCTCATGGCTAAGTGTTCGTTACGAAACTACTGGTCAGAAGTTAACAAACCCTAATTAAGTCTTGAGGTCCGCCCCAACACAAACACCGGAACGCAACAACTTGCCCCCTACGCTACCTTCGCATCGGCAAACTCAAAAAATCTGAAATTACGCACTGCGGACGCAACAGTGACGTTCGCCGGCGCTAGCGCCGCGTCAAACAGATACGAAATTTGCTTGCATGCCCCCGAACACCGCGAGCTGTCTCAGCAATACGCCCCTGCTATCCCGCCGAACTCGTCGTCCGAGCGATGGAGGTCCGCCGATCAAGCCCAAAGTGCTTACGAATCAAGAAGTAACAGAATTCGCGAATCGGCCCTAGGGGCTCAGGGTTTTTTTTTGACCCGATCAGCCTTATTTGAAAGAGATCGATCTTTGCGTTGCTTTACCGCAACTTAATGGATGTATGTCAGATTTGGTGCGAAGATCCAGGGGCCTTGTATGGGCTCCCGCACTAAACCTTCGCGAAGCTGGCGCTGAGCGGAGGCAGGGCAGGCTCGGTAAGGCGCTCGAGGCAGTCCGCTGGCATGGCTCTTCCCTGACGCGCCAAAAAGATTGTTCGTTTGAGTACGGGGTGTCGAACCATGAAGTCACGTGAAGCGGCAGTTAGGCTAAAGCGCTTTGAAGCAGACGAGAAGGCGCGGAAAGTAGCCGAACTTGAGCATATGATCCGAGAGTTTGAGCGGATGGCGGGTGACCTCGACCGGCAGGTCAAGGCTGAGGAGGACCGCACTGGGATCAAGGATTCCACTCATTTTGCCTACTCTACCTTCGCGAGGTCCGCGAGCCAGAGGCGCGACAACCTTCACAATTCTGTAGCCGGGCTGATGGCCAAGCTTGAGGCAGCCCAGAGGGAGCGCGACGACGCGTTGGAGAACCTGACCCGTGCCGAAGCGCCTGCAACGCGTGAGGAGTTGCGCAACCGCCGGCGCACAGAGCGCTCAAACAGCGTCATTCTTCGCTAAGCCGCTGGAAGGATATGCGAAAATAGACCGTCTGGTGATCTCACTTTGAGGGTGTCGTCTACTATTCCCTCCCCTTTTCGAGGCCCTTGTGTTTGTTCCGTTCGCGTGCCAACCAATTTCACGATTGACGAAGCACAGAAAGAGTTGAGCGGACAACCGCTGACGGGTGTTGTTGCCAACAAGCTCTAACTTGAGCAGAGACAATGCGGCAAGCGGGCTTCATCGTTTCCAGCGCCGCCTCCTTGGGCTGCCTGTTTTTGGCCGGATGCTCAGGTGCGAGCCTTCCTGAGTTGGCACCGGAGGGTACAGGCTCGCTAAAAGAAGCGCCCATCGTCGGCACGCCCACGGACATTTATGCTCGAGTAGCCCGCGGGGCCTTGGCCTGCTGGTTCGGAAAGGCTGGTCCGCTCAAAGAAACCTATGTCTACCACGCAAGAGCCGAACCTCCAGCCAAAGGTGGCAAAGCAAAAATTGTGATTCACGAGCGCGATACCGTCGCGGAAGACACGAGGGGCCTACGCGCCTTTCGCATCTCGATCGTGCCCGATGGTAAGTCCTCCAGAATTGGCATCGAGAACCTGAAGATGCCTGAAGGGCTCAGCAAAACAATGGAGGGCGATGTGCACCGCTGGGCACGGGGCGATGTCGACTGCGCCGGCGCCAATAGCGGATGGGCACCCAAGCCACCTAGTACAAAAATCAAGCCGCCAAGCAAAAAGGGCCGCGAACGAGCGACCTGACATGGACGGGCTCCGGCGGCCGCAAAGCCGTACTCACCCAACAAGCAATGGCGCCAAAAGCCAACTGGCTTCTGGCGCTCAAAGCAATGCAACCCTTTTCACTCCCGATAATCTTGAATACGTGTGGCGCGCAGCCCGGGAAGCCCATGCTTATCGATCGAGCGCTGCCAAGACAGAAACTCGTCGACAGTGAGCTTATAGCGCTCACAGGCTTCTTCCATGCTGAGCAGGCCGCCGCGAACAGCGGCCACCACCTCCGCCTTGCGGCGAATAACCCAACGCTTCGTATTTCGGGGAGGAAGGTCTGCAATCGTCAGCGGGCTCCCATCGGGCCCGATGACATAGCGCACCCGCGCTCTCATCTGTTGTTCGGTCATGATACTCATTACACACTCGCTGACCAGCCATCTTTAGATACGCCAGGACGATTAAAGATGGCCTAAGCTATTGAGTAAACATAGCATAAATGGATGTACGGGAATGCTCTTCGGCGCCGTTAACCTTTATATTAATAAGCTTAACGACCCAGCGGCGGGCCTCGTCATGTAGCCCCATGCCCTCAAACGGATAGCTTGCTTTCCAGGCCAAAAAGGCCCTATTTTCGGGCGGGAAACGGGCCTGGCAGTTGTCGAACACCAGTGCAGGCGATAAAATTCGGGCCTCTACAATCGCGCGACCGATATTAACAAAATGGTGCACGGCAACGTGAGTACGAGCTTGCTCGCAAGTGAATCGTTAACCAATGGCATAGGGTGCACGTCGTCGGCGCCGCTTCGTGTGGTGGTCGCAATGTCGGGCGGTGTCGATTCTTCAGTCGTGGCCGCGCTTATGCAGCGCGCAGGTCACGACGTGATCGGGATCACCCTGCAGCTTTACGACCATGGGCAGGCCACAGGCCGCAAAGGTAGCTGCTGCGCGGGCCAAGACGTCCACGATGCACGTCGTGTTGCGCAGGCACTTACTATTCCGCACTACGTGCTCGACTACGAGAGCCGTTTTGCTGAAGCCGTGATGGAAACATTCGCCCAAAGCTACGTGGCCGGCGAGACCCCTATTCCCTGCGTCACATGCAATCAGCAAATCAAGTTTCGCGACCTGCTCGAAACGGCAAAGGACCTCGGGGCAGACGTCCTGGCCACGGGCCACTATATCCAGCGCCGCGATGGGCCATGCGGTCCCGAGTTGTTGCGCGCGGCGGACGCGGAACGCGATCAAAGCTATTTCCTATTTGCCACAACCCGCGAGCAGCTACGCCACCTCCGGTTCCCACTGGGCGGATTGCCCAAAGCACAGGTGCGAAGGCTCGCCCACGAGTTAGGCCTCGCGGTTGCTGATAAGGCCGACAGCCAAGACATCTGCTTCGTGCCCAGCGGACGCTATACTGACGTCATTGAACGACTGAAGCCCGGTGCAGTGAAGCCTGGCAATATTGTGCACGTTGATGGCCGACACCTTGGTCGCCATGATGGCATCATCAACTACACAATAGGTCAGCGCCGCGGCCTCAAAATCGCGGGCGCACATCCACTTTACGTCGTCCGGCTTGATGCAATGCGCAATGAGGTCGTGGTCGGACCACGCGAATCCTTGCGTACCACGAGCCTAATCCTTAATAAGACCAACTGGCTTGCAGATGAGCCATTGCCGGAAACTGCTGCTGGCGGACTTTCTATCTTCACGCGTGTCCGCTCATCGCAGCCACCACAGCCAGCAACCCTATTTGCTGAAGGCGACGGGAAGATCAAGATTGTGCTGAGCAACGGTGAGCACGGCGTAGCGGCAGGTCAAGCCTGCGTCTTCTATGCAAATAACGATGCCGAGGCTCGAGTGCTGGGAGGCGGGTTTATCGCGCGCACGCTTGGCTGTGAGACTGGCAACACCATTCATGTCAGAGAGCCGCGAGGCGAACCTCAGGTTTGCTCAACGATGCCAACACTTAATATGAATAACCGGGTCGCGTCGAAATAGGAGCGAGTACCCCAATGAAATTGTTGCCGCCTACTGAGTTCCAACGGCAGCCGGCTATGCTGGAGAAATCTCACGGCCGCATTGTCGGCATCGGCCGAATTGATGAAGGTGCGGTTCGGGACGCCTATCGCCGCTGGGCCCCCGTTTATGATTACACGTTCGGACGCATTGCAGGACAAGGGCGCCGCAACGCGGTGGCGGTGATCAATAAGGCACAGCAAGGGCGGGTGCTAGAGGTAGGCGTTGGGACGGGACTTTCGCTTCCCGACTACGCGCGTCACCTGGAAATTGTTGGCATCGATCTATCACCGGAGATGTTGGAGAAAGCTCGCGAGCGGATCGATTCAGAGGGTCTCGGGAACGTGACGGGCCTACATGAGATGGATGCTGCCGACCTGAGGTTCCCCGACGCCTCATTCGATACCGTCGTTGCGATGTTCGTGATGACGGTGGTGCCGGATCCTGAGTGTGTGATGCGCGAGCTCGCGCGGGTGACTAAACCTGGCGGAGAAGTCTTGCTCGTCAATCATTTCAGCCAGCATCATGGCATGCGCGGGTGGGTCGAACGGCGCATGGCTCCCTTTGCCGAACATATCGGCTGGCGATCAGTCTTTGACCTTTCGCGGGTGATGGTGAGTGAGGACCTTAGGCTGGCTGATAGCAAGTCTTTAAGACCATTTGGCCTGTTCACCTTGTTGCGCTTCATCAAGGAGCGCCATGCTGCCCGCCACGCGCAGGCCGCCGAGTGAGCCCAATCGGGCGAACTTGACAGCGTCCAACCGTGCTCCTTATAGACGCCTTTCGTGGCGGGATAGCTCAGTTGGTTAGAGCGGCGGAATCATAATCCGTAGGTCCCCGGTTCGAGTCCGGGTCCCGCTACCACTAAGCACCCCTGACATATCGGCATTTTTCGATGCATGCGCTTCAACGCGCATGACTAAACAAGGCGCGCGACACGCAGTCCATAACATACACGAGGTAACCCATTGGGTATCTGATGACGCGAGAGAATACGAATCCACGTTGCCGTCACTCGCTGCCCCGGACCCATGAGAAGCGTTTCGACGACCTTAGGGCGTCGCATAATCTTGGCGGAAACCACGAAGCCGAAAACTCTACCTGCTATCATAGCGTTGTGATTGCGGATACCGTCGTGCCAGAAATCTATGATGTGTCCGAGCACTTCTGAGGCAAGGCATATTCTGGTTCGTTCCGGAGGACGCAACAAAGGAGAGCGGCGCCCGCATTTTGAAGAACCGGACACCGCTCCTATCTCAAGGTCGTCGTCACACGAGCGAGGCTCGACGAATTGGCACCGGCAAGCCTATCGCGTGACGCCCCCCACTAGGCTGCCTGTATGGTGCCGACGGCAAGCTTGCCGGTGCGACGGTCTTCCTGAGTATCATAGGAAACCTTCTGGCCTTCAACGAGGCTGCGCATGCCGGCGCGCTCAAGAGCGGTGGCGTGAACGAAGACGTCATTGCCGCCGTTCTCCGGCGCGATAAAGCCGTAGCCCTTTTGATCATTGTAAAACTTAACTGTGCCCGTTTCCATGCACTATCCTTTCGTGGCCTAGATACAGAAGAGCAAAGAGACCACGCAGAACTGCGACCTCAAGCTCGGATTTGTCGATGTTTGGAGAGGCGCTGAACGTGCGCCCGGCTATGCCAGGGCGTAGCGGCCCGATTGTCCGGCCAAAATCGATGCCTATGAATAGAGCTTATTAGCCATAGCTGCAAGAGACCCCCACTTTACTCAGTTGACGACCACCAAGGAGGTCTGCCTAGCGAATGGTGCCTAGATTCAAGGCTTTTGGGGCGCCTACGCGCACCGGCGAGAAACGCTGAAGGTTGCCTCCAACAGTATCTGCCTCGGGGGCGCCGCCGGAACACCCCCTTGTGATCATATCCGGCCTTCTTTTGGTCTTGGCTGGGAAGGCGCAGAGCTCTGGATCCCTTGCCCGGCAAGAGCAAGCAAAATCTCTCAGCTTGCGCACGAACTTGGCTACGATCGGTCGAACGGGTACGGTGGACGTGAATCGCAAGAATTGGGCAGGACCGCCGATGAAACTGACCGTCTCGGAAAAAGTTATGAGTGCTCGACTCATCGATGAAAAAGGCTTTGTCGGTGGCGAAATCGTCATTTCTTATGCCTCCGATTGCTTCGATCGCGAAAATGCCTGGATGACTGATTACATCGAGGTCACAGGCGCGGACGATAACGGAAAGCTGGCGGGCATGCTGTTCGATTGGGCCGAGTGCTTCGCTCTTGATCGCAATTGCATCTTGATTCCGAGCCCTGATATGAGCTGGGAAGCATTTCACATCTGGAAGCGTATCGATCCGTTTTCACTGCTCACGACTCTAAATCATGCGGGCGCTCCTGATTACGTACAAAGCGAGGGCGGCGATATGAATCGCTTCAAGGCCCAGCTGAAAAAAATCCGTGACGACCTAAACGTCTAAGCGACGAATGGCTATTGGACACTTAAAGACGCGCAGGATTTCAAGAAGCCGCCTACGCAAAGAAGAGCGCACTTGGGCACATAATCGCGGGCTTCCGCAAGAGGCTTGAGGTCAGCCCGTTGAACCTACTCGCAACAAACAATCTGAATGCGGTTGTCGCAGGATGCTGATGGCCTGACCCTCATAGTGGTATGGTTTCAATTTTAGAATTCGCCAATGTCGCATGCCGGCCGGTTGATATTTTCATGGGGACGCCGGCGATGAGAACCAGCATTTCCAGCAAGTGCCAAAAGCGGAAAGCATTGTGGTTCAACCAAACGCGCGAACCCCGTCCGGCAACTATACTACCGCCCCCCCAAAGACCGAGTTCGCGAGGGCACTAGCACGTCGACGCATGCTACTTTATTGAGTCTCGACTTCTGCGTGTTCACCGACCCGAATCAAAGCAATCTGAGTCATTATGGGTCCAAAGATCTCGAACACGATCGTCGATGCAATCGTAACACCCAATATGACGTCGCGCTGGTCAGGGAAATGATGCCCGGCCACTAACGCCATACCAAGTGCAACCCCCGCCTGCGGCATGAGCGCAAATCCAATCCAGCGACTCTCGATTGCTGGTAGACCCGCAAGTTTGCCCCCTAACCAACCACCAACCATGCGCGAAAGCGCCCTCAATATAATATAAGCGGCGCCGATTGCTCCCAGATCCGCGAGATGATTGGTCTCAAATGACGCCCCGGCAAGAACGAAGAATAGAAGCATAAAGGGCCATTCAATGTGCTCGATTTCGTGGAATGGGCGGCGATGATGCTTGGCGAGATTAGCAACTGTGGCCCCAGCGATCATTCCAGCAAGGAGGAAGGATACCTCAAGCCAGATTGCCAGACCCGCGCATAAGAAAACTAGACCTAGAGCTTCACTTTGCATGGGCTCCCCCGGTCGCAATCGTCCAGTTAGGTAGGCAGCGGGCACACCCAATCCCAATCCGACGATCGCAGCGCCTCCAAGTTCCCAAAGCCCATGACGCAAAACGTCAACAAATTCGCCTCCAGTAATGGTCTTTGCTGCAATGAGAAGTAAGCTGAAGATGATCAAGCCCCATGCATCGTCGATGGCCACAATGCCCAGAAGTTTTTCTTTGAATCCCTTTGTGGACCGAACTTGGGTTGCAACATCGCGTGTTGCTGCGGGGGCTGTGGCAGTTGCAATAGCAGCGAGGACGAGAGCAGCGGGAATACTAACGCCCAGGGCCAACAATCCTCCACCGACAATAAAGGCCGAGACGCTCACCACGAGAAGCGAAGTTATGAGAATCTCTTTTCCGTGCCTCTGAAGCTTCGGAACTGACAATACCCCACCGAGCAGAAAGGCGACCATCGTTAGAGCGGTAGATGCGAGGAACTCGTACCCGCTCTTTGCTTCCGGTGGCAGGATATCGGCACCAGCTGGGCCGATCAGAACACCGAATAGCATGAGCAGAGTGACACGCGGAAGACGGGTTCGTCGGCCAAGTTCATCAGTAGCCAAACCAACCAGGAATAAGCTTCCAATTGCGATCAATACGAAGTGTAGTTCCATCTCTCTCGGCGGCCTTAATACTCGCCAAAATAATTAGATTTACGGTCCACGCTCAAATATTGACTCCTATTTCGTCACTTAGGAGTTCCGCGCACGAGCTCGGTCCATGAATGCGCATTGTGCCGACCCTCATGGAAAGTCCAGAGTATATCGCTGACTGGGCAGGGGCTCACAGTCGGCAATGCGAAGTCAAAGCCGCTCCATTTAGTATCCGCTAGGGGCCAAAAGCAGGCATTCTATACGCGCTCCGCACCCGACAAATCTCTGCCGTTTCAACGCATGACTTAGCGGGAGGGCAAGCGCGGACCTCAATCCGTGCCCACTACGCCGGCTCGCAGCAGTGCTAAAGACTGCCAACGTCTGCGCAATGAGGCTCTATTGCAGATATATTCAAAGCTCCCAAGGGGCATGCCGCACGAGACATCAACCCGACTGCGAAACGTTTGAAATTAGGACAGCCACTTACTTGCTAAGCGCCGCGCATCCTTTGGCTCGTTGCGCCTTCTTCTTGGCTTCGTAGCGTTCGCTCGACTTCGTCAAGCAAATCCGCATAGTGGATCGGGTTCCCGTCGCGCAGCATAACGTCGTCACGCACAGTAACGAGCAGGCGTTTGAGATCAGCGATTTGCTGTGCCTGGCGCTTTATCACATCTGCGTCCTTTTGCACGCCAGTATCTCTTGCGCCAAACGCCGTCATCGAACTTCGACTCTCCCGCATGTGTCGCTAACACGCACGAAGAGAATAGAACAATGAAAGGCAAAATACACCACTCTTGACGGGACAGACCATCTCGCAGCGCAACAATTGTTTACATGATACGGTCGTCACGTGCAGTCCGCTGGGAACTAACCCATGGCTGCGTCGTTGAATTTTTTGGCGGTAGTTTTGATCGCATTGGCAAAGGCATTGCGCGATCCATCCAGCGCCAGGCTCATAGCAGCCCAGGAGGCCTGACCGGCCTCGCTGAGGTCGCCGACTTTGACATCGGCGCCCATCTCATCAAGACGCGCTTAGCCCATTCGACAAAGACATCAACGCTACTCAGATTGGGGCTCCGTTCGCTCATGGCACGTTCCTGACTTTTTCGACGTCGCTAGGTTGGAGCAATTGCGAAGGACACCTCCAAGCGCATCGCCTGCAGATACTCCGGAAAAATCACGCATTTGGCTTTACGCCGACCAGTGAGACGATGGTCAATGTCCGCTTCTAACGCGGAACACAATCTACGTCGGTCCCATTCGAAGCTCGATGGAGCCGGTCTGGCGCGCTAGGCGCCAAGTCCAAAGAAAATGGGTGCCGGAATTTCCTCCGGCACCCATGAGAGCCCTAAGATACTACCAATACCGGCGGCGGTGCCATCTCCGCCGATAACGATAAGGCCGACGGTAGTAGCCGTAGACGCGCGGACGGTAATAATAGGGCCTACGCCACCTCCAGCGCCGATAGCGATAAGGGCGATAGGAATAGCCATAGACTCGCGGACGGTAATAACGGCCGCGCCATCTCCGATGCCTCCAGCCTGCTTTTTCGACAAGAGCGTGAGCTTGCCCGGCAACGGGCTTTTTGGCTAACGCCGATGCGGCCGCCGCCGAAGCTGGCGAAAACGCTCCGAACAGTACGAACAGCGCCGCAGCAGATACTAACAATACTCTCATTGGGGGGTCCTCCTGAGTACGCAGATGAAAGAGTATCCCATTTTGGTGCTCTTGGCTGCCCGAACTCTAGTACAAGTATAATATGCTAGTTATCGAGATATCTAACGCCCGTCGTCTCTGACGATATCGATATGATCTACGAGCCCCAGCGCGCGCCGTATTACACGGGCTGGTTGGACATCGGCAGAACGAGATAGCGTCAATGAAAGCCACGCGCGATCGATATCGCGCGCGGGCCCAGGCTAGGTGTGACGCATCGAGCTGCAAGCTCGACCACAATGCTCATTATGGAAGCGACTTGACGACTCTGCCACTTCGTACAAGTGACAGGCCCTGAGTGCCACTGATCCCAGCCATGACCGCCTCGACAATGGGTTTGGAGACGGTCTTTTCTGACGCCCACTCGACAATAAAGTTCGCGCCGGCGCCGCCACGATCGTCGCGCTGGTCGACAAAGAAATCTGCTGAGGCAAGTGGCGCCAAAGAGTGCGGGTTTTCTAAAAAGCTCTCCACCAGCTGGCCCGCAGTATCGTAGTAGCGCACAGAAGTTACGATGATCGGGCTATTTGGATCCGTATTGCGCACACTCAGCGTCGTTGCAAAAGAGCGTCTGCTGCGCGCGCCGAGATAAATATGCGAATAGATCGGTACGTAGATAACCGCGCCCTCAACGATGTTTTCTGGTTTAGCATCAACGGGACGGAAGTAGTCGGAAGACTGAGATTCCGGCTGATGAGGCTGCGAACACTCATCGACAAGTGCGAGTGGCAAGGCAGCAATAAGCGTTAGCAATAGCGGCGTTTTCATTTTTTACGCACTCGTTCCAAAGACTATGTGACCACTACAATAATATCAAACGATCCCGAAAGAAATCGACGGGGCTACTTTTGGTAGAACTCGTCGGAAGCAATAGGCAGCGACCGATTCAAGTTGGCTAAAGAGAGATCGCCAGCACCCAAGAGAGATGCAAATCGACACAGACCCTGACATAGGGATCAGGATGTCTACGCACGCGCAATTGCGATCCTCAAGCCCAATCTTGTTCAATTGTGCGGTGCGAACCAAGTGGGTCGCGCCGAGACGACGTTCGTTGCACAATAAAATTCCGAGGCCATCTGATCCATGACAGGGCAAGGTAGCTTTGGAAATTGCGGCGCTTTTGCATCCCCGTGCAAACGGAGCCTGCCTCCGCCAGTCGCCGCAATGATTTTGTTGGTCGGCTTAGGCGCGCGCTCAGCACGTCAGAGCTTGGCAGTTATGATTGTGCCAACACTGGTTCGTGCAACGAGGAGATTGATCTGATGGCAACAACAACTGAACAGACCCAACACTCGGACATTTGGTGGGTCTTTTTGCTACAAGGGATCGCCGCGATCATTTTGGGCTTTTTGATGCTCACACGGCCCGGGGCAACGCTCCTCGTGCTCGTGACTATGCTCGCCATCTACTGGCTCGTCATGGGTGTACTGGCACTCGTGCGTGCCTTCGTTGATCGTTCCGTTCCGTGGTATTGGTCGCTCTTGATCGCAATCGTTGCAGTCATAGCCGGGCTCCTTGTTCTCAGGCATCCCCTGCTCGCCGCTATAGCCTTGCCGGCGTCGCTCGTCGTCATCATTGGCGTGCTAGGCGTCGTTATTGGCGTGCTCGATATCATCGGCGGCTTCACAGGCGGCGGCTTTGGATCCTTCATATTGGGTGTGATCAGCGTGCTCATAGGAGCGCTACTGCTCAGTTCACCGTTCGAAGCCGGGCTGGCAGTACCGATAGTGTTCGGCATTCTCCTGCTAATTGAGGGTGTAGTGCTTATCGTTTGGGCGTTCCGCATTCGGGCTTGAGGACTACCGCTCCTTTGCGCTTCGGCATCTTACGTCACCCACCAATGAGGTGCCGGTGAGCGATATCGGCAACATCACTTCAAGTCGATGACCTGACGAATGCTACGCCGGGTAAGAGCCGCAAGACCGACTCGCTGCATTGCGAGAACGAAGGCTGCCGTTCGCAGGTCGCAGTTTTTCTCCTTAGCGACCTGACGCACGCTCGCGTAGGCGTGCGGCCAAAACGTATGGGCTTTTCACAGTCAAGCCCAAGGGCATCTAAAGCCACACCGTTCAAACGTACATCGCACTTGTATGAAATCTTCAAGCTGAGCTTGCCCACCCGTGCGCGCCCGCGATAAGTTCGATGCGAACGAGATGCCGAATGGCTTTAGAACCGGACATAAGATGCGTAACGGTATTCGGAGGCACTGGCTTCCTCGGCAGCAAGATTGTTTGGCAACTCGCATCAGCTGGATTGGCAACGCGAGTAGCGGTTAGGCATCCCGACGGCATCAGCAAACTCGAAGTGTCTGGGCAGGGCGAAATCCTTCCTGTCTACGCTGACGTGCGCGATGAGAGCTCCGTCGCCCTGGCCATCAAAGGATCTGATGCGGCTATCAACTGCGTCGGCCTCTATATTGAACATGGAGCAGAAACTTTTGAGGCAATCCATGAACTCGGCGCTCTGAATGTGGCGCATCAAGCCACCGTATTCGGCATTGACTGCCTCGTTCATATCTCCGGTATTGGCGCAGACATGCGATCAAAGTCGCGCTATGTGCGCTCGCGGGCAAAGGGCGAACTACTTGTCAGCGATGTCTTTCCGCGAGCGACGATTCTTCGGCCAAGTGCGATCTTCGGACCGGGTGATAAGTTTTTGAACACGTTAGCGGAAATTGCCCGGATATCGCCGGTGTTACCGCTCTTCGGTCGCGGTCACACGAAGCTTCAGCCTGTTTACGTCTGCGACGTTGCGCTCGCGGTTCTCAAAGCTTTGCAGAATGGGGCATTGCGGGGAAAAAATTTCGAATTGGGCGGTCCGCGGACTTACACGTATCGCGCGCTCCTCGAACTTCTGTTGAGCCATATGAAACGCCAGCGGCTCCTGCTGCCGCTGCCCTTTGCGATTTGGAAGGCCTTGAGCGTAGTTGCCGCCGCCCTGCCCGCTCCTCCCATCACGTACGCACAAGTAGCATTGATGGAGCACGATAACGTTGTGGCCAAATCCGCATTATCATTTGACGAACTCAACCTAAAACCTACGGCGTTAGAAGACGTTCTTCCGCAGTACAAACTATGACGCGTTCGGCACGTAAGAAACGCTGCGAGCTATTTACTTGTGCGACTCGGGTAAATCAGAACTTGAGCCGGAAGAATGTCCGCAACCGGTACTACCACAGTCCCTCGAACTGACGCACGGGAACGCCCAAAGCTAAACCGTCGCTCTCATAGTGACGTCACTTCAACGTTCCGCCTCCGCTGAATATGGTCGGCATCCTCGCTCGAATTGTCACATAGGCCGACAGCGGCGCGCCATACGAAATGTTCTCGTCGTTGTGCGATGAGACCCAATACTCGTTGTCGAAGAGGTTGACGATATTGAGCTGCGCATCCCACGTCTCGTCGTGCTCGTAGTAGACGGCAGCGTCGAACCGGGTGAACCCCGGAATTTTGACTGCATTGCCTGCCTCAGAAAACCAGCTGGACTGGTGGACGATGCCAAGTCCCGCGGCCCACTGATGGTTGAATTGATACTTGTTCCACATAGAAAAGCTGTGCAACGGAACCGACTCGACGGAGTTGCCGACACGCGTAAGATCGGTTCCGGCGTCCAATATTTCAGAATCGGTTAGCGCATAACCACCAAACACCTGCCAGTTGTCCGTGAGATAGCCATTGATCTCTAGCTCGCCACCCGTGGTCCTCGTCAAGCCGACGGCAGCAAACTCATCCACGCCGACGGTGACGCGCTGATTTCTCCTATCGAGATTATAGATCGCGCCCTGCATGAGTAGGCGGGGTGCGATCGTCCACTTAAACCCACCCTCGTAGTTCTCAAATTCCTCCGGTTCCAGGTCCCGACGCGTGACATCAAGCTGGCCGAAGTTGTCACCGTTCGCGGGCAGGAACGATTTTGCATAGCTCAAATAGAAGTGAAGGTGATCATGGGGTTTAAAGACCGTCCCCACTCGTGGTGACCATTCATTGTCCACTCTGTTTGACCGAAAACCGCTGAGGGTATTTGCGAAGTCAATATCGAAGCTCTCAAAGCGAACGCCAGCGATGAGTTCAAAGAAGGGAGTGATTTCGACCTGATCCTGGATGTAGGCACTCCATGTCGTGACGTCGGTCTGGCGCCGCCGGTTCGGCTCATCATAAAAGACGTTATTGAAGATTGTCGGCTTCGACGTGGGTATGTTGCCTATTGTGCTGATGCCCGAATTTGGAGAATTAAATGATGGCGTATTGCGGAACTCAAAGTTGTCTTGAACCACGACCTCCGTACCCGCCACGACGGTGTGACGAACGTGCGAGTGCTGGCGGAAGCGATACGAAAGGTCTGTTTGATTGACGAAGTTCGATCTGTCGGTATCACTCTGATAACCGCCTGCGGTATACGTCGATGTAGCGGGGTCAACGACACTAACGGGCATGATATTCTGGTAGAGTTTCCCATACTTTCCGTAGAACGTATGGTTGCGCATCTGCACGCCATTATGAAACTCATGCTGCAGAGTGGCAGTGGTCACATGCCCATCGAATTCAGTGAAACTCGCGAGAGGCTGACCCCAGAACCGCTCAATCGGGTACTCGAAAGGTCGGCCATTAATCGACGACCCGCCGCGGTCCACGTTCTGGTCATGAACCTTGTACTCATAGCTGACGTGCAGCGTCGTCTTCTCCCCCAGCTTGAACGCTGCTGTCGGATTGATGCCGTAACGCTCTAGGTATGAGAAATCGCGGAACGTTGCTGAATCTTCATACATAGCGTTGAGACGGACGGCGAAGTCTGGCGTCACAGCCTGGCCGACGTCAGCGGTAAAGCGCGCGCGCCCATAACTGCCGGTCGAGAATGTGCCTGCATATCTCGGAATTCCGTCTGCTTTCTTGGTGACGATGTTAATGGCGCCGCCACCGCCCCCGCGACCAAAAATCATAGCCAAAGGCCCTTTGAGGACTTCGACGGTCTCAACGTTATAAAGGTCGCGGAAGGTTTGGATATCATCGCGGACCCCGTCGACAAAGAAATCAGCTGTCGTCTCCTGGCCGCGGAAACTGATTTGATCGCGGTGCCCCTCACCTTGTTGCACTGTGATGCCAGGCACGTATTGAAGCGCGTCGCCCAGGAAAGTAGCATCTATATTATCGGCAAATTCCCTGGTGATGATGGTCACTTGACCAGGAATATCCATGATCGCGGTATTGGTTTTGGTGGACCCCGATGTGCCGGACGCAAAGTACCCGTCGACACCGGTTGTGCCGCGGTTCAGGGTAGAGCCCTCCACCGGTGCGCCGAAGATGACGCTCTGTACCGTGCTCTCTACAGGCCCGATAACAACGGGTGTAGAAGTCACCGGCTGCGTCGCCACATACGTATCATCCGATGCAACCTGCGGGCCTTGATCCGCGCCGGAATCAGCAGGCTGACGCGGTTCATCGTCAGTCTCGACAACAACCTCAGGCAAGGTAGAGCCTTCATCGGTCGCGGCTTCCGCGTCCTGCTCGCCGGCATCGGTTCCGGAGACGGCAGCCGGGTCTGCGTCGTCGTTCGTTTCACCATTTGGTGGTGTCGCTGCGTCTTGCGCTTGAGCCAATCCGCTGGGAACGGCCAAGAGCGCCACCATTGCCCAAATCGCGAGCATCTTGCTCGCTGTTGCGATGCCGAGAAACGGCACACAACTGTTCTGACTGCAAGCCATCCTCGCCCCCACCACTGCCGAAGTTCGCTTGGCGAGGGTTGGGGGCATCCCCTAGAGCATCCAACTGGACCCCAACCCAACGATCATTCGTTTCATTCCTTACTCGGAGAGTCAACATATATGATCTGGAACAATTCCAGCATTGCAGGACGCGTGTACTGTTGGGATTTGCCAAATAAAGCGGCGATGGAACGAAGAGGTCAGCCTTTTCTATATCATCTCTGCAAGGACATTTTCGCCCTCTTCCGCAGGATCGGAGCAACAGCTAGCCATGAAAAATGCCAATCGTGGCGCAGCTGCAACAGAGTAGGTCCTCGCCCGCGCGATAATGATAGGTGGTGGTGCGTCCGGCCTTCGAAGGCTACAGCCTAGCCTACCGCCGCCAACCTGGCGCTGGACTCGATCTGCTTGTGGCATGAGTGGTTGTACGATGACGGCATTAGCCCGCAATCGGCAGGAATTTGCATCGCACTCAATCAGTCCTTGGCAGCGACGCCATTCTTAGTTTCGGCTATGCCGAAAGTAATGACTCTAAATGGAAAACTATTGTGACCCGACGACGATCTTCGCTTGGCCTGTTTGGAATTTTTGGACGCTCACAAGACCTGCGCCGGCTCGACCAGGCGCTGCGCTCCGTTGACGTTCACCCAAGGCTTGTTCCAGAAGCCGTAAAACTGACGGTTGTGAACCTGCTTAAGGATCACGCGATCGGGGACGAGGCAGCGCCTCAATCCTATCGAGCGGCCGCTGAGCTAGTGGGCTACTGTATGACAGGGGCGGCGGCGTTCGCGAATTCAAACGACGATCATCTCGCTCATCAGATCGAAGGCCGAATAGATGCTTCGCTTCTTGCTGGCGATAGTCTCGATGCGCAACTAATCCTGCTGACTTTGCACGCGAGAGTGATTCAGCCGAGCGTCGTCGATCGATTCCACCTTGAAAGCACGAGCGATTGAAGCGGGCCAACGCGAAGGCAGGCCCGCCACTGCCGGCCCAATCGTACACCAGTCCTTTTAGTATACCGCAGGAGACCTGGCTGCCTAGTAGCGCTCGCTCAGTTTACCTTCTCAGCGCTCGAGGTATTCGTCGGCGGATCGTTAACAGTCAAACCCTTATCCCAGGCCGCCTTCTTATAACCGTCGCCTTCCTTGGAAATCTTGGTGGTCCAACCATCCTTCCAAGAAATGATCACAGCGTCGTTGTCCTTTTTCCAGCTGCCCTCCATAGCCTCGCCCGCGCGATTGCCCGTCGCGGTCCCCTTGTCGCCCAACGTGATTTCGAAGGGCGTTCCAGAGGTGTCAGCCACTTTCCACTTACCAGCGTACTCGCTCGGAGTGGGGCCGGAGCAAGCCGTCACAGCCAGGGCGAAGAGCGCCGTAAGAACGACAGTTGTCGCCTTTGCGAGCGTATGCATGGGTAAAGTCCTCCAAACGGTCAGCAATTCATATCCGATACATGACAACGTCGTGCGCTGCCATTCCGTAGTCTGTCATAAGGGTCCCAACGCCTAAAGCAAGCCGCGATGTGCGGTCCGCGCCGTTGGGAGGCGCACAGGGAACGAGCACAAGTGACCAATCTTGCAACAATTAGAGGTGGCTGCCAGGGTTTGGCCAAGCATAGTGAGAAGCACCGGGCGAGTAGACCTCAATGAAGCTGCGGCGCATCCGACTTGGCTCTGACTACCATCTGGAACTCCTGACATCCAATGGATGGGTGTCGGTTGGGAAAGCGGTGGAGCACTTAGCGCCATCCTCATCCAATAGTACCGCGCGATGGGGTCGCGACGTCGTGGCATTGCTCGGCGCACCGCCCGATGTGCGCGATACAATCGCAGCAGCTGCACAGAACATCGATCCAGAGGCCACCCGCGAAGATGACGTGGTCATCCCCTTCTCGCCGCGCTCTTATCGCGACTTCATGCTCTTCGAGGCGCATGCAATAAATGCGGCACGCGGATTCGTAAAACGATTCATGCCCCGGGCTGCGCCCTTCGTTCGCACATATGAAAAATTGACCGGCAGGACCTTCCCCAAACTGAAGCCGAATGCACTGTGGTATCGGCAGCCCATCTACTATATGGGCAATCATCTCACTTTCGTAACCGACGCGGCCAATGTGGCAATTCCCTGGTATACGAGCGCTCTCGACTATGAGCTTGAGCTGGGCTTCGTGCTGGCTCATCCCCTTCTCAATGCGTGTCCGGAAACAGCGGAGTCCGCCATTGGCGGCTTTGTGGTTTTGAATGATTTTTCAGCGCGCGACGTGCAACTTGACGAGATGGCATCCGGCTTTGGACCGCAGAAGGCGAAGCACTTCTGCAACGCCATTTCCAAGGTCGTCGTGACAGCTGATGAGATCCTACCGCGCTGGTGCAATCTCGAAGGCCATGTTCGCCTCAATGGGGAACGTATTGGCGAAGTGGGAACAGCTGGCGCGCGCTGGTCGTTAGGAGAAGTTCTTGCCCATGCGTCTTTCTGTGAGCCGCTCCAACCAGGCGAATTCTTTGGCTCCGGGACCCTGCCCGGTGGTAGCGGCATCGAAACCGGTCGCCTGCTCCAGGATGGCGACAAGATCGAGGTCGGGATAGAGGATATTGGAACGCTCACCAACCGTATTGTCGGGGGAGGGGCTCATTGAAGATAATCGACCTCTCAAAGCCCATACAGTTCAATGCTGGCGACCCGCGCTTCATGCAGGTGCGCATTAAGCACAAGCCCCATGGAGCCGCAAAGTTGCTCGTATGGCTTTTGGGCCTGCCTCGCCGCCTCTTCCCCAAGGACTTTGTAGGTTGGGCCGACGACACCATCACCAAAATGGGCGTTCACTCCACAACCCATATTGATGCGCCGTGGCACTACGGCCCGACTTCCGGCGGAAAACCGGCGCAGACTATCGAACAGATCCCCCTGGAGAAATGCATCGGCCCTGGCGTCGTTCTCGACATGACGCATAAGACTGATGACGACCCCATTACCGATGCGGACATGGAGGCCGCGCTCGCCAAGACCGGCGCACCCCTCGATGAAAGCACCATCGTGTTAATACGTACCGGGCGTGACAAGCTCATGGGCACCAAAGCCTTCTGGACCAAGGGAACGGGCATGAGCGCGGCCGCCACTGATTGGCTGCTCGACCGCGGGCCGACCGTGATGGGGATAGATCAATGGGGTTGGGACCTGCCGTTTCGCGCGCAGATCGCAAAGTCGAAGGCAACAGGCGACGACACGCTCTTTTGGGAGGCGCACCGGGTCGGACAGCGTCGGCCCTACTGGCACATGGAGCAGCTCACCAATCTGGAGCTACTACCCTCTCACGGTTTCGAGGTTATGGTATTCCCTTTGAAGATCGTCGGTGCCTCGGCGGCACCGGCGCGCGTGGTTGCCGTTATTCGATAGAGCCACCCGATAAGGTGCGCTGCACAGCCTCGTGCCAGGCGGCAAGTTTGCGCTGGCGGCTGGATGCATTGAGGTTCGGCGTAAAGCGCCTATCAAGTGCCCACCGCTGCGCAAAGATGTCTGGGGTCGGATAAAAACCGCACTGCAGCCCGGCGAGATAGGCCGCACCCAGGACCGTCGTCTCGAGGACAGTCGGCCGGTCGACAGGCGCATCAAGGATGTCGGCGAGGCACTGCATGGTCCAGTCGGACTCAACCATGCCCCCGTCAACCCGCAGCACCTTGCGCGCCGCTACGGGCCAGTCCTTATGCATGGCTTCAAGGAGATCGTGAGTCTGAAAGCACGTCGCCTCGAGTGCCGCCTTAGCCAGCTCGTTCGGGCCCGTATTGCGCGTCAAGCCGAAAAGCGCGCCACGGCAGCTGGCATCCCAATAGGGCGCACCAAGCCCAACAAAGGCAGGCACCAGCACCACGTCCTGGGCCGGATCTGCCTCTTGTGCCATTGGACCTGAGGCCGAGGCGTGCGGGATTACCTTAAGGCCATCGCGCAACCATTGAACGGCAGCTCCAGCAATGAAGATGCCGCCTTCGAGTGCATAGGTGCGCTCCCCCTCTAACTGGTAACCGATCGTCGATAGTAGACCGTGACCGGAAGGGACCACGTCCTTTCCAGTGTTGAGGACGGCGAAGCAACCCGTGCCGTAGGTCGATTTGATCATACCAGGTTGGAAGCATGCCTGCCCGATGGTGGCGGCCTGCTGATCGCCGGCGATACCACGAATGGGAATAGGCGCACCAAAGATTTCAGCGTCTGTCTCGCCGAATTCACAAGCGCAATCACAAACCTCAGGCAGAACCGAGCGCGGCACGCGGAAAATTTCAAGCAGTTCATCGTCCCACGTGCCGGTGTGAATGTTCAGCAAACAAGTGCGGCAGGCGTTGGTCGCATCTGTGGCGTGCACCCGGCCGCCGGTAAGGCGCCACAAAAGAAACGTGTCGACCGTGCCGAAGGCGAGCTCTCCACATTCGGCCTTCTCACGCGCGCCGCGGACGTGATCGAGGATTGCGGAAATCTTGGTGGCGGAAAAGTAAGGATCAATCTTGAGACCCGTCTTCTCCGCAACAACAGTCTCATACCCGGCTGCGCGTAAGCCCTCGCAGACATCCGCCGTACGCCGGTCCTGCCACACAATGGCTCTGTAGATTGGTGTGCCCGTCGCGCGGTCCCAGACGAGTGTCGTTTCGCGTTGATTGGTGATGCCAATAGCAATGATGTCATTGACATGCGCTCCGGCTCGGGCCAACGCCTTTCGCGACGTCGACAAGACAGTACGCCAAAGGTCCTCTGGATCGTGCTCAACCCAACCAGAATCAGGAAAATACTGAGGAAATTCCTCTTGCGCATGATTGGCAACCTCTAAACCCGTATCGAATACGATGGCGCGGGTAGAAGTTGTTCCCTGATCGATCCCCAAAACGTAACGCGCCATGTGTGCCTCCCCTTCCCGCCGCACTCCCGTCACGGTGTCCATCGAAAGATGCACCGAGCCTTAGTAGCAAGCCTCCAAATCTGCTCCTACCAAAGACCGGGCTAGCCCAATCAATGAGCATACCATCGCCAGCGGAGGACAGCCCACGCATACCAATGATGTTGGCGCTTACCGTCTATTTGCGCCCACGCGTCTTGATCGTATTGCTGTTGGGCTTTTCGTCAGGGCTACCACTGGCGCTATCGGGGGAGACTCTACGCGTTTGGATGGCCGACGTTGGTGTCGATCTGGGCACCATAGGGCTGCTGACGCTGGCCGGACTGCCCTACACGCTGAAATTCCTATGGGCACCCGTGGTGGACGCGTGGAGCGTCCCATTTCTATCGAAATACCTAGGGCGGCAGCGCAGCTGGCTTGTGGCCTCGCAGCTGCTATTGATGGCGACGATCGTATTCCTTGGCACGCGCGACCCACTATCTGCTCCTCTGATGGTCGGATTTGCAGCCCTGCTCGTCGCCTTTGCATCAGCTACGCAGGATATTGTCGTTGACGCATTTCGAATACAAAGCCTACCCGCTGATGAGCAGGCTGCGGGCATGGCGAGCTACGTTGCCGCCTACAGGGTGGGCATGCTGGCGTCGGGCGCCGGAGTAATCGGCTTTAGTGCTTGGCTGGAGTCGCAGGGTTTAAGCAAGGAGATAATCTGGCCGATGGCTTACGCGGCCGCGGCGCTGCTTGTGTTGGTCGGTCTGGCAGCGACAATGTTAGCGCACGAGCCTTCTGGAGGACCAACGAACGCGGAAGCAGGAGACGACTCCAGCGCCCTCACGCGACTGTATGAAACTTCAAAGGGCGCCTTCTCTAACTTTTTCATTCGTGATGCAGCGATCGCCATTCTTGCTTTCGTCGTCCTCTTCAAGCTGTGTGATGCGTTCGCCGGCACCATGACGGCACCATTCGTGCTCTCCCTCGGCTACAGCAAGGCCACCTACGCCGCAATCGTAAAAGGCGTGGGGCTCGCCGCGCTATTAATTGGCGGGTTTGCAGGCGGAGCGGTGGCGCGCGCATTGCCACTGGCGACGGCTCTGTGGATCGCCGCATTCTTGCAGATGTTCTCTAATCTCGTGTTCGTCTGGCTCGGGTGGCAACCAGTAAGTCCCTGGGCGCTGACGGTTGCCATTGTCATCGAGAACTTCGCCGGCGCGATAGGCACCGTAATTTTCGTCGCCTACCTCTCAGCACTTTGCCGTAACCCGCTGCATACGGCCACTCAATATGCGCTGCTTACAGCTCTTGCGTCTACGGGACGTACACTATTCTCTTCAGGCACAGGCTATGCCGCAGAAGCACTCGGCTGGCCGGCGTATTTCGTGTCGACGACTCTTACCGCTTTACCAGCGCTCCTTCTTTTGATGTGGCTGCAGCGGCGCGGTCACTTCGGCACACTCGATGCGGACCGAGTTAGCACCTAGCGTAGCTGTGATCGTGGTCTAGTCGGCGTGACCATCCGCGTCGTTGGCGGAATCAGACTGAAGCTGGCCGTAGTTCTGAATACCTATCTGCTCTAGCAGCTCGAGTTGCGTCTCGATGAAATCGATGTGCCCTTCCTCATCTTTGAGCAAATCTTCAAACAGCTTCATCGAAACGTAATCATCATGCGAGCGACATAGATCGCGTGACTTGGAATAATGCTCTCGAGCAACGTACTCGCCTTTCAAGTCGCACTCGAGAACCTCCTTGAGGTTTTCGCCGATCATCAGGGGTGCAATCTCCTGCATCTTGGGGAACCCCTCCAGGAAGATGATGCGCTCAATAAGCCTATCGGCGTGCTGCATTTCTTCAATCGATTCCTCGCGTTCCTTTTTCGCGATCTTGGTAAACCCCCAATCGTCAAGCCTGCGGTAGTGCAGCCAGTATTGATTTACAGCGCCAAGTTCAAGCTTCAGTGCCTCGTTCAAAGCCTTGATAACCTCTTTATTGCCCTTCATGGCCGCCCTCCGTGTCTGGGGAAATCTTTAGCTAGGAATCGCTGAGCTGAACGGCGGGCCGGCCGCGTCGATACTCAGGATAGGCCTTTGACGAGGCCGCCGCTCAATTGTGCTGGGAGAGGGACTATGAATCCAGTCAAAAATCGTCCACGCGGAAACTCACGCGACTTTCAGCTGGCGATCACGTGCGGGGGTTGGCGCGTCGTTGGTGCTGGAACGCCTTGTTGAGCAGCGCGCGGTAAATTCGATAAGCTTGCTGCGCGCAGTCGCACACACGTACGGAGAGATGAGCCCCTTATTCTCCAGCTCGTTCACTTTGTTATAAATCGTCTCGACAGCGAGAGGCGCGCATCCGCAGCAGTTCATCCGTCTGCTTAGGTGCCGATAGACGACTCCGGGCGTCGGAATTGGCGCATCCGGCTGATTGAGGATTTCGACGAGCGCTTCCTCAATGTCTTTGTCAGAGATCATTGTGCAAGAACAAATGATCACGTCACAAACTCCGATGTCTTATACGGCGCACTCCGGGCCGGTCTCTGCAGCCTTGCGGCTTCAAAATCTTTGAGCCAGATGAAGCGGTCTATTGTGGCTCTTCCGCCCGATACGCCACGGCCCTGAGGCCTCACAACGTGTATATAGACTCCAATTGTCATGTTTTGAAGAGAATGCGGCGGCTGTCAAGGGGCGCGGTGCCACAGACTAAATGATTTGCGATTTCTCCTTAGCGCACGGCAGCCTGTTGGGCGCCACGCCGCATCCGGTTGACGCCTCCCGCTGCACCCCGCACGCGAGGCGTACCAGGCCTCCGGCTGCCGCCCGCGTCCGTTGCATCGGCGAGTGGCTGCGCCGCGTCCACCATATCTGCCAACGTGTGTCGATCGAGCACGCTAATAAACGCCTCCAGCGCATCGTCGACTATCTCATTAAGGCCAGTATCCTGGCCAGGCTCCATGCCATCGGTGCCGGCGAGCTCGATCGAGCGGACAATGTCGCCAATTCGGATTTTGGCTGCAGGGCGAGCTAGACGCACCCCGCCATTGCGTCCGCGAACGGAACCCAAAAAGCCGCCCTTAGTCAGCAAATGCACGATCTTAAAGGTATTCTGCTGGGTGATATCGAGCCGTTGCGCGATCTCGGCAACCTTGACGAGCGCGTCTTCCGACTTTGCGCAGTGAACGAGGATGCGGACGGCGTGGCTGGTTGATTTGTTGAGACGCATTGGAAGCTGTGTTGGCCGCGGACGCGGTTGTTACAAGGGTTAATCGTTCACTTAGGAAATTTAAGCAAACACCGTTTTCGAAATCCAAGCCTCAAAGTGTGGTGAATTTCTAGAGCGGGTGAAACATGGTAGCAGGCCGGCGGCGCGGAGGGCAGCATAAACAATCGTTCGGCAAGCGGCATTAGCCTTTAAAGCGACGTTGAGGCTCTCCGGCCAAATGAGCGGCGCTTACACCCTCGAATGCACTCAGCCGATGCTCAAGTTGTGCTGTTGTAGCAAGCGCCACCCCACCAACCCCAGCTTCCAAGATAGGCAAGTTGCTGTTTTAAATATAGTTTCTTCCCCAACCCGAACAGTCTCCGGATTTTTTTAACACCGTTCCCCCGGAAACAGCGCCGGGGAACCCGAACCAGCATGATCAGCATCAGAAAGCGAACGCCAACTAGGAGACTCGTCATGAACAAGCTGCTGATCGCAATTGCCGCCGCCTTCTTTGCCGTCACCACCTTTTTCGCCTCTGCTGCGGAAGCCGGCTTCAATGCTCGGATTGGCGGCGCCCCGTCGCAGTTTTCGACCTTGCACAAGGCTGGCTGCGGCGGCACTCACCGCCGGCGCTTCCACCGCAAGCGCCTTTACCAGTCCCGTCGCCTTGCCGCTAAGCGCAGAGCAATCGCCGCCCGCAAGGCTCGCGCAAGGGCCATCGCCAAGGCAAGAGCAAAGGCAAGAGCAAAGGCAAAAGCGTTGGCCTCGGCCAGGGCCGCCGCGGCAAAAGAAGCTGAAGTAGCGGAGGTCGCTGACATCGATAATTCTGCCATCTCAACAAGCGATGAAGTGGCAGAGACCAAGTCGGACGAGCCCAAAGAGGTCGCCGCCGTCTCAGAAGAGCTGGGCTGCAGAAAGTTCGTCCCCGAGGTTGGAATGACGGTGACTGTACCCTGCGAGTAGGCCGGCACCTACCCTCACAATCCCCCTATAAACCTGCGCGATCCTGGCTAACCTGCTGGGATCGCTTTTCTTTTTGCGGGCCTTAACTCGAAAAAATAAGAGAAATTTTTTGGTTTGTTCCAACCGGAACAGCGCCTTGGCACCCCTCCACGCATGATCAGACACAGAGACAAACACCAAGCTGAGAAGACGGAGGACACCATGCCCAAGACAATTCTCGCCATCGCCACGGCATTTCTCGCCGTAATTACGGTCTTCGCCTCGGCCGCAGAAGCCGGTTACTGCGGCGGCCGCGGATATGGCGGCCCGTGCGCCGTCGGCCCCACCTTCGGCGCCTCTACTAAGTCATACCGCGCGAAGCGCTTCTACGGGCGTCGCCATCTAGCCAAGCGCAAAGCCCTAGCCGCCCGCCAGGCCCGTGTTGCTGCCATTGCTAGGGCAAAGGCCCGAGCAAAGGCGAAGGCTCGAGCTGCGGCTAAAGCTGCAGCTGCGCAGAGAGCCGAGATTGCAGAGGCCGCCGACGCAGAGAATTCGACTATCTCCGCGGCTTTGCTAGACACCGAAGAGATCGTAAAGCCCAAGGCAAAGCCAAAGGGTGAGCCCAAGGCTCCGCGGAATGTGAACTGCAAGAAGTTCTTCCCAACGATCGGCATGACCCTCACAGTACCCTGCGAGTAGACTGAACCGGTTGCTCGACACTTTAGGTCAACGCGCGATCCCAGCTAACTACTGGGATCGCCTATTTTTGCTTCGATAAGGCTGATCAGGAAAAATTCTAGAAAATTTGGGGTTTGTTCCAGCCGGTAAAGCGCCTTCGCGCATCAATCCGGGGGAGAGCGCCTATCGGCCTTTGGTGCAGCACATATTTCGCGTGGCCGATGCGCACGATGCAAAATTGGCCCCTATTGGCGGCGAAGTCGATGTCAAAATCGCCAAGATTTTGGAGAGCCGCCAGCCAACACTCCGCAATGCGGTCCACCCGGTTGCTCGCCTCAACCGCTTCTTGCGCGGCAAGGTTCCTAGCTCTATTTGGCGCAAGGCCGTGGAGCACTATCTCGGTCTACAGACCGCCTTCGGCTTTGAGCGGTGCGAGAGTGGCCATAGCAGTTTGCCCCGGGCGCAAACGCCTCCAAGTAAAGATCGCTATTGCGCTGTAAAGCCGATACGATCGTTTGGCATTACCAAACCATTTGGTCGAGGGAGAAGTGCATTGACGTCGCCCGGAGCCTCTCTACGAGGATCGCGGCAATCGAGCGATATAGTCGGACGGCGAAAGTAGGATCTTTCTTAGTAAGATCCTCGACCATTGCTTCGTCGATGACCCGCAGACGTGCCGGCTCGTCCGCAACGACTCTGGCACTCGTGGGAGCACCGTCCACGAATGACATCTCGCCGAAGATCTCACCAGTAGACAGTATAGCGAGCGGGAACACTTGGCCCCGCTCCTTGCGCTCAACGCGAACCGTACCGTTTTCAATGAGGAAAACCGCCCGCAACGGTGCATTCTGTTCGATTACGACCTGCTCGCTTTCATACGATTTTACGGGAGCATTGTTAAACAAGGCACTTTCCTCAGCAGGTTCAAGGAAGGGAAAAAACCGTGTAGCTTCCAATGCGGCGGCCATTGCAAACTCCATAAATCTATATCAACCCGATATTGGTTAGTTGACCACGCCATCCTAATTAAGGCAACTTAAGTTAGCGGCATCTGAGTGTCATGGTGTGGCGCCTGGCGCGAAAGGAAGCGTGATGGACGCCAAAAGTGGCTCAAATCGCCCAATGGCAGGCCGGCATTCCACTCGCCTCTTATTCTGCTGGCAGTGAACACGCCTTCCCTGAGGCAACGAGCGCACAGTAGATGATGAGAGGGTTGCCATGAACGTATTAACGCAGACGCTAGCCATGCTGCGTGCCAAGGCAGATCGCTCATCCACTGCCAGCCCCTTTTCTAATCTATCTGCTTATAAGACGATCGCCCAGCATCGTAAAATGGGTGCGCTGCTCAATATTGAGAGCCCTTTTTTCCGTATGACTGAAGGCCTCCAAGGCGACAAGGTCCTGATTGATGGAAAGCCCGTTCTAAACTTCGCGTGGACTGACTATCTGGCTTTCAGCCAACACCCCGCTTTGCGTGCAGCATCCAAGGCAGCCATTGATCAATATGGTGCGTCGGTATCGGCGAGCAGAATGGTATCGGGCGACACGGGATTGCATCGTGAGCTGGAGAACGAGATTGCGGACTTTGTTGGCGTTGAAAGCGCCTTGGTCTTCTCCAGCGGGCATTCGGCAAACGTGTACACGATTGGGGCCTTGATGAGCGATGGCGACCTCATCGTTCACGACGAGTATATGCACAACAGCGGCTACATTGGATCGCGACTGTCAGGCGCAACGGCGCGCTCCTTCCGCCACAACAGGCTGGACAAGCTCGAAGCCATTCTGCGCAACGAGCGTGCAAAGTACAGAAACGCTCTTATCATTATTGAGGGCCAATATTCCGCCGATGGCGACGTTCCCGATTTAGCACGTATCGTCGAGCTCAAAGAGCAATATGGTGCCTGGCTGATGGTGGACGAAGCCCATAGCTTAGGCGTGATCGGGCGCACCGGCCGCGGCATCTCCGAGTACTGCGAGGTAGACCCGAGCAAAGTCGAAATTTGGATGGGCGTGCTGAGTAAGGCATTAGGGTCTGTCGGAGGTTATGTTGCAGGCAGCCGTGACCTGACCGATATTCTGCGGTATTCGGCAGCTGGCTTCGTGTTCTCGGTTGGCCTGTCGCCAGCCAACACTGCGGCCGCACTCGCCGCCGTGCGCATCCTCAAAGGCGAGCCAGAGAGAATGAAACGCCTTCACGACAACGGTGCCCTGTTCTTGAAAGAGGCACATGATCGCGGGCTGAACACCGGCAAAGCGCTCGGCTTCGGCATGCTACCAATAATGGTCGGCCAAACAGCGCGCGCGGCAAAACTGGTCCAGCGAATGTATGAGCGCGGCATCAACGTTTCTCTGATAATTTACCCCGGTGTGCCGTTGAATGCAGGCCGATTGCGCTTCTTCCTCAATTCGGAGCACACCGCTGAGGAAATCCAAACCGCCGTTGGCGCGGTTAAGGAAGAATTCGCGAAGGTTTGATGGACCGTCTAGGACAAGAGCCGCAATTTATTAAGTGAATTGGCGCAGTTCAAACGGGTTGCGGTCGGCCTCAGGGCCTTACACCCAATCTCGTGAGTGCCGCTATGGCTTGTTGTTGTGAGGGGACTATTGCGAGGGCCTTGCGGAAATCAGCGATGGCTTGTTCTCTGCCACCCTTCATTTCGTAAGTGTGACCCCGATTGTTATAGGCGAGGACAAGTTTCGGATTGAGCTTGATGGCCTTTGTAAAGTCCACGAGGGCATGGTCAAACTCGCCCTTATTTTTGTACGCGTCGCCCCGCAAAGCGTAGGCAACGGCAAAATCCGGGTCGAGCGCGATCGCCTCGTCATAGTGCGCGATGGCGTCATCATACTTGCCCTTATCGACGCAAGCCCAGCCATCATCAAGGTGGGTGAGAGCAGTTTCCTGCACGGTCTCAGATATCCGATCCCCCTTGCTGGGGTTTGCCCCGAACTTGACGGTCGGCATCTGCTGACTGGTTGCAGTCGTCCCTTTCGTACGCCCCGACTCCTGAGGTGCAGGTAGTGAGCACCAAGGCATACATAAGAGGCCGTCTCGTCCGCGACTCGATTCTGTATCTAATAGAGATTGTGGCACATAAAGCTCCTTTATATCTGATGCTGACGTGCTTCTCCATGTTGTGGGCAAGGCGGATCTTCCCCGCCGAGGCCGGTCATCTCAAAGAGCATGGCAGACACTGAATCTGCGCAGCAACGGCCGGGATGGCGAGCGCCGTAATGTCTGCTTTTGCACTCAGCAGACATTGATTATCGGGCATGGCGCCCACCGCATGTCGAGGAGAGGCGCACTCTGTTGGCTGTAGCGTCTGCTCTGCGCATTAGGTGCCAGGAGCAAGCCGCTGGCACTCAGCAATATAGGCACTACGCAAGGCGGCAATCAGCAGTTCAACTTCTTTGGTCGTTTGTTCAGTGCATTTAGTGGTCGCGGCGGAATTAAATAGCATCGTTCCGTACTCCATGGCTTGGGGACAATTCGGTTAGTGCCCTCCGATGTTCACGCGAGGAAATTAGAACTGACGCGCCAGCAGGTCTGTTCCGACGGGAACACCCCATCCCCACACTGCCCGCGCATCAACCGCAGCACGTAAGCGCGGGCGCCACGAGGGCCATAGTTACCGACAACAAGATGCGACGAAGATGTGAGGCGGTGGTGGTGGGGTGAGCACCTGGCAACGGCGGCGCGCTCTCAGGATGTCTGCTTTTGGCACTTAACGGACATCAATACTGGCAAGGAAAATTTCTGCTTTCGGGGGTAAAGCGGACATGCCACTTTGCACTCCGCCAGGGTTACCAGCGACATTGGAACCTCGACGTTGATAGCGCTCATGTTTTCGCCCCAAGGGAATGAACTCGAAAAAACATTGAGAAAATTTGGGGTTTGTTCCAGCTGGAACAGCGCCTTGGCGCCCCTCCGCGCATGATCGGTTTCAGAGGCAGACGCCAAGCTGAGAAACAACGATCGATCGCCGGAGGAAACCATGACCAAGACAATTCTCGCCATCGCAACCGCTTTTCTTGCCCTGATGACGGTTTTTGCGTCGGCTGCGGAAGCCGGCCGCAAGGTTCGCCTGGGTTTTGGCGGCCCGCTCCCCTCTTTCACCGCCCACGGCCCCTCTAAGTCATATGGCGCGAAGCGCTACAAGACGAAGCGCATCTACCGTGCCGCCAAGAAGCGCAAGGCTCGCCCCGCCAAGAAGCGCATTGCTAAGAGGAAGACTGTCTCCAAGAAGGTCGCCACGACCAAGACTGCCCCGATCGAGACGGAAACGGTTAACGAGAATTCGACCATCGCCACTGCGTCGCTCGACA